>JAEEGG010009682.1_pt1 | contig 21531 bp, 21 predicted proteins | sample 9134161 | NCBI WGS metagenome assembly JAEEGG01 (sample SAMN16246543, study PRJNA631951) | gut metagenome | biome: gut microbiome; feature: rumen; material: CR-attached | host: Bos | place: Iran: Karaj | collected 2018-10
ATTTCTTCAAGACTGGCAACAAGCGCTTCCAAGTGAATAAGTAATTAAAGACACGGGACTGCGAGACTACGGGACGGGGACAACCCCGAAGTCCCGAAGTCTCGGAGTCCCGAAGTCATGAAGTCAAAAAACAAACACCTCAAAACCCAATAGAGATGTCAGTAATCAAACCGTTCAAAGGATGGCGTCCCGGCGTGGACATCGTCCAAAAACTGGCCTCCCGCCCCTACGACGTGCTGAACACCGAAGAGGCACGCAAGGAATGCGAAGGCAACCCCTATAGCCTGCTCCACGTGACCAAGGCCGAAATCGACCTGCCTGAAGGCTACAAGGACAGCGACCTCGAGACCTATCTGAAAGTCGTCGAGAACTTCAACTCGTTCAAAGACTTTGGATGGATCAAGCAAGACCAAGAGGAAAAGCTCTACATCTACGCCCAGAGCATGAACCCCACCGACGCCAACGCCCACTGGCAGTATGGCATCGTGGCCTGCGCCTACAGCGAAGACTATGTGAACAAGGTCATCAAGAAGCACGAGCTGACCCGTAAGGACAAAGAGGAAGACCGCATGAAGCACGTCCGCCTCACCAACGCCAATGTCGAGCCTGTGTTCTTCGCCTACCCTGCCGTCGCCGAAATCGACGCCATCGTGAGCAAGATCACTGCGGAGAAACCCATCTATGACTTCATCGCCAAGGAAGACGGCTTCGGCCATCGCTTCTGGATCATCGACGACAAGGCCACCATCGCCCGCCTCGTCGAGTTGTTCGACAAGAAGGTCCCGGCCATGTACATCGCCGACGGTCACCACCGTAGCGCTGCTGCCGCCCTCGTCGGCCAAGAGAAGAAGGAGCACAACCCTGCCCACACCGGCAAGGAAGAGTACAACTACTTCATGACCGTCATCTTCCCCGACAACCAATTGAACGTCATCGACTACAACCGCGTCGTGAAAGACCTCAACGGCCTCAGCACCAAGGACTTCTTCAAGGCCCTGCAAGAGAACTTCGACATCGAATGCAAGTGCAACTGCACCAAGGACGGCGGCAAGTGCAACTGCGAGTTCCCCTGCCACTGCGAGTGCGACACCGAGTACAAGCCCAACAAGCTCCATAACTTCTCGATGTACATCGAGGGCGTGTGGTACAGCCTGACCGCCAAACCTGGCACTTACGACGACAACGATCCCATCGGCGTGTTGGACGTCACCATCCTCAGCAACCTTGTCCTCGACAAGATTCTGGGCATCAAGGACCTCCGCACCGACAAGCGCATCGACTTCGTTGGTGGCATCCGTGGCCTCGGCGAGCTGAAGCGTCGCGTCGACAGCGGTGAGATGAAGGTCGCCTTCGCGCTCTATCCAGTGAGCATGAAGCAGATCATCGACATCGCCGACACCGGCAACATCATGCCTCCCAAGACCACTTGGTTTGAGCCGAAACTGCGCTCTGGCTTAGTGATTCACACGTTGGATTGATAAGGCAAGCACCTAAAAAAACACGGGGCAAGAGATTCATCTTGTCCCGTGTTTTGGTTTTATATTTTCTATTTGTTTGCCATTGTAGCAAACAGCCATGCGCTCCACTCGTAGGCACGATAGAAAGTGCCCTCACGAAACAAGTGGATGACCGAGCATTGTTCCATTGTGCTGCGTTCACGTTCTTTTTCGAGTATTTCTTTCAGTTGTGACATTCTTTCGCTCTTTGCCCTTATGGGGCTTTGTTTGGTTTGTGTTCCCGTAGGTCGCTGACCTACGGTTAGTGTAGTTGCGTCTTCCAGACGCTATTTGCTGCGTCGCTAAGGAGCAGCCGAGCGAGGCCGGGTAGCGCGCCCAGCGCGCCTCGCCCGACTGCTCCTTAGCTTTCGCCAGTCTCGCCCGTGCGCAACAAAGGGTTAGTTCTCGCGGACAGCACGTACAGATAGACCGTAGCAGCGGTCGTCGAAGTCATCCATATAGGTACCGCCAACTAATTGGATGCGAAACGCGTGGGACTCCCATGCGAGCGAACTCGACCAGTAGTAGCAATTCTCTGTTCCGATGAGTTCACTGTCCCAGCGGTAGCCCGCAGCGGGTAGGAAGAGCATATTCCCATTCGGCCCCACAAATAGAGTCCCGTGCACACCGTTCTGTGTAATCCATAATACATAAGTACAATTGTAATATAATTCCTCCCACTCCTCCATGGTGGGCATACGGGCGCCATCGCCCCAGTTGACCGTGGCCGCATCATCATCAGACTGCAATATGGTCAGGTTGTCGGTGAAGCCGTCGCAGCCAGAGTCGGACACGTCACAGTACTTGGTCAGGCCATCACAATCATTGTTACAAGTGTATTGGTATGTACTCCAATTGTACTCACTCTTGGGTTGGGTTTCAGCCCAGGCAAAGTAGTCGCCATAGTCCTCGGGGCTGCTGGCGCCCACATTGCGCGTGGCCCAGAGCAGGCCGCTCGGCAGGCCGAGGTCAACCCAGTCGCCTTGTGGCTCTGGCGTTTCAGGAGCATGTATTGTGTCCCAAGACATCACATTGCCGTTGATGTCATACAGTTTGGCATAAAGAACATCATTGCTTGTTGGAGTCCAGTTCACCGTCACCTGTCCGTTGCGGGCTATGCCATATTCGGAAGAGAGTTGGCCATCCGCCTCAAACTTCACGAACTGCCACAATGGAGTAAGCACTTCCATGTTGAACAGATAGTTTTGGTCAAACAAATTGAAAGTCGCCGTCTTCGTTTGTCCAGAACCCTCAAGCGAAACCTTTTGGATTCTTTTCGGGGAATGGTACAACGGTCTGTCAATGATGTTCCAGTTAGGCGAGGAGTAATGCTGTATCTCATAGCCACTAAAAATAGGATGCATGATGCTCAGGCCACAGGCGGCATCCAAGCCTGTGTTGCAATCGAGACTCCATGCGCAGAAGTCATTGGATTGTCCCAACAATTCTTCCTTGAAGCCTCCGCTCAATGTCGTTGTAAGGTAGGGTTTGAAGTCGAAAGAAGGACCGACAATATCATATAGCAAAATCCTCACGCGAGGAAATGCCCAAACCTTGCCTTGTATGCTGCCACGACCTTCCACGGTGGGAGGCGTAAGGTCGAATGTATTCGAGAAAGTTGCCACAGGACTTATCCCACTGCTTTGGCTCCACTCAAAACCTATCCGGCCATCTGCATTGTCAGTAAAGCCAGTATAAGCCGAGATTTCTCCGCCGGCAGTCACCTGTACCTCTCTGTACAAGTCAGAGTTCAACTTAAGGATAACAGGCACCCCATATACCAAAAACCTAACAGTTAATGGAGGAAACAGGTTGTGTTTCCAGATGTCATAACCCGGGTTCCAGCTGCAACTTCCCCAGATATCACAACGTAACATCTGTTCAGTATCGAAAGAGCCATGCAGAGCTGCATTCACATTCAATGCCCTGCTCCTGTACCTTTCAATCAGGTTGCCCACAATACCAAAGACATCCCTACCGCTGAAGTTCATATACATCTCAATGTCGAGATCGAAATTAAAATTCATCCTTTCCATGTAAATGGAGTAATTGTTTCCCGAAGACAACACCTCTCCGTCATAATTGGCGCCAAATTGCCACAAGTCGTGGGTGAAGCCCCAATCTCGCGAACGTTCCAAATCCAAAGCGCTGAAAACACCTTGCTCATCTTGAATGAATGCAGCAACAGGATAGAACACATTCCCCTGTGCAGATGACTTTCCACCTTCGTCCGTTGTAAGGGTAAAATCCACGTCAGCGAAAATATCCGTGAGATAGGCTTCGGTTGAGGTGACGCTCACCATGTTGCCGTTCACATCAACCGATTCAACGAAGATATAATGCACCACAGTGTCTTGGTCAATGGTGATGACAGAACCGGGCTGCAACTCGGGTATCTCTCCATTGAACTGGATTTGGTAGTCGCCGATGCTATCGTTCGACGATACCAAGGAAGCCTCGTTCCAATCAATCGGGACATAGCTAGGATTGACAATATCGGAGCGATAGATATAAACGGTATCCAAATCCGTCAATGACGACCAGTCCGTTCCGTCTTCGTGAATCAACTCCTGTCCCGAGGCATCAATATGGATGCCACTTACGGATTGGGTATGGTGATAGATAGTGTCGCTCTGCGTTTTGTATTTAATGACGTATGGTCTCTCGTTTTGGCCAAAGCATAAAAAGCCAATCAGCAAAAAGGCTATAAGGAATACAGATTTCTTCATCGCTTCAAGAATTTAATGGTTTGGTTGTTGATTCTGATGACATAAAAGGTGTTGCGCGCAAACGACGAAAGGTCAATGACACATTCCTTGCAGTTAGGCTTGTTGTACACCACGCGACCCAACACGTCGGAGATGACGATGTTTCCCGTGCCAGAGCTTTTCACATACAGCTTGTCGCCAGCGACATAGCTATTGTCATCCGAATTTTCGTTCACAGCATTAACCTCATCTTCCGAGAAATAATACTTCACACCTTCTTCCATGTAGAAACTCAGGTCGTTCACCACCATGATACTGTCTTGGAAGTGGATGTCGATACCGTCAGCCAATTCATAGCTGACCAATGAATTGTCGGGCAGGACAAGGTTGAAAAATCTCAACGAGCCCGCGTTTTGGGCCGTAAGCCCTTGACATAAAAGAAATGCCATAATCAGGAAAAACAAATGCTTTTTCATATAGGATTCATCATTTTTTAAGTTTTTTAGCAAAGGTACACTATTTTTACATACGAAAATATACAATAGATTAATTTAGAAAAACTCCACCACCTCCTCCAACGGCCTGTGTTCAGGCTGGCGAGGCTCGCCTGACCTGTAGCCCAGCGAGATGACCGCCATAATCGCTTCGGTCTCAGGGATGTTGAACAACGTGCGAAGGGCATCGGAGTCGCGCATGCCCATGATGAGCGTGTCGAAGCCTTTGGCGCGGGCCTTCAGGATGAAATAGGCATTGCTGAGGCCGTTGTCGTAAGCACCCCAACCATCGCCCACCTCGTTGGTCTGCTCGCCACGGAAGAAACCAGACTTGCCCTTCTCGTAAGTGGAGACAATCAGCGCGGGCGCACCTGCAATGTTTTGCTTGTTGCGCTCGCCCACCAGATTCGACACCGCCTCGACTTTCTCCGGACTCATGGCCACATAGTATTTCGAAGGTTGTTGATTAGCCCATGAAGGCGCTTCCTGTGTGGCAATGAGCAACTCGCGCACTTCTGCCTCGCTGATGGTCTTCGTGGCATCGTAGCTGCGGACACTTCTGCGAGTAGCCAACACTTCATCGAAGGAAACCACATCAGAAGTGGCAGTTTCATTGTTGCTTTCTTTGTTGTTCGAGCAGCCTGTGAGCATCAATAATGCCATAACTGCTCCACAAAACAAGAGTTTAGCGTTTTTCATATTTCATTACCCTCAATCCGTGTCGGGCGCAACTTTTAAGTAGGTTGAATTACTAACCTCTCCTTCTCAATCCGCCTTCTACATCAACTTTTCTGTAATCTCCCCTAGTGAATACGACGTCATATTGTTCACCATCAAAATTATTGACGTTTAATGTACCTTCGACCCAAATATCAACACTTCCTGACCGTAGTCCCAATCCCATCGCTCCTTCCATGACAACATGAACAGTACAGGAAATCTTCTTGGCAGGTCTGTCGCTTAAGACGACGCTTTCCACTTCATTGTTTAGAATATAGCAATCTTTTACCACCCATCCTGCAGGTCCACCGCCACTATACCATTCCTCAGCCAGATTATTTGCATAAGCCTTCAACTGATACGCATAGCCATCTGCATCCAAATTATTCACTATTTCCTTCAATCGCGATTCTTTATTATCGCTTGGGGTTGAAATTAGGCCATTCATTGTTCCTGAATCTGAAAGATCACAACTGCTCATGGCCAACACTGCAACAAAAAACGGCAGTAATAAGAGTTTTTGAAAAGCATTAAATTTGTTACATTTTCTCATGGTTTAATACCCTTAATCCGTGTCGGGCACAACTTTTAATTGGTGTTTTTAATTAAGAAATATCTCTGTTTATTCATTCTTTCTTACGACGGTGGGCAGCCCTGTTGCGTTTTCTTACCTTTGAAAGGTGGACAACAACATGACCGTAAATGTGTAATCCTCCTTTTAATTCCGGGGTAATTGAGGACAAGTCTTTCATTATCTTGCGGTATTCTTCTTCAGTAATCTCCTCCACCTTCACAAACAATTCGCCGTCGCCTTCATCGTGCGGCACTTCATCCCAATCCATTCCACTCCATCCGCTACGTTCCTCCGCTGAATAAGTAATTACATCTTCATACGTCACGACGCATTTGTACAGTCTGCCATAATCGGCCGTAATAAGAGTATCCCCAACGTATGAAGGATGCCAATTGCCTGTATTAATACGTTGACTGAGTTTTAAAGTTGTTTTATACATTTTCTCATACCCTTATTCCGTGTCGGGCGTAACTTTTACATTAAGCATATTTTGATTTCAACTCAAGCAGTGTTTTTGATTCAGGATGCCAACTAAGTCCGGACTTGATGTAGTCTTTTATCAGAGCTTCCTCATTGCCACCGAACAAGGGCTTTCCCAAGGCAAGAGCCGCCTCAAACGCCCTGATACAAATGACGTATGACCTTTCCGGAGGATTGGGTCTCATCACCTTGTCCAAACATTCATGAGCCCCCATCCAAGCAGTTTGGATCAAACCTGGAATCGTGTTTTGCAAATCAAGCATCGCCTCGCTATACTCAAGGACTAGAGGTGTCCTGTTCAATTCGCTGAAAAACGCCAAATCAGATCGTTTCGTGTTTCTAAAGGTTTCCGAACAGGCACTGAAATCACCTTTGCGGTGTTGCGCTTCAAGCAACAACAAGTCAGGCATCATGGATGTCGGAAACTCTTTTTGGAACTTTTTCGCTTCCTGTTCCGCTTCTTCGTACTTTCCTTGTCTCAGTAGCGCATGTATTTCGTCCCATGTGTTTTCGTGAAAGATAAAGCCCCACCCCATAGTACCTAATTCTTGCTTGTCGAACAATGGCCATCGGAGGTTCTCTTCGGTGACTATCTCGGGTTCTTCTTTTCTTGTCAACGGCTCTTTCTCCTTTGGTTTCTCTTCTGTTTTCACAGTCTCATGCTCGACAGGAGTTGCTTTCTCGGCCCAGCTTTGTTTAGGCTGTTTTTCGCCTTTGGCATCCTTTATGATCTTGCATATTGCTCCAATAACAGAAAACAAAAACGCCGCAATACCAATGGCAATGATTACAGTAAAGTCCATGTTTCGACACCCTCAATCCGTGTCGGGCGCAACTTTTAATTGGTTATTGATTAATACTATAATACCATATCCCAACGATGACCAACAAGTGCAGCAGTTGGTCGAATCCATAAAGCATCCAATAGGGTTTCTTCTGCTGGTCGGCCAGCAACGGGAAACGGGCGGTTAGAAGACCTTTGGCGGTGTCGATGAGGAAATGCGAAACGAGTTCCGCGAGCATGAGGAGCAGCAAGAGTTTCCACGGCACGCCGAAAACCAGCAGGCACACTCCCACCAGCAGCGCATGGACGCCAGCGTGCAACAGGATGGGTCCCGCCTTTCTCCCATCCGCCTTGGCCCGAATCATGGCAGGCGTGGTGAGGCAGAAATCGGCCAGATAGTGGCCAACCAATAGTACTATGAGCAGAATGACATTCATACCCATTCTATTATCAGCGGCACCAGCACTTCCTCGATGACCTGCCTGTTCAAGCGATGCTCGCCATGGAAATGCACAATATGCTTATAATGCTTTCGGAAGAGGTCCTCGCAGTTCACCGTAGTGTCGTTGTCGGCGAAGAGGCCATAGACATTCTCTTTATCCCATTCTGTGATGCCATCGAACTGGCGCGCTTCCATATCGGCAAAATGTCGGATGATTTCGGGCGTAATGGTGAAGGTCTTTTCACCATCTTTGCGAGGATTGAAGAAATCAAAAGTGCCCACTTTCAGCACCTCGCTAGTTTGGGTCATCTCGAAGGCCGGATTGACGCAAATGCGCTTGCGGCCTCGCATCTGCTGGACGTACATGCCGCCCATGCTCGTGCCCACGATCACATTCGGTTGCAGATGCTCACAGACTTCTTTCAGAAAAGGCAAAGCCTCCGCGGGATCAACGGGAATGTCTGGCGCCAGCACTTCCCAATCGGGCAACAACTCACGAAGGGTTTTCACCGTGCTGCCTTCGCCTGAAGAACCGAAACCGTGGAAATAGATCAGTCTGTTCATATTAGTGTCGCCCTCAATCCGTGTCGGGCGCAACTTTTTATTTCAAATACTTCTCAGCCTCCTCGTAGCCTTGCTTCAAGGCTTTCCTAAAACAGACTCTTGCTTCAGCGTCGTCTTTCGGGACGCCTTGCCCATTCAAGTAGCATAAGCCCAGATGGTATTCCGAAGCGGCATGGTTTTTCTTGGTGGCTTGCTTGAACCAATAGATCGCCTTGCCAAAGTCTTGCCCCACGCCCAAACCATGGTAATAGCAGTAACCCATGTAGTACTGAGCGCCAGGCGTTCCCTTTTCGGCGGCTTTCTCCAACCATTTAACGGCCTCTCCATAATCCTGCTCGACTCCTTCTCCCCTGAAATAGCAATAGCCAAGCGATGCCTGCGCGTTGACCAGTCCCTTCTCTGCCGTCATCAAGAACCACTTTACCGCCTCGGCATAGTCAATCTCCACGCTTCGGCCATAATAGTAGCATTTCCCAATCTCGTACTGTGCCATGAGGTTGCCATTCTCGGCCGCTTTCTTATACCATTCCAAAGCCTTGGCATCATCACGGTCTACACCCCAGCCGTATTTGTATAGTATGCCGATTTTTTTCTGCGCCTCGCCGTGCTGCTGTCCCGACGCCTTCAGATACCACTCCATCGCTTTCGAATAGTCCACAGCCACCCCTTGCCCCTCGTTATAACAAACGCCCAAATAAAACTGGGCCTCGGCAAACTCGAATGATGCCGCCTTCATAAACCATTCCACGGCAACCTTGTAGTCCTGCTTCAAATAATAATGCAAGCCCACATCAAACAAATCCTGCGGCCCCTGCCCATTGTTGTCCAGTCCAAGCCACGACCTCAGGTTTTCGAGGAACTTCTGCTTGTGCATGGCTTCGCTGATGTTCACATAGTCCACAGTGCCAAACTCGAAAAGGAACCAACCGCTGAGCGGACTGCCATCCAAAATGATAGGGACAACCTTTTTGCCGACATTCTTGGCGTACATGATTTCCTTTTTCGTGTACTCCGACTGCATCGACGAGGCAGAGATCATAAACAGCACCACTTTGGCCTTGTCGATGGCCTGGATGATGATATTGACAAACTGCTCGCCGCTCTCAATGCCCTTGATGTCGATCCACGATTCGGCGCCTATCGTCTCCTTGATCTCGTCGCGAATCGCTATGACCTGCTTCAGGTCTTTCCTGGAATAGCTGATGAAAATATCGTGAGACATGTTTGTGGCTTATTTTCCAAATGCTTCCTTGAGGGCCTCAATCAGCGTGTCCAAAGTGGTTCCGCCAAGGTCGAGGCGATCAATCTTAAGGTTTTGCAAGGCGGCGGGGAGATTCTCGGCCAAGATGACCCTATAGTCTTTCTTCAGGTTTTCCGTCTCCACCTGCAACTTTTCGATGGCGATGTCGTATTTCTCCAGTTCCACTTCCAGTTGTTTCTTCTTCAGTTCCAGTTCGGCCTGCAACGCCTGCAGTTTCTCCTCTTCAGCAATGGTCTGGTTTTGCTCAAGCATCTGACTGCGCTTGTATTCTTCCTCTTCCTTGAACAATTCCCATTTGCGGGTCATCTCCTCTTTCTTGCGGGCGTGGTCTTGTTCGCGCTGGTGCTTCTCCACCTCGGCCTTGTCGTTGATTTCTTGCAGTTGGAGCTTTTTCTTCCGTTCACGGTCAGCGAGCTCGCTCTGTTGCTTGATGATTTTGGTTTGGTCACCGACATGGATGCGCTGTTCCTCGATTTGCCTTTCAGTCTCAATAGTGTTCGTTTCGGCTTCGAGTCGTATGGCATTGCGGAACTGCGCCTGCATGTTGTCGAAGAGATTCTTCGACTGAATCCTCACGTTCTTGATTTCAATCGTGTCCACCACGATGCCCCATTGTTCGGAAATGTATTCCAACTCTTTCTTGAGCTGGACGATGATGGTTCCGCGTTTGCGCAGCACCTCCTCGATGGTCATGTTGGCCACCATGTGGCGTATGGCCGACTCCACCACATCTTTCAGGAACACGCTGACCTGCTCCATGGTGTCGCTCTCAACATTGAAGTCGAAGTTCTGATAGATCTTCTTGGGATCGCCCACCTTCCAGATAGCGAAACCGCTGACTTCGACGCCTTGGTTTTCCTTGCTGATCTGGTCGGCGACAAAAGTGATGTTTTTCACATTGCCAGGAATAATCACATACTGGATGCGAGGAGTGCAATAGAAGCGGAATCCGCGTCCTTCCTTGATGATGTTGCCATTCTTGAACACGATGGCATAGTCAGATGGGTTGACCGTTACGTAACCATAGTTTCTCATTTGTTTTCCCCTTTATTCGTGTCGGGTGCAACTTTTAAATAATAATCAGTTATATTGTTTTGCGTTCTCCCTGATTCGCCTAAAATGCGAATCCTGGAAGATGGGATGATATGCCAGAAAAGGAACTGGTTTCTCATGGAAAGGTTGTATTCTTCAATGTGCAAAGATACAATTATTATTCACAAAAACAAAACCAAAAGACAAAAAAATCAGTACTTTTGCAAAAAGAAAACGATGGAACCAACCAGCATCACCTCCAACCTCATCAAGCACTACGCCGACTACCTGCGACTCGAGCTTTCGCTGTCGGAAAACAGCGTTGAGGCCTATTGCCACGATGTCCACCTGTTTCTTCAATATCTGGAATGTAGAGACGGCGCATGCACCGTCTCTACGACCATCAACGACATCACCCAAGAAACCATCGAGAACTTCTTCGCCTACCTCTTCGACCTCAATATCGGCGCAACCTCGCAAGCCCGCATCCTGTCGGGACTGAAGTCATTTTGGCGTTACCTGATCCAAGAAGAACTTGCCGACAAAGACCCCACCCTGCTCATCTCCTCACCCACCTTGGGACGACATCTCCCCGAGGTACTAAGCTATGAAGAAATCCAGAAGATGATTGACAGCATCGACCTCAGCCAGCCCACAGGCCACCGCAACAAGGCGATGATTGAGGTGATGTATGGCTGCGGTCTGCGCGTTTCCGAACTCATAGGACTGCAAATCAGCGACATCTATCGCAACGACGGCTTCCTTCGCATCCTCGGCAAGGGCAGCAAGGAACGACTTGTACCCATCGGCGACAGCAGCCTGAAAATCCTCTACCAATACATCGAAGGCGCAAGGCTGCACATCACGCCCCAACCCAAATTCACCGACACTGTGTTCTTGAACAGCCGCGGCACAGGACTCACCCGCCAGATGGTCTTCCTCATCGTGAAAGAGCTCGCCGAGAAGAACGGCATTAACAAGACCATCAGCCCACACACCTTCCGGCATAGTTTTGCCACCCACCTCCTCGAAGGCGGCGCCAATCTTTTGGCCGTCCAGCAAATGCTTGGCCACGCCAGCGTCAGCACAACCGAAATCTACACGCATATCTCTGACGAGCTGCTGCGCGACACACTAACCAGTTATCATCCGCGTTTTAAGAAACAATGATAAGACGGCCCCTGAGCTTGTCGAAGGGCCTGCTAAAACGCAAAAAGACAAGGTCCCTGAGTCTGTCGAAGGGCCGACATTGAAAAAATCACTACTTTTGCAAAAAAATATCCAGCATGGACACCACGAAATACGACTTCTTGAAAGGCCTGCGCGCCGACCGTTTCTTTCTTCTGGCCGGACCTTGTGTCATTGAGGACGAGACCTCTCCACTTTTCATCGCCGAGACATTGAAAAACGTCTGCCAGAAGTTTGACATCCCCTTGGTTTTCAAAGGCTCGTACCGCAAGGCCAACCGCTCCCGCCTGGACTCTTTTACGGGCATCGGCGACGAGAGGGCCTTGAAGGTGCTGCAACGGATCGGCAAGGAATTCGAACTCCCCGTGGTGACCGACATCCACTCCGCCGAGGAAGCCCCAATGGCGGCCGAATACGTCGACATCCTGCAGATTCCTGCTTTCCTCTGCCGACAGACTGACCTCCTGGTGGCAGCCGCCAAAACCGGCAAGACCGTCAACATCAAGAAGGGGCAGTTCCTCTCGGGCGAAGCCATGGGCTTTGCCGTCGAAAAGGTGCGGCAGTCGGGCAACGACAAGGTGATGCTCACTGAGCGCGGTTCCATGTTCGGCTATCAGGATTTGGTGGTGGATTACCGCAACATCGCCGCCATGCAAAAGTTCGAGGTGCCAGTCATCTTGGACATCACCCATTCTTTGCAGCAGCCCAACCAAAGCAGCGGCGTCACAGGCGGACAACCTGAAATGATCGGATTGATTGCCAAGGCAGGTATCGCAGCAGGTGCCAATGGCATCTTCATGGAGGTGCATCCCGAACCTAAAAAAGCCAAGTCCGACGGCGCCAACATGCTCCGCCTCGACCTTGCGGAAGAACTCCTAGGAAACCTCGTAAGAATCAAGGAGGTTTTATAAAAATTGCACGCAGAAATCGCAGAAATCTTTGATTCGACGAAGTCAATTCTGTAAAAAGACACGAGACCTTGTCTCGTGTCCTATAGGTATTTAAATTCTGCGATTTCTGCGGATTCTGCGTGAAACCAATGCTATTACTGCATTCTCATATTCACGATTTGACCCGTCTCCGTGTCAAACACCAACTTCGTATTCGTCAGCGGAGCTGTCAACAAGGCACCCAGTTGGTTGACCACCAACCTATCCTCAAACAAGGTCTTATTGCCACACATCACTTTCACGTTGGCCGTTTCAGGAAGGCGATAGAACACTTTGTTTTCATACGACATCGACTCCACCGCCGACTGGCTGGGAGCGTTAATCGTCTCGGTAGTGTTCATGGACAGGGTCTGAACGGTAATGAGCGCACCCGAACCTGCCGTACCAATCGTCAGGCCATCGTTCTCGGAGAACTTCGCCACCGTCTGCGTAGGCATTTCCTTGTTGGGCACCACATACACGGACTTCACCACCGTTCTCTTCACGCGGTTGCCCAAAAGCAGGTTGGTGTATTGCTCCTCCATGGCGTCAAGCTTTTCATACATCATCTTGAACGTCTCGGGGTTGGTCGCCATCTCCACGTCGCCCGAAATCAGGTAGAACTTCGCCTTGCGGATTTCCTCAATCTTGTCAGCGGCCTCCTTGGCCATCTGGGAGTTTGTTTTGCCCGCAGTGATCAGGTTTATCAGCTTGTGGTCTGAATAGTCAACAGGTTGCTCGCAACACGGTTTCGTTGCAGGCACTTCGCGCACCTCTTCCGCGCCGTTCGACATATCGATGCCGACACTGCGGATGATGCCGTTAGGCGTGATGTCGAACTGCATCTTGCTGCCACCTCTGACGCTGCCCAAGGTCACAAAGAACATGGCATTCGGGTCGGGACTAGCCACCGTGCTCACCTTCATGTCCAAAAGTCGGTATTCCGTAGTCTCATAGTCCACATAGTCCGCCATTTCCATGTAGTTGGAAGCATAGTCGCTCAACGGGCTTTTCTCCGTGACCGTCTCCTCGATGATGAAATCAAGCTTCAACATGGTCTGTGGCAAGGCATAATACAGACCGTTCTGCTGGCCAGGTGTGACATTCTTGGCAAAGGTTGTGGTGTACTGCGCATGAAGCGGACCGCCCATAAGGGCCATGGCCAACAGCGCAAAAGCAAACTTTGTAAATGATCTATTCATAGTAGTTTCAATTAGTTTCAAACTTCAAAAATACATATTTTCCGTCAAATGCATCATTTTTCGCTTGTTTTTTCCTTTTTGCTAAAGGCAAGCAAAGCGACAAAGGTCAGCAAACCATTGATTATCAATATCTCAAAACCAATCTTATAGCCTCCAAACAATTGCGGCGAGTACAACTTAAGGAAATAACTGATGACAGGTGAAGCAATGGCAATGAAAGGCACAGCCTTATCGAACACGCGCCTGTTCTTGACAAACAAACCGAAGGTATATAGGCCCAGCAACGGTCCGTATGTGTAACCCGCAATATCGAAAACCTTGTCGATGAGCGACTCGTTGTGGAAAGGCCTAAACGCGATGATGACCAACAGGTAGAGCATGGCAAAGGCCACATGGATCCATTTGCGGTATTTTGTGATTTGCTGCTCGGTGAGTTGCTTCTTGTCAAAGTGCATGAAATCGAAGCAGAAGGTGGTCGTCAAGGCGGTCAGGGTGCCATCGGCGCTCGAATAGCCTGCCGCCACAAGGCCGATGACGAAAACGATGGCCGTGAACTTGCTCAACGAGAAGGCCACCGAAGGGAAGATCTTGTCGTTGACCACCGCTCCCGCCTCGTTGACAGGCAAGGCGAATCCCGTTTGTTGGGCATAGTAAATCAAGGCAGCGCCCAAGCAAAGGAACAAGCCATTGACCACCACAAATAAGATGCTTGAGGTCATCACGTTCTTTTGGGCATCGCGCAGATTCTTGCATGTCAGGTTTTTCTGCATCATATCTTGGTCCAGGCCCGTCATGGTGATGGTGATGAACATGCCACTCAACACCTGCTTAACCCAAAACTTGTTGTGCGTCCAATCCGTCTCAAACACCTTGGTATAGCCTTTCTGCGAGGCAGATTTCAGCAGATCGCCCAACGAAATGTTCAGGTTCTTCATGATAAACCATGCCGTCAAAAAGGCCGCCAGAAGCAGAAAGGTCGTTTGCAGCGTGTCGGTCCACACCACGGTCTTGATGCCCCCCTTGAAGGTATAGAGCAAGATGATGCCGATGAAGATCACTGCCGGCACCCAGAACGGGACGCCCCAGTCCTTGAAGACAAACTCATAGAGCACAAACACGACGAGATACATCCTCAACGCCGAACCCAACAAGCGCGACAGGATGAAAAACGCCGCGCCCGTCTTTTCCGACCTAGGGCCGAAACGCATATTCAAATAGGAATAGATCGAAGTCAAATTAAGTCGGTAGTACAAAGGCAGCAAAATCAGCGCAATTACCGCATAACCAAGCACATAACCAAACACCAACGGCATATAGGTGAACTGGCCTGTGTAGACCCCACCCGGCACCGACATGAAGGTCACGCCCGACAAAGAGGCCCCAATCATGCCGTAGGCCACCACAAACCACGGCGAGTTCTTGTTGCCACGGAAAAACGCGTTATTGTCGGACTTTCGCGCTGTGAAGTGCGAAATCACAAACAAAAGGACGGTATACAGAACAAAAACGGCAAGTATGATGGTTGCATTCATGATGTTCATATTTGGTTGTGCAAAAATAGGAATAAAAGTCGGACATGAAAGAAATTCCCGTACTTTTGCACGCTGTTACAAAACGCCAAATAATGAAAGGACTATATACCATCCTATTGCTCATTGTCTCCAATGTTTTCATGACCTTTGCCTGGTACGGTCAACTGAAACTGCTTGACATCGTGCCCAGTTCAAAGGACTGGCCACTGTTTCTGGTGATCCTGATGTCGTGGGGCGTTGCCCTGTTCGAGTATTCCTTCATGATCCCCGCCAACCGCATCGGTGCTGTGCAAAACGGAGGTCCTTTCAACCTTATCCAACTGAAAGTCATACAGGAAGCCGTCTCGTTGACCGTCTTTTCCATCATCGTAATCACGGTCTTCAAGACCGAGACTTTCCGGTGGAACCACATCATCTCGTTCCTATTCATCATCCTTGCCGTGTTTTTTGCCTTCAAAAAGTAGTTTTTTGTTGCATCTAAAGGAAAAATGCATGATATTTGCGGATTGAAAAGGATACGATAAACTGACAAAAAGAAAGGACATCATAATGAAATTCTATGACATTGACTCCGTCTTCACCTTTGGCAAATACGAAGGCATGACCATCGCCGAGGTGTACCAAAAAGACCCTAAGTACTTGAAATACTGCGAAGAAAACATCGACGAGTTTTACGTATCGCCCTCGGTGATGCGCGAACTGAAGTCGATGAGTCGCTCCATCAACGACTCAGACCTGCTCGATGCCAATTTCGACAAGATGAGCGACGACGAGGTTGCGAGCTTCATCACTGGGCACGACGAGGAAGAGGCCTTTGACGAAGAGCGTTTGGAGCGCGATTTCGACTGGGACAGCAACGACTTTGCCGACGACTCGCCGTTCGACGAGTTTGAGGACGAGTTCGACGAAGACGAGTTTGCCGACGAATTTGGCGACAGCTTCGACGAGAACTTCGACGGCGGAATCGACGATATGTATTAAGGAAAGGGATTTGTTTATAGTCTAGCAAACCTACGTCAAATCTATAACGAACAAAGCCACCTTGCGGTGGCTTTGTTCGTTACGAGGCGTCGCAATACTGCTCTGGCCTACATTAAAATCGCGAATTAATCATCAAAATCGTCACTAGAAGCACCAACAATAGTTATCTGTGCAGTCGTCGAAGAGCCACTCAGGTTTTCAACTTCAACAAAAACTCTTGAACAAATTCCCGTTACGAACCAAAGTACCGGATTGGTTCCCGAATCAGCGCCTTTATCAGCCAGTGGTGTCCATGCCGACATATACAAAGAAGAGTAATTGCTAGAAATGGCATTAAGCCTATAGGCCGAAAGACTCTCAACATCAAAAACAACGACCTTCGATTGACCAGCATCCAAGCCAACCGTTGCCGTTAACGCGACAATATTCTTATCTTTAGGACCTCTAGTTTGGTTCAAGACGAGCTCTTGTTTATTAATATACTTCAAAAGGTCAGTTTCTTTATTGGCGAAGGTCTTGGCATCAGCCAGAAGCTTGCTGGGGTCATAGCTGTAGAGAGGTTTTTCTGCCTCAATAGCCTTACCGTTGTCATCTTTTAGCTCCAGTGTTCCCACACCATAGTTTGACAAGATTTCAGCAGCCTGAACTAGGGCCAAAGCCGACTTGTTGGAATAGCCGTAGTCAACCAAATTCATGGCAAGGTTCACTTGTTTCGTCACTTCTGTCTCCTTGGCATTCGTGACCATTCTAATGCCTTCTTCTTTCTTGTCTTGGCCAAAGCCTTGCGTAACAAAACTCAAAGCAACCAAAATCATCGCAATGGATAAAGTTCTCTTTAACATAACTACTTCCCTAAATTCGTGTCGGGCGCAACTTTTAAGTTAATAGGTATTTTGGTAATAATTCGCTGCAAAATTAGCCAACCTAATTTGAAAAACCAAAAAAACAACAAAAAAAGCCACCAATCTTTTGGTGACTTTTTTTGAATTGTGCACTGAAGAATCATTCGATAGGCTCAAACTTTCCATTCTTGTCGATATAACCGCTGATGCCAGTATCCCAATCGCCTATTAACACCCAAGCCTTGCCCGAATCAGGATCGAACATCCCAGTGTCATCATATTGCGGTTGTATGACCATCTTGTTCGTCTTGTCAATAAAGCCCCATTTGCCGTTCACTTTAACAGGAGCCAACCCTAGCGAGAAATAATACACATCGTCATAACTGGGTTGAATCACCATCTTGCCCGTCTTGTCTATATAACCCCATTTCTCACCCACTAGCACAGCGGCCAATTCCTCAGAAAAAGCCAATGCACCGTCGTATTGCGGCTGTATGACCCATTTGCCCTTCTTGTCGATGAATCCGACCTTGCCCTTTGAGGCGACCACGGCCAAGCCTTCGTTAAACAATGGTCCATCCAAATACAAAGACTCGAATTGAGGCTTGATGCAAATCTTGCCTGATTTATCAACGAACCCCCAAACATCGCCTTCACGCACAGAAATCATGTCTTCTCTGAATCTGCCAACACCGTCGTATTTCGGTTCGGTCGCCCAACCTTTCTCGTTGAGGAAACCATATTTTTCGTCAATGACCACGAGTAGCAGGCAATTATCTTCATCTATAAGATAAATTTCAGCGCCTTCCTTACACTCCAAAATCCATTTCCCGTTTTTGTCCACAACACCGACCTTGCTTAAATCTTCTTCTTCATTTATAGTAATGATAACCGCAGCAATATCGCCCAAAACAGCGGCATCATCAAACTGAGGAGCAAGCACCCAACCGTTCTCGTCCAAGAGACCTATCTTGTCATCCACTGAAACTCTTCCCCATCCATACTGAAAATCACCATACGTATTTATGTAAACGGAGGCATCTGCAGGGAATTCAGCGATAGTTTTCTCTTTGTTGTTGATAATCACTTGTTTCTCTCCAACAGTCGCCATTGCCACCAAACCGTTCTGAAATAACAGAGGTTCGTCATATTTAGGTTGAATGACCATTTTTCCGGATTTGTCGATGCAACCCCATTTGCCATCAAGCCAATCTCCTATTCTTACCGTAGCAATATTCCCGCTAAAATCTCCAGCCGCATCAAATTGGGGCTGAATGGCCATCTTACCCGTCTTGTCGATATAGCCCCATTTTTCACCATCCAGTACAGCAGCCAGTCCACTTGAAAAATCATTAGCATCATCATATTTTAAATCGACGACAGTTGTTCCTTTCTTGTCGATAAAACCATACTTGCTATCAAAATAGTCGCCCTTCCTTACTCTTGCTAATCCCTCACAAAACCCATGAGCCTCGTCAAATTGCAGTGGGATTACGATTTTGCCGGAAGCGTCTTGATAACCATACTTTTCAATGGGCATCAATTCATTCTCTTCTTGCCCGAAGGCATTGCTGCAGGCCATCAGCGCCCCAACGGCCAAGCCAAATGCATAAAGTGCTTTTCTCATAGTTCCATGCCCTAAGTTCGTGTCGGGCACAACCTTTAATGATTAATGGTTTGTTAGTTTTCGTGGCAAATTTAGGGCTTCTTTTGCGCTAAAACAAAAAAAAGTCACCAAAGTGACTTTTTTTTCTAGGCGTTGATGCGTTCCGAAATGGAGTACACCCGCTTGTCGCGCTGTGTCGAAGTGATCATCTCGGCAAGGAAACCCGTCGAGAAGAGCTGCACGCCAATGATGATGGCCAAAAGCGCGAAATAGAACAGCGGGCGACGCGTCATGCCATACACGTGCATGAAAAGCCTCGTACAAGCCAAATACACAGCGATGCCAAAGCCAACCAAGAACGTAATCGAACCCAACAAACCGAAGAAGTGCATCGGTCGGTTACTGAACTTGGAGATGAAGTTGATGGTCAACAGGTCAAGATAGCCACGGATGAAACGACTCAGGCCAAACTTGCTGCTACCGTATTTGCGCTTCTGGTGGTGGACCACCTTCTCCCCAATATGGCCAAAACCGTTCATCTTGGCGATGACAGGGATATACCGGTGCATCTCGCCGTACACCTGGATGTTCTTCACCACCTCATTGCGATAAGCCTTCAGGCCGCAGTTAAAATCGTGCAGCTTGATGCCCGACATCCTACGAGTCGTCCAATTGAAGAACTTGGACGGGATGTTTTTCATCAACTTGGAGTCGTAACGCACCTTCTTCCAACCCGAAACGAGGTCGTACCCCTCTTCTTTGATCATTTTGTAGAAGTCGGGAATCTCATCGGGACTGTCCTGAAGGTCGGCATCCATAGTGATGACCACGTCGCCTTCAACGACCTTGAAGCCCTCGTTCAGCGCTGGCGACTTGCCATAGTTCCTCCTGAAGCGCAAGGCTTTCACATTGGGATTGGCTTCCGACAGTTGCTGAATAACCGCCCAGGAATTGTCGGTTGAGCCATCGTCGACGAAGACGATTTCATAGGAATAGCCATGCTCGTCCATCACGCGACGGATCCACGCCTCGAGTTCGGGCAGCGACTCGGCTTCATTCAGCAGCGGTACGACGATTGATATGTCCATAGTTTATCTTTTTTTACTATGGCCTATGACCATGACCATGACCACTTCAACCAAAGGGTGAAACTTCACCTTTTTTGTGAAAGTGGTCATAGTCATGGTCAATGGTCATAGTCATCTGATTTCGGTCTTTCCGCCCATATAGGGTTGCAAAGCTTTCGGGATGGCCACGCTGCCATCGGCGCGGAGGTTGTTCTCCAAGAAAGCAATCAACATGCGCGGCGGGGCAACCACCGTATTATTTAAGGTGTGGGCGAAGTAGTTGCCGTTCTTCCCCTTGATCCTAATCTTCAGCCTACGTGCCTGGGCATCGCCAAGATAGGAGCAACTGCCCACCTCGAAGTATTTCTTTTGGCGCGGCGACCATGCCTCCACGTCGAGCGATTTCACCTTTAGGTCGGCCAAGTCGCCAGAGCAGCATTCCAGCGTGCGGACGGGGATGTCCATCGAGCGGAACAGGTCGACGGTGTTCTTCCACATCTGCTCATACCAGTAGTCGGTGTCCTCTTGTTTGCAGAGCACCACCATCTCCTGTTTCTCGAACTGGTGAATACGGTACACGCCGCGCTCCTCGATGCCATGGGCGCCTTTCTCCTTGCGGAAGCAGGGCGAATAGCTGGTCAGCGTGAGCGGTAGGCTCTCTTCGGGCACGATCTGGTCGATGAACTTGCCGATCATCGAGTGCTCGCTGGTGCCGATGAGATAGAGGTCCTCGCCTTCTATCTTGTACATCATGGCATCCATCTCGGCGAAACTCATCACGCCGCTGACAATCTCGCTACGCACCATAAAAGGCGGGATGCAGTAGGTGAAGCCACGGTCAATCATGAAGTCGCGGGCGTAGGTGATGACGGCGGAATGCAGGCGTGCAATGTCGCCCATGAGGTAATAGAAACCGTTACCTGCCACGCGGTGGGCCGAGTCGAGGTCAAGACCGTTGAACTTGGCCATGATGTCGGCATGGTAAGGCACCTCGAAGTCGGGCACCACGGGTTCGCCAAAGCGTTCCTTCTCCACATTGAAGGTGTCGTCCTTCCCTATCGGCACCTCGGGTGCGATGATGTTAGGAATGGCGTACATCACCTTAGTGAGCTGTTCCATGAGCGAAGTCTGCTGCTTGCCGAGCTGTTCAAGTTCTTGGGCGTTGGCCTCGACGAGTTTCTTCATCTCATTGGCTTTTTCGATTTCCTTGTTTTTGAATAGGATACCAATTTCCTTCGAGATGGAGTTGCGTTGCGAACGCAGGTCGTCGGCGCGCTGCTGGCAGTCGCAGTATTGGGTGTACAGACTGATAGCCTCGTCGACGAGAGGCAGTTTGCTGTCTTGGAATTTCTTCTTGATGTTTTCCCTGACCACGTCGGGGTTCTTGACTAAAAACTTAATGTCTATCATAGGAGTAGTCTATTTCTTCGTAAAAAACGGGCAAAGATAGGAAAAAAATATGGAAAGGATGGAAAAAATATGGAAAGTGCCATAAAACAGATAAGCCCGCCAGCGTTCTGCTGACGGGCTCTCCGTTGTGGGTGGGCGGCGAACTACTTTCCCACGGTCTCCCGCAGTATCATCGTCGCGGCGGGGCTTAACTTCTCTGTTCGGAATGGGAAGAGGTGC
>JAEEGG010009684.1_pt1 | contig 21528 bp, 11 predicted proteins | sample 9134161 | NCBI WGS metagenome assembly JAEEGG01 (sample SAMN16246543, study PRJNA631951) | gut metagenome | biome: gut microbiome; feature: rumen; material: CR-attached | host: Bos | place: Iran: Karaj | collected 2018-10
GGCTCGGGCATGAACCACTTCATGGAGATCGCCAAGATGCGTGCCGCCCGTATGCTGTGGGCCAAGATTGTCAGCCAGTTCAACCCCAAGAACCCCAAGTCGCTGGCCCTGCGTACGCACACCCAGACTTCGGGTTGGTCGCTCACCGAGCAGGACCCGTTCAACAACGTGGCCCGCACCTGCATCGAGGCCATGGGCGCCGCCCTGGGGCACACCCAGAGCTTGCATACCAACGCCCTCGACGAGGCCATCGCACTGCCGACGGACTTCAGCGCCCGTATCGCCCGTAACACGCAGATTTATCTGCAGGAGGAGACCAACATCTGCCGTGTGGTCGACCCGTGGGCTGGCAGCTACTATGTGGAGACCCTCACCCACGAACTTGCCCACCGCGCCTGGGCTCACATCCAGGAGGTGGAGAAGCTGGGTGGCATGGCCAAGGCCATCGAGAGCGGGGTGCCCAAGATGCGCATCGAGGAGGCTTCGGCCCGCAAGCAGAGCCGTATCGACTCGAATGTCGACACCATCGTGGGTATCAACAAGTACCGTCTCGAGCATGAGGATCCCATCGAGACCCTCGAAATCGACAATACCGCCGTGCGCAACGCTCAGATTGAGCGCCTGAAGAAGCTGCGCGCCGAGCGCGACAGCGCCGCCGTCGAGGCTGCATTGGACCGCCTGACCGAGTGCGCCCGCACTGGTGAAGGCAACCTGCTGGAGCTCAGCATCGACGCCGCCCGCAAGCGTGCGTCGTTGGGCGAGATTAGCTATGCATTGGAGAAAGTTTACGGCCGCTATAAGGCTAAAATAAATCTTATCAGCAACGTGTACAGTTCACAAACCAAGGAGAGCGACGCCTTCAAGAAGGCGCAGGAAATGACCGACAAATTCGCCAAGTTGGAGGGCCGCCGTCCCCGTATCATGGTGGCCAAGATGGGTCAGGACGGTCACGACCGCGGAGCCAAAGTGGTTGCCACCGGCTATGCGGACATGGGCTTCGACGTCGATATGGGCCCCCTGTTCCAGACGCCCGCCGAGGCGGCCAAGCAGGCAGTGGAGAACGATGTTCATATCTTCGGTGCCAGTTCGCTGGCAGCCGGTCACAAGACGCTTCTGCCGCAGGTGATTGAAGAGCTGAAGAAACTGGGTCGCGAGGACATTATGGTCGTCGCCGGTGGTGTCATCCCGCCGCAGGACTACCAGTTCCTGTTCGATGCCGGCGTGGCTGCCGTCTTTGGCCCTGGTACGCCTGTCAGCACCTCGGCTATCCGTATGATGGAATTGCTCTTTGCCGCTCGCGGTATAGAATAAAAGCTTATGAAGAAGATACTTCCATTACTGTTGGTGTGGGCCGTCAGCGTGTCGGCCCACGCTTTCAGTTTTAGTGCTCCGGCGACAACGGGCCAGACCCTTTATTACACCGTTACTGGCGATGCAGCCGTCAAGGTGGTGGCTCCGGCAACGGCTAGTTGGGGGAGCTACAGCACCCCCACGGGAACCCTTGTTATCCCGTCCACGGTGGTTAACGGAGGTACTACTTATAACGTCACGGCTATCGACAGGATGGCTTTCCAGTATTGCTATGGCCTTACTGAGGTCACCATCCCGGGTTCGGTTGTATCCATTGGCCAGCGAGCCTTTGCCGAGGATACGCTCTTGGTGACAGCCATTCTGGAGGAAGGAATAGAGCGTATCGATATGATGGCCTTTATCTCCTGTACCCGGCTTGATACCATCGAACTGCCTACCACGCTGACGCGCATTGCTGTGTCGGCGTTTGAGAACACCGCCTATTATAACAACAGCGACAACTGGAGCAGCGAGATGATGTTGACGTTGGGTCAATGGGTGCTGAAGGTGGGTAACCAGGCAAGCGGCACGGTGCATGTCCACGAAGGTGTCATGGGTGTCGCCAACAGTGCATTCCTTTATTGTCGCTATATCGACAAAGTGGTGTTGCCTAGTACGATGCGTATCATCGGCGACGGTGCTTTCAAAGACTGCTACGAGGTGGATACGTTCCAGCTGCATTGCAATGTGCCGCCGGCCCTCTCGGATGATTCGTTCGACGGGTTGAACCCTCTGCCGGTGCTTGTGGTGCCCTGCAGTACGGCTACGGCTTACAGCTCGGCGCAGTATTGGAATGCATTCGACATTGTTGAGGCCCCTTGTCCTGTCGGCATTGAGGATGTTGAATCCAACCGGCTGGAGGTGACAGTTGTCAATGGAGGGGTTTTGGTGCGGGGAGCCGAAGGTATGACCCTGACGGTGTGCGACATGCTAGGGCGCAGGGTGAGCGAGGTGGTGTATGCAGGTGCCGAGCAACCTCTGACGTTGCCTACAGCAGGTATCTATGTGTTGCTCGCAGGCAACGAAGCCATAAAAATCAGCTATTATTCCAGATAGAGGGTGTCGACGCCGTTCTTTTCGGCGGTGTCCTTGCCCATAGTGTGAATGCGGTGGATGATTTGTGCCGCATTCTCGGCGGGTTCTTTGCTTTCCCGCTCAGGGTGGCTCTGTGCTATCAGCATCGACACAATCAGGAAGACACCCACGCCTATCACGAAGCAGCCTGTAATGCGGTTGATGACGGCTGTGGTGCGGATGGAGACCCTGTTCTGGATGAGCGATGCCAGACGGCATTTCAGTATGCCGCCAGCCAGTTCGGCCAACAATAGACTTAAGAAGAAGGTGTAGCGATCTCCGACGGAGAGACTAAACTCACCGGAAATCAGAGAGACAAGTGAAATCCAGTAGAGCCATACACCGGGGTTGATGGTGTTCAAGGCAAAGCCCTGCACTATCAGTTCACGGCTGCGAGGAATACCTACGAACTTGATTCTCCCACCTTCACGTTTGATGGAGGGTTTGCGAAGCAGCATGAAAAGGCCCAGCGTAATCATCGCTGCACCGGCGATGGAAGCCACCCAAGGGTTGTGCAATAGGGGGCCCAGTTCGACATCTTTCAGCAAAGTGAGCATCATGGCCACCATGAAGATGTCGCTGGCGTTGATGCCGATTTCGAAGGCTACACCCTTGCGGAATCCGTAGTTTATACTGTTCTGTATCAGCCCGAAGAAACCGGGGCCGAAACTGAAGAACAGCGACAGGACAAGTCCGCAGAGTATGCCAATCAGTATTTCCACTTGGTCGTTTTTGAGAATGCAAAAGTACAAACTTTTTTCGATATGTGTAATTTTTTTTTGCCAGTTTCTTTTTTCTTTGTATCTTTGCACCCTCAATAGGAGTGTGAAAATGGGTCAGATTGACGATAGGATAGTGCGCTTTAGTGGCATTAAACCAGGTGTTTATACCTATGAGATGCTACTTGATGACACCTTCTTCAAGAGCTTCGAAAACGAGGAAATCAAGGGTGGAAGAGTGCATTTTGACGTCAAGATGGAACGCAACGAGAGGGTGACGATGCTCACTTTCGTCTTCCAAGGCGAGGTGAAGACAGAGTGCGACCGGTGTCTGGGTGAGATGACAGTGAATGTGAGTGGTGAAGAACGGTTGAATGTGCGTTTCAGCGACTCCGAGGTGTCCGACGACGAGCAGGTGGTTATCCTGCCGGAAGAGGCACACGAGTTGGACTTGACCCCGTGGATGTATGAGTTTGTCGCCGTGCGACTGCCTATGCAACACACCCACCCCGACGGAGAATGCGACCCGGAGATGGTGAAGTACATCGCGGAGGAAGAGCAAAAACACGACGATGACTATGTGGATCCTCGATGGGAAGCACTTAAGAAGTTGAAATAATAAATAAAAAAAAGTAATAATATGCCACATCCAAAACACAGATTCTCGCAGACCCGTACGGCCAAGAGAAGAACGCACGACGCGTTGGAGTCAGCGCAGTTGACCACTTGCAGCAACTGCGGAGCCCAGGTTATGTATCACCACGTTTGCCCCGAGTGCGGCTACTATCGTGGTAAACTCGCCATCGAAAAAGGTGCCGAAGAGTAACCTCTAGGAGCTAAAGAAGAATGGGGCGTTTCAGTTCATGCTGAGACGCCCCATTCTTTTATACCGCCATGCCGGCTGCGTGGCCGGTAGAAAAGGCCAGCTGCAGGTTGTAGCCTCCGGTGTCGGCGTCGAGGTCGAGCAGCTCTCCGACGAGGTACAGTCCTTGCACCAGCTTGGATTCCATGGTTTTGGGATTCACCTCGCCGAGGGTTACGCCGCCTTGGGTGACGATGGCCTCGTTCCAGTCGTGGGTGCCGGTGAGGGTAAAGGTTACACCTTTCATCCATCGTCCCAGGCGACGGCGTTCGTCGCCGGTAATCTGGTGGAGGCGTTTGTAGTATTCTATATGCAGTTGCTTCAGAGCCAGGGGTATCAGTTCGGCAGGGAGCCACATGCGGAGGGCGTCGTTGAAGATGCGTGTGCCGTTGGCGTCGAGGTCGGCGATAAGGCGCTTGTCCAGTTGTTCTGCGGTCAAGCCGGGTTTGAGGTCGAGGACGGCCGTGAGGCTTGACGGTGAATTGCCCGAATTGAGCGGGCGTGAGGCCACTCGGCTGGAGCTGAGGGTGATGGGACCAGCCAAGCCGTCGTCGACGAACGTCATCTCGCCTATACCCGAAGTGAAGAGCGTGGATTGCCCGTCGTGGATAGAGAGTTGTACGTTCTTCAGTTGGAAGCCTACCAACTCGTAGGGGATCTTCTCCTCGCATTTGAGTGGCACCAAGGCGGGAACTGTCTCCACGATGGTGTGTCCCAGTTCTTTGGCCATGCGGTAGCCGGCGCCGGTGGAGCCGGTGGTGGGGTAGGAGAGGCCTCCGGTGGCCAGCACGATATGACGGCAGGGGATACGCTCACCGTTCTGTAACACGACTTCGGACACCTCAGTATGGGCTGCGGGCGTCTCGTTGTCGCTTGCGGACACGGCACGCCGTGTCCCTACCGATTTCACGGTACAGTTCTTGCGGATGGTGACGTTGGGGTTGCTTTCCAGCTCGCCTATGAGTGCCAGGAAGATGTCGAGCGCCTTACCGCTGGAGGGGTAGACGCGGTTGCCTCGCTCCACAGTGAGCGCCACACCTCGCTGCTCGAAGAAGTCCATCAACTCGCGGTTGAAGAAGCGTCCGTAGGCGTTGCGAATCCAGCGGCTGTCACTGCCGATATGGGGCAGTGTGTCGCGCAAAGTGTTGGTGTTGGTAAGGTTGCATCGGCCTTTGCCGGTAATGCGCAGTTTGCGTCCGGCTTGGTCCATTTTTTCGAGCAGAAGTACACGTCGACCGCGTTCGGCGGCGGTTACGGCGGCCATCAGACCTGCCGCGCCGGCACCGACAATAATAACGTCGTAATCCATGGCTGTCAGACCTTTGCGGCCACGTTGATGTAGTCCTCGGGGTGGATGCAGAGTACAGGAATCTGCGATTTGTGTACCACCTGCTGTGCGTTGGTGCCCAGAAATATCTGTGAGATGACGCGGTCCTGCTCGGTGTTGATAATCACCAGATCGGCTTTAATCTCGTCGGCATAGTTGAGTACGGTGTCGCTATAGGTGGAGTATGTGCGGATTTCGAAGTGGTAAGAGACACCTTCGCGTTCCAAATAATCAATGCTTTGTCCTATGTAGGTGCGCAGGGCCGACTCTTCTTCCTTCAGGTCGAGCAGGCCGAGGATGTGCACCTCGGAGCCGAATATTTTGGCTATGGTGGCTGCGGGCGGCACCTTCTGGCGCGAGTTGGCGTTGACTCGCAGAGGCACCACGATACGCTCCAGCCGTTTGTGGAAGTCGTAGCCTTGGCGCATGGTCAGCACGGGGCAGGGCGAGTCCTGCACGATACGTGCGGCCTGGCTGCCGATAAAGAACTTCTCAAATCCCGAGGCACCGTTGGTGCCGATGACTATCATGGGGGAAAGCTCTTGCTTGGCTGCATCGGCAATGGCGCTCGACACCTTGCCGTTGAGTATCTTGTGCTGTATGGTGCCATGAAGCATGGCAGGCTGGTATTTGTTGCAAAGGGATTGTAGTTTTTCCTTGGCCAGGTTGGTGAGCATATCCAATTGGTCGCCGGAGAAGAGCATCTTTTCGCGGCGCACCCATACAAGCAAGATGCCGCATTGCATCCGGTTGGCTATATCGACAGCCAGTTCGAGGGCCACATAGGAACCCTCCGAAAAGTCAGTACCTACTAATATAGACTTCATAGAGCTCATGGTTATATTTGTAGCATACAACGAAATGAGTCGCAGGAATATTGTGTCGGCACTAAAAAAAACTTTCCCGTAGGCTTGATCTGCTCGTCCCCCGTCGTAGATGCTTCGCGTTTTGAGATAAGGAACCTGCTGTCGGCATGGGAGTGGGGCGTGTGGGTACGTGGTTGAATTTCAGTGTTTACAATAATATTTGCCGCTATATCTGAAAAAAGATGTATCTTTGCACCATGAATGACAACCTCGACAGCCGCAGTATCTCTGCGCAAGAGAAAGATATAGAACGCGCGTTGCGCCCTTCGGGGTTCGACAGTTTTGCCGGTCAGCAGCAGGTGGTGGAGAACCTGAAGGTCTTCGTCCGTGCTGCCCGTGAGCGCCGCGAACCGCTCGACCATGTGCTTCTCTACGGTCCTCCCGGCCTCGGCAAGACAACGCTCAGCAACATCATAGCCAACGAGCTCGGTGTGGGAATCAAGACCACCAGCGGACCTGTGCTCGACAAGCCCGGCGACCTGGCCGGATTGCTCACCTCGCTGCAGACCAACGACGTGCTCTTCATCGACGAGATACACCGACTTTCGCCCGTCATCGAAGAGTATCTATACTCTGCTATGGAGGACTTCCGCATCGACATCATGCTTGAGAGCGGTCCCGCCGCCCGCTCGGTGCAGCTCAATCTGAAACCCTTCACCCTCATCGGCGCCACCACCCGCAGCGGCATGCTCACCGCCCCTTTGCGCGCCCGCTTCGGTATCAATTGCCGATTGGAATACTATGATGCCGAGACGCTTACCAAGATTGTCAACCGCTCGGCAGGACTCCTGCAGGTGAAGATAACCAGTGAGAGCGCCATCGAGATCGCGCGCCGTTCGCGTGGCACCCCCCGTATCGCCAACCGTCTGCTGCGCCGTGTGCGCGACTTCGCCCAGGTGAAGGGCGACGGCACCATCACCCTCGACATCGCCCGCTATGCCCTGCAAGCTCTCAATGTCGACCGCAACGGATTGGACGACATGGATATCCGTATTCTCACCACCATCATCGACAAGTTCAAAGGCGGCCCCGTGGGACTCAACACCATCGCCACCGCCGTCGGCGAAGATGCAGGCACCGTCGAGGAGGTTTACGAGCCCTACCTCATCCAGGAAGGCTATCTCATGCGCACCCCGCGCGGCCGCGAAGCCACCATGCTCGCCTACCAGCACCTCGGCAAACTGAAGACCAACGGCAACCAGCAAGAATTGTTCTGAATAATGAAGAAGGCCGGACTGATACTGCTGTTTTTTGCGACGTTTCTGTCCGCTACGGGGCAGGGAATACTGATGGATTTGCCGTATTTTCCTTCGCATACTGCCAAGCCTATCAAAGTGATACGCACTTATTCCGTCGATACATTGACTGGTGCACGGATGCTGAAGCATACCGAGCACTACGACCGCCACGGCTATTGTGCCGACACCGCCTATCGCAATGTGTATGACGATCTGGGCCGCCTGGTTTTGCACGAGACTTATCAACGGGTCAGTTCTTCCGCCAACCCGATGCCGCGTCGCGAGTTGATGTCACGATGCAGTATCGAGTATGCCCCTGATGGTGTTGTGCAGCATGTCAAAAGAGAAAGTTTCGGCAAGTATCATGAAGGCGTAAGCGAATACCATCTCTATTCTCACAAGGTGCATCCCCGTTTCGGTCTTACGGAATATGTCTATGTTATTGATTGGGGAAGGGAATATAGAGACACGCTTCGTTACTTGTGCGAATATGATTCCGCGGGGCGCATGCTGCATGAGTATTGCAACGACGAGGGAGACGGATACCGCGACAGGAAGCTCTTCTATGATGCTTTGGGACGCATTGTCGCCAGCAGGACCTATTATTATGAATCGTGGGATACACTCGACTATAACTATGATGCCAACGGGGGCCTCGTCTCGCAGACAGGCAAGAAGTATGATTTGGACATGGAGGCCGACGTAACCATTACCTTCCGTTCCGACGGTACTCGCAAGGAACGCCGTGAGCATTGGAAAAACTACGATGACCCGACAAGTACAGAGACGTCCGATGAATATTATCGCTACGACGAACACGATGTGCTCATCTATGAGAAAACACCTATGGGTATCATTGAATATGAAATAGAATATTGGGAATAGATAAACAAAGATATATGCGAACACTTGTTAAGAATATCAAGGAACTGGTGGGAGTGGAAACCTCACCAAAGCTGCGAAAGCAGGGCAAGGAGATGGCTCAATTGGAGACCGTCAAGGATGCCTATCTGCTTATAGAGGACGGCAGGATAAAGGCTTTTGGGGCGATGAACGAGTGGAATGGCACCGCTGATAATGTGGTGGATGCCGCAGGACGGATGGTGATGCCGACGTTCTGCGACTCGCACACGCACATCGTCTATGCCAACTCGCGCGAGCACGAGTTTGTGGACAAGATACGCGGCCTCAGCTATGAGGAGATAGCCAAAAGGGGAGGGGGTATCCTCAATTCGGCCAAAGCCACTGCCGCAGCTTCGGAAGACGAGCTCTACGATATGGCTAAACAGCGCCTCGACGACGTGATGCGCATGGGTACCGGCGCCATCGAGATAAAGAGCGGCTACGGTCTCTCGACCGAGAGTGAGCTGAAGCTGCTGCGCGTCATCCGCCGTCTGAAAGAGAACTCACCTATGACCATCAAGTCGAACTTTCTCGGCGCCCACGGTATCCCGATGGAGTATCGCGGCCACCAGGAGGACTATGTTGACCTGGTCATCAACGAGATGATACCGCGTGTGGCGGCCGAGGGGCTGGCCGACTTCATCGATGTCTTCTGCGATCAGGGTTTCTTCACCGTCGAGGATACGGCGCGTATCCTCGAGGCGGGTATCAAATATGGCATGAGGCCCAAGATACACGCCAACGAGATGGCTGTCTCGGGCGGCGTGCAGGTGGGTGTGAAATACAACGCCATATCGGTCGACCACCTGGAGCAGATGGGCGACGCCGAGATAGAATGCTTGAAGGGCACCGAGACGATGCCCACCATACTGCCTGGCTGCGCCTTCTTCCTCAACCTGCCGCTCTCGCCGGCCCGCAAGATGATCGAGGCAGGTCTGCCGGTGGCTATGGCCTCCGACTATAATCCCGGAACCTCGCCCTCGGGCAACATGCAGCTCATCCTCTCGATGGCATGCATCCGCTACCGCCTCACGCCCGAGGAGGCTATCAACGCCACCACTCTGAACACCGCCTACGCCATGGGTGTGAGCAACGAGGTGGGCAGCATAGCTGTCGGCAAGAAGGCCAACTTCTACATCACCAAGCCGATAGCGAGCTACGAGTATATGCCTTACGCCTATGGCGAAAATAAGGTGGAGCGGGTGTTCCTGAACGGGGTGGAAGTGTAGAGGTTGAGTAGTTAAGTAGACAGTAGTTAAGTAGTTAAGACAATAGTGTGATACAGGCAGTCAATATCAATAAGAGTTATGGGGCGTTGCATGTGTTGCGTGATGTGACGCTCACCATTGAACGGGGTGAGGTGGTCAGCATCGTGGGCGCCTCGGGTGCTGGCAAGACTACGCTGCTGCAGATTCTGGGCACGCTTGACCGGGCCGACAGCGGCTGTGTTATGTATGGCGATGTGGATGTTACACGCTTGAAGGAGCGCGAATTGGCACGCTTCCGAAACGAGAAGATAGGGTTCGTTTTCCAGGCCCACCACTTGCTGCCCGAATTCACCGCTGTCGAGAATGTGATGATACCCGCTCTCATCCGAGGCGACAAGCCGGACGACGCCCGACGGCGGGCGTCTGAGTTGCTGGAACACCTGCACTTGGCTGACCGAGCCTTGCACAAACCCGCCGCCCTCAGTGGCGGCGAATGCCAGCGTGTGGCTGTGGCCCGAGCCTTGATGAACAAGCCTATGGTGGTGCTTGCCGACGAGCCCAGCGGCAATCTCGACAGCCAGCACGCGCTTGAGTTGCATGAACTCTTCTTCACACTACGCAAAGAACTGGGGCAGACGTTTGTCATCGTCACCCATAACGAAGAGTTGGCCAATATGGCTGACCGTAAAATCACTATCAGAGATGGAAAGAATACAGAATAACAAGGCGTCAAACCAGCACGTCAACGAGCCTAAGTTTCAGCGTGACAATAAACAGATTGTCTATGGTTTACGACCAGTGATGGAGGCGTTGGGCAGCGGTGCCCAGGTGGAACGTGTGCTCATACAAAACGGCCTCAACAGTTCGCTGATGTCCGAGTTGCGAACGTTGATTAGGGACCATGGTGTCCCATTCCAGTATGTGCCTGTGGAGAAGCTCAACAAGCTGACCTCGGGCAATCATCAGGGGGTGGTGGCCACGTTGGCGGCTGTGAAGTACCAGAGTTTTATGGAGCTGGTGGAACGGGAGGACGCTCCACAGCTGATTGTCATGTTGGATCATATCACCGATGTGCGCAATATGGGAGCCATAGCCCGAACAGCCGAATGTACCGGAGTCGGAGCTCTGGTGGTGCCTGACCGCGGGACGGCGGCGATGAACGAGGATGCCATCAAGACCAGTAGCGGTGCATTGCTGCGGCTACCTGTCTGTCGCGAGCAGAACCTCAAGACCGTTGTCAACTTGGCGCACCAGTGTGGCTATCAGGTGGTGGCGGCAACCGAGAAAGGTGCCGTGCACTATCGTGATGTCGACTTCAGTCGTCCCACGCTACTCGTCATGGGCAATGAAGAGACGGGTATCAGTCCGGAGCTGCTGAAGCTGAGTGATGTGAGAGCCTGTTTGCCCATGGTGGGCGAAGTGGCCTCGCTCAACGTCAGCGTGGCTGCCGGCGTGATGATGTATGAGGCGCTGGAGCAGCGTCGCCGCCTTTGATTCAGCATCGTATCAAAACATCATCGTTGGTTTGACTGCGGTTGAACCATAGTCGGTGAGGAATCGGAATAACCCCGGAGTAACCTTTGCGTTACGACGGGGATTTTTTTTTTCTATGGATGTAATTTATGCTGTCTTTATTTCGCTATTATAGTGAGGGAAAAAGAGCGATGAAAGACGGAAAACCCAAAGTGGACGGGGTGTTAAAATGGGTTAATTTTTTATTTTTTATTATTATTATTTAATCACATGCGAAAAAAAATGTATCTTTGTGCTGGCATTTTGGCGTCCGAAAAGGGGGCGAAATGCGCATGTGTATTTGTGTAAAATATTGAAAAAGAGAAAATAATAGAAGTAATTATATGAAGACAAAGTATTTGCTATTAGGAGCAATTTTTGCTGTTTTTGGCCTTGCTGCACGGGCTCAGGTCTCTGAAATGTACTATCAGGGTTTTGAGTCGGGCGAGTCGATCAACTACAGTGGCACGCCCACAACGGGGGTGAGGTATTCTTCGACAATCCGTAGCGGCGGTAACCGTTCGTTGAAGCTGGTGCAGAATTCCACACAGAGTGTGGAGGTCATCCTCGACACCATCGACTTCACGCAGAACACGACGCTGCGATACATCGCGTTGCGATTTGACCACATCTGCCGCATACCGATAAATTCGTCGGAGGACAATGCAATGGCAATGATTTACTACAAGCGTGCCAATCAACCGTCCTGGACGCCTTTGTCGAGCCAGGAGTACAACATCTCGGGCGGTAGCGGCACCTACAGTAACGACTTCTACACGATGGGTGCATTCAAAGATGAGTCGTACAGCGATTGGTTGGCGTCGAATGCGCCGAATGTGTCAAACAATCAGTGGCATTCGGAGCGTTTCGACCTGGACAACGTGATGACGTCGTCGGTGCCGGTGAACGAGCGCAAGCTGCTGATCAAGTTTGTGCTTTGGCATCGGACGCTGAACACTTCGCTGGACACGTCGAAAGTGGCATGGTGGATAGACAACATCAAGGTGAGTGCGAGCGCGGAGCGTATGGTGACGCCGACGATTACGATGCTGGAGTATCCGACGGTGGAGTTCTATCCGAACAGTCGAGGTGCACATATCGCACTTGCGGCGTCGACGGCCGTGACGGCTGGTATAAACCCTGATTCGGTGTATTTGGTGTACACTGGAGGCAGTGACCCGACAGAGCACCGGTTGTCGTTGACGCCGGTGCAGGGAATGGCGAACCAATATGAGTGCCGTATCCCATTCTACGGTTACGACACGTTGATGCGATTCTATTGTGTGGCATGCGATGCGACGGGTAATGCGAACCGAGTGACCTATCCGCCGACGGACAACACGTGGGTGGAATACCGGTGTGTGCGAGGCAATACGGTGCAGCCAGGATTGGCGACGCCTGAGTTTGAGGGGACGCTGACGACGACGAACTGTCCGTTTGTGGAGCACGCGGACCACCGGTGCGAGATGGTGTATGACTCGGCGCTGCTGCGAGCGGCGGGCTATGGACCTGGCGCCATCACGGCGTTGCGTTTCAAGGTGGCTGCGAGTGTGAACCAGGCACGAACGGAGCCGCGATTCCAGATTAAGATGAAGAATGTGCCGTCGGATTATGTGGTGACGATGGCGAACGACTACAGATACTACTTTACGACGGAAGCCATGCAGACGGTGTACGACTCGGCGCTGACGATACCGGTGATGCCGTCGAACCTGGAGCAGACGATTGTGTTCCAGGATACGTTCTACTATACGGGCAACGACATCGTGATGCAGATTACGTATGACGGGACGGTGGACCACCCGGCGCCTATTTCGTTGAAGGCCATCCCGAGTTCGGAGAGCAAGAAATCGTTCTACTTCTATAACGGTTCGGCATCGTACGGATACAATCCCTTCACGTCGCCGGACTTCAAGAAAACGTCTCTGTCGGAGAATATGCGTCCGGCGTTCATCTTCACGGAGACACACCTGCAGCCGTTGCTGTACGATGCTGGAATCAGTGAGTTGGTGGACCCGAATTACGACGTGCCGATGACGGAGCATCCGGACAGCCTGACGGTGAAACTGAAAAACTTCGGCGAGCGGGTGCTGAATGCGGTGCGTATTTCCTACATGGTCGACAATACGATTTCTGGCTACTATGATTGGACGGGAACGCTGAACGGCGGCGAGGAAACGAGTGTGCTGATTGCGACGAACGTCAACCTTACGCCCGGCTTCCACCACCTGTGTGTGTGGGTGGAGGATTCGGTGACGTCGAGCGGCCAACTGTACAGAGACCACGAGCCGTACAACGACACGGCCTGTTCGGACTTTGTGGTGTGTGACGGTCCGATGAACGGTGTGCGGAATATCGGCGGAACGAATGCGCACTTCAACACAATCGAGGAGTTTCTCTTCTCGTTGAGCCGCTGCGGAGTGGACGACAGCTTGATAGTGCGTCTGGCTCCGGCCGACTATCCCGGCTTCACGATGCAGGCAGTGCCCGGTGTTTCGGAGAACAACTACATCGTGTTCGAAACACGTCAGTCACCGAGTGGTGCACGTGCGGTGCTGTACAGCGACAGCACGATGGGGCGGACTTCCATAGTGAATTTGGAGAATGCGGACAACATCCGATTCCGGAATATTGACTTCAAGCGCAACAACGGTCCGTTGACCGACATGGTGACGCTGGGCCCCAACAGCGAAAACTGCCGCTTCGAGCAGTGCGGTTTTACAGATATGCTCGGATATGCAGGCAACGAGGTCGCAAGTTTGCGCATCGGGGCGCTGATCAACAGTGGCAATGCCGACAATATGATTGTGGACACCTGTACGTTCAACGGCGGTAATATCGGTGTGAACGTGCGAGGTGCCGCTCCTGACGACCATTCGGAGGGCGTGCTGATTAGCCGCAGCGCCTTTACAGGTCAGTATACGAATGCCGTGAAGGTCGAGTATATGGACAGCATCACAGTGGTTGACAACAGCATGATGGATGTGTCAACTGGAGCGAGCTATGTGCTGCTACTGAACGGATGTGGCGGAGCCGTGAACGTGGAACGAAACAAACTGTACACGAGCTATGGTGCCGGCGCTTTGGCAGTGAACGATGTGGTTGCCACGCAGAACAGACATGCGGTGGTGGCCAATAATATGATTGTGAGTGATGACAACCAGTCGGGTGTGCAGCTCACTACGCCGCTGAATATCATCCAGGGCGAGTGGATTGACGTGGTGTACAACTCGGTGAAGTTGAATGCGCCGACCCGCAACAATATCGCAGCGGCGACCTTCGGCGGCGGCACGCTGAACAACAGCCGGTTCATGAACAACATCGTCGCCTCGTTCGGCGAATTGAACTTTGCGTTGAGCTTCCAGCCCCTGGGCAGCACGACGAATGTGGTCTCCAACAACGACTACTATTCGACAGGAATGGTGATTATCCGCCGAGGCTCATCGGCATTCACGTCGCTGGATGCATGGCGCATGGTGATGACCGAGGATACGATGTCGGTGTCGGTGAATCCGAATTTCCTGAACACGACGTTGGTCGACCTGAGAACGTACAACCGTAACCTGAAGGGTGTGGGCGTTCCCATTGCGGCAGTGACTTCCGATATCTATGGCAATCCCCGAGGCGACAGCGTCAGCTGCCCCGGTGCCTTCGAGTTCTCGTCGCTGCCCTATGACTTCGAGCCCGAGGCTCTTGTGTCGCCCCTGAACGAGACCTGCTATATGCCAGCTTCGGTCGAGCTGGTGGTTCGCATGCGCAACAACGGTATCAATGTTTATGACTCGACGAACACCACGCCGCTGCAGCTGAGATATCAGGTGAACAACGGTACCATCCATACGGTGACAATCAATCAGACCATCCCTGCCGACGACACGGTGTCGGTGCATACGGGCCAGACATTGTCGCTGCCGTCGGGTACGTACAATGACGCGGTTTACACCCTCCGCGTGTGGAACACCTATGCCGGCGACCCGAACCAGACGAACGACACGAATGTGTTCACAGCCATCAGCCGTTATCATCCGGCTGCTCCCGGCAGTTTCACCGACTCAATCAACTATTCGGCCAGCGATACCATCACGCCGACGGTGGGTATCAACACATGGCAGGTGTACGGCAATGCCGGCGCACCGCGTCGCTCGTCGTCAATCTACTGGTACAGCGACTCGACTTCTTCGGAGCCCATCTATGTCGGCCCCACCTTCATCACGGGTCCGCTGCAGAACGACACCACCTATTATATCCGTCAGCGCCGCGCGATGCCTATAGTGCGTATCACGCAGGTGGAGCTGCTGCGCGGAAACAATGTGGTTGGATTGACGAGTCCGATACCCTACTGGCTCGAAAACAACCGTAAGGCTGCGGTGCAGCTGACGAACATCGGCGATGCAACGGCTTATCTTGCCGGAGACACCCTTATGACTGTGTCGCCGACGTCGAGTCTCCACAACAAGGTGTACGTCTTCGGGAATGTGAAAATTGAGCCGGGCGAGTCGTTGGTGTTGCAGTATGTCGGCAACGGCGTTACCGACAGCAGCGTCACTATTCGTACGGGCCTGACTCCCACCTTCGCCTATAACTCCAAAGTGGGCTTCATCTATCGTCACGGCGGTGTGATTGAGGATGCGGTTGTATTTGAGAGTACGACTACCAACTCGACCCAGTGGACCTCGCAAGGTGTGCCCTCGTACATCTGGAACGGTCCGGGATTGACTTTCAGCCAGAATACCGCCGGTATCATCCGTACCAGCTTCAACGGCGGTGTCGGCGACTGGGATATCTCGACGGCCGCATCTCCCATGTTCCTCGGAAATACGAACGAGGAGTGGGTGATGTATGAGGATTATGGCTGCGAGGGCGATTATGCCACTGTGAGAGTGGGTATCATCGCACCTCCGTTGGTGGACATCGACGTGATGCCTGCCATGTTGCCGGAGTCGAGCTGCGGATTGGGTAACGAAGATGTGACCGTCACGGTTTCCAATTTCGGTTCGGATACAATAGCCAATCTGGTGTTGAACTATTGTGCCGGTGCCGACACGGTGACAGATACCCTCGTGGGTGTCATTCTGCCGCACAGCGATACCAACTACACATTCAGTACGCAGCTGAATCTGGCCTTCACCACCGACTCGGTAGTGACGGTGCGTGTGTGGGCTGACTCGTTGGCCGACGACCCCATCAGAACCAACGACACCAGTGTGTCGGTGGTGACTTCGCTGTTCACGCCGGGTGCTCCTACCGCTATAGCCGACCGAGTGGTGCAATACGCCACGAGCGATACAATCACCCACATGCCGACACTCCCAGTGATGCCGGTGTGGTATGACTATGACATGAACCCCGTCGACACAGGTTATACACACATCACCGAGCTGCTTTACGGCAACGGGACGCGTGGAATATCATACCTTGCCCTGAAGCCCGGCGGTGGTCAGGTGGGTACAGCGACGACCACCAACGGCAACACGGCCTTCCCGTCGCCCTACCAATCTACTGCAAAATATGTCAAGCAACAGTACCTGTATACGGCCAGCGACCTTGCTGCCGCGGGTGTGGAGCCGGGCACAATTACGTCGCTCTCGTTCTACCTCGACACTATCCTGGGTAACGTTGCCTCGATAAACTATCTGGATTATACACTCTCCCTTGGAATGACACCCGACACCATCTTTACCGCAACCAACGCCACAGGATGGAAAGATGCTTCGTCGACGGTGTTTACCCGGGATACGCTCACATTGACAGCCAATGATGACAAGGCTTGGGTGACGCATGTGTTCGACACTCCGTTCGAGTGGGATGGTGTGTCAACGGTGGTGGTGCAGGTGGAATACCATCTGAGTGCAAAGGTGACGACGGGTGTGAAGACCGCCTATACCGCTAAATCCAACACCACCCTGCATAAGAATCAAGATGCTCCAATCACGGCCTCAACGGTATCGCTGACGAAGGGTGGCAACCGACCCAATGTCAAGTTTGGAATGCGGTATTATGGTTGCTCGGGTCCAATCACACCGTTCAATGTCACCCTCTCGGGAATGCCTATGCACGATGCTGCTCTCTTCTGGGCCGACGGACATGACACGTTGGTGTACAACTCCTGCGACACCATCTCGTTGCCAATCAAGATACGCAACCAGGGCAGTGAGAATATTGACACGCTGACTATCCGCTATTATCTGGATGCTCAGGCTGCCGACTCTGTCATGTATATGGATACTGTGTTCGTGGCTGGACATACCTACGACCTCACATTCCTCGACAGAGTGCTCTTGCCGGGTCGCCATTCGGTGACGGCGGTCATCAATGTAGCCGGTGACACCATCAGCAGTAATGATACCATCAGCACGGTCTTCACGGTACGATTCTGCGGTGGAAACTATACGATTGCCGCTAACGATACTACGGCTGACTATCAATCGTTTGGCGCTGCCATCGACACACTGAACCAAGTGGGTGTCGTGGGACCGGTGACCTTCCTGGTTGCCCCGGCCACCTATACCGAACAGGTGGTGTTGAACAATGTCGACGGCTCGTCGGAGACCAACACGATTAGTTTCGTGGGTCAGGGTGAGGATGTGATGCTCACCGCCTCGACCAGTCAGACAGCCAACTATGTGATGAAGATTGATGGCGCTTCCAATGTGAGTATAGAGAATCTGACGATTGTCGCCCGTCCTACGGCAAATAACGTCAACTTCGCTCATGCTCTGGTGATGTTGAACGACAGTAATATAAACGTTGCCGGCTGCCACTTCAAAGTGAAGGGAACCATTCTGAACGCCAATGCTTCGTGTATAGTCTTGCAGGGTAATATCGCTAACCTCACCATTGATGGCTCGGTGACGGATAGTGGCTATTACGCTCTTAAGACAGTGGGCGAACAGACCAATTACTCCAACATCCGTATCAGCAATAACACGTTCCGTGATTTTGCCAGCGGTGGCATCTATCTCCGCGGTGTCAACCGTGTGAATGTCGCCCAGAATGAGATTCGTTCCAGTAATTCGGCCAACAACCGAGGGTTGATCGGTGTCTATATGGCAGCCACGACCGACAGTATGGTCATCCAGAAGAACTTTATCTATCTGGTCGACGAGCGTCCGGGCGCCAAGCGAGGCATCCAGTTGGAAAATGTCACAGGTACGCTTACCGCTCCCGCCATGGTGGTCAACAATATGATAAGCACACATGGTACGGGTTCGGCAGGCCTCTCGCCGGCCAAGTCGGCAGGTATATGGATCGACTCGTTGAGTTCGTATGTGAACGTGCTGTACAACTCGGTGCGTGTGAAGGGAAGCAATGTCACAGAGTTCAGCACCGTGAGTCAATTGAACAGCGCTAATAACTTGACCTATGCCTTCTGGTGCGGTACTTCGCCCACCCAGATTTCTGTGATGAATAATATCTTCTCCAACTTCGGATATGGATATGCCTATTTCCTGTCGCAGGCCAATACGGTGACTGTCTCCAACTACAATGCCTTCTTTACGATGGCCGATAGTAAGTATGCCGTCGGAACGCAGACCTCGATCGGCAACCTGGCTGCTTGGCAGACAGCATCGTCGATGGATGGTAATTCTGTACAGGAGGAACCCTTCTTTGTGGCAAATGACGACCTCCACTTGCGGATGACCAACTTCGCTGCCAAAGCACAGTTCAACACTTCGGTGATTGATGATATCGACGGCACCACTCGTCCCGTCCTTGGCCCGACCATCGGCGCACATGAGAAAAACCGTGAGAATCATGATATGGCAGTGGTCCGCATCATCAAGCCGCAGCTGCCGCTAAGTCTTGCCAATCCGGAGAATGTGGAGACCGACTCTGTCCTGGTGAAGGCATTGTTCAACAACAACGGCCTCTCTATCGAGTCGAACGTCACATGGTATGCATATATTGAGGGTTATGAGGCCACGACACGTTCGGTCAACCGTAACCTTGGCACCTTCGCTGTGGCACAGCAGAAAACCGACTCCGTGTATATACCCACAACTTTGGGTATTATCGACACGCAGAATATCCGTGTTGTCGTCGTCGCCAACAACGATCAGGATATGAGCAACAACCAGATGAGTCAACCGTTCTACCTGGCGCCTGCCTTCAATCTTGCAGCATTGAAGGTGACTGCCACCTGTCCTGAGACTCCTGCCGGATGCCGTATGCATCAGACGCAAATCAGTATTAATGTCAAGAACGACGGAAGCAAGGATTTCCCAGCCGGTACTACATTCAAGATTGGTTATCATACCGAAATCACGAATCCCGCTAACGTCACCATCGCCACCTTGCCCGATACGGTTGAGCAGATGGTCACGCTCAACAACATCCTTCCCAAGCAGTCGGATGTGTGGTTCACCTTCGACAGCTTGGCTAATCTCTATCCTACAGGAACCTTCACCAATATCAAGGTCCGGGTAAGAGGTTGGGTCAACTTTGACTACGACATTACGCAGGCCAACGACACAACCAGTTTGAATGCCAGCAATTCGCCTGTCAAGGATTCTTACTTCACTCCCGCTCCTCCTCTGGGACACGATACCACGCTTGCCTATGGTACGTGGGGTGAGGTGACTGCCGAACAGGAGAACAGCCGGGCGATACGTTGGTACAGAGATTCCACCGCCGCTCCGTTCTACAGTCCTACTCAGTATAATAACTCTAGGAGATGGAGCAACACGCCGCAGTATTTCCATGACTCGACCTACTACCTGAATGCGCTCAGTGACAAGCAGTGTCCCAGCTACTATTCTGAGGTGCATGTATCTGTGATGCCGCGTAAGCCCAGAGATATGGCTGTCGAGTATATGTTGGCCCCGCTGGGCGGTCGCGTCTATATGGAAAACGACACGGTGCGTGTACAGATTGCCAACTATGGCACCACAGCGCAAGCCAACTTCCCCATCACCTATCAGCTCAAGCGCGGTAACAACATTATTCAGACCGTTACCGAAACAGTGACGCAGAGTGTCGCATCGGGCCAAACGTATGTTTATACCTTCGACACCTTGCTCAACATTCCCACTCCGTTGACGACTCAGAACTATTCCTTGATGGTATGGACTGACTTGACCAACGATGCCACTCGTCGCAACGACACGCTGCGTACGGCTCACACCTTCTCGTCAAAGGCGCAGGAAACCTATGAGCAGAATGCCGACTTCCCCAGTGCGGACGTCACCCGCTTCGACATCACGCGCGTATCGTTTAATGGTATCGACCTGGATATGCCGCCGCTGAACCGCTCCTTTACCAATCTGGCCGACTACAATAGCCCTGACTATCCTGTGCTCCATGTAACTCGTGGAACTACCGACTCCATCCTCATCCAGGTGACTCCGCTGGATGTTACCGAACAGCATTTCCGCTGCCGAGGCACGGTGGCTATCGACTTCGACCGTGATGGTGCATTCACCTCTGGCGGCTCCTGCAATGAGGTGTTGGTGAACAGCACAGTCTTCTACAGCGACTCCACACTCGCGTCAGTCATCTCGATCCCGACGTGCGCTTCGCTGGGTTATATGAGAATGCGCGTCAGGGTGACGAGTTACACCGCTGATTCCCCCGAGGGCCATGTCATCGACTTCCTGCTCTTCGTCGACGATCAGGCTCCCGAGATTGACCTCGGTATTACCCAGATGGTCTCCCCGCGTGACTTTATCATCCGCGACGAAGATCCCAAGGTGATAAGATTCCGGATGACTAACCGGGGCAGCACCGCAATCAACAGCGTCGATATCCACTATAGCTTTGCCGCCGACACTATTGATTCGACGGCGACGGGTGTGGTGCATTGGACCGGTACGCTTGATGGCGGTACCAGCACAGTGGTCGCCCTGCCGGCCCACGTGTTCCCCATCGGCACCTCGTCGCTCACCATCTGGCATAACCTGGAAGGTGATTCCGACTCCACCAACAATACCTTCTTCTATGAATATCACCGCTTCCTCTCCACGCGTCCCATCTTTATGGATAATTTCGACGATGAGAACAACTGGTATGCACCGAGGGGATACAATAACTTCTCGCACAACTATTGGCAGCGGGGTATGCCTAACAAGGCTCGTTTCGATACCACCTATTCGGGCGACTATGCTTGGGTCACCGACCTGCACAACAGCATCGTTACCGGTAAACGTGGCAATGTGAGCTATCTCTATAGCCCCATCATCAACATAGCCAATACGAGACCCGACACCATCGGATTCCGTCTGCGTTACAACCTGACCAGTGGTAGCGCAATGTATGTCGAGTACTACAACTATGAACGCAAGTGGGTACGCCTGGCGCACGACTCCTGCACCACCTTCTATAATACGAGGGACGATATGGACAATCAGATCTTCTCCGGTACCTCGCCCACCAGCGAAGGCTATGGCTTCTACTACATCAGTGCCACCTCGATGCGTATCACCAACGACTTCAACGAGGACCTCCAGTTCCTTATCGTCTACACTACGCCT
>JAEEGG010009685.1_pt1 | contig 21528 bp, 15 predicted proteins | sample 9134161 | NCBI WGS metagenome assembly JAEEGG01 (sample SAMN16246543, study PRJNA631951) | gut metagenome | biome: gut microbiome; feature: rumen; material: CR-attached | host: Bos | place: Iran: Karaj | collected 2018-10
ATCGGAATTCGTCCCGGATTGCAATGCTTTTTTTCCGTCGGCCCGGCGATTCTTGGAAGGGCTTGCAGGCGAATTCTTGGAAGGGCTTGCAGGATAGTTGACATTTCAAACAATTTTTGCTATAAAGAAACTATCAGAGGATACGGAGGTGTTCACGGTTGAAGAAAAAACTCTTCTGTCTGTTCAGCGCGATCCTGATCGTGCTGTGTCTGGCAACGCCCGTCCACGCCGAGAATGCAATGGGCACCGGCGGCTATCATCCGCCGATGGTGACGATCATCACCCTGAACGGTCCCAGAGACCTCCAGCTTACCATGCGGCTGCATCTGCGCGACGGCAGAGTGATCCCGGTCAAGATGGAGAAAAAGACCCGGGGCTGGGAGCAGCAGTACCGGATCTACCGGGAGGACGTCTACGCCGCAAAGAACTGGTACGGCAACGCGTATGACCTCCTGGACGCGGAGCTCGTTTTGATCTCCGGCGGCAGGGAGCGGGTCATCCCGCTGGAGCAGACGCTCACGGATCAGATGACGATGGACGACGTGCTGATGCTGAACGTCAGGAAGGGCAGTCTCAGCCTTGGCGCGCCTGCCTGGCGCGTGCCCCTGCTGGCCCTGATGCGGGTGCTGATCGCCGTCGGGCTGGAGCTGCTGATTTTCCGGCTCCGGGGCTATGTGCTGCTGCATACCCACGTCACGGTGGCGATCATCAGCGCCGTGACCTTCGGGCTGCTGTCTGTGTTTACGGCAAACTGGCTGAACTACGACTCCAGATCCGAGGGAATCTTCTGTATCTTCCTTTTGGTCATTCTGGTGGCGCAGATCCTCGCCGGAATCATCTTTACCGAGGAAGACACCAGGGATCGAACCCTTTCCACCCTGGTCATGGCGGACGTTGCCGCTTCCGTGGCGACGGTTCTCGCGCTGACCTTCCTGCCGGTGTAGCGCCGGGCGTCCGAATCAAACGCAATCAGCCGGAGGCTGTCTCCCCGTACCCGGGCGAGCCTGGCCTCCGGCCTTCGTCTGAGCTGCGGCGATCGGGTAAACAGCCGCAGGAGCTTCATGATGCGCGGACTTGACAAACGGGCGGGGCGGAATTATAATAAAAAACCGCTTGAGCCGGACCCGCGCCCCGGATTCCCGCAGACGCAGGTCCCGCCAGCCGTTTCCCGGGCGTTTCCGGAAAAGAAAGAGGCGATTGTACTTGAAGAAAAAGGTATTGAAGGTTCTGCAGATCCTGTTCGGCAATTTTATCCTCTCGATCTGCGCGTCGCATTTCATCGTGCCCGGCGGCGTCATCTCCGGCGGCATCACCGGTCTTTCCCTGGCCGGACACTCCATTTTCGCCAACGTCCCGCTGGACGTCTTCATCTGGGGCTTCAGCATGCTGTTCCTGCTGATCGGCCTGATCTTCCTGGGCAAGGAGTTCTTCTTCTCCACCCTGCTCTCCTCCGTGGCCTACCCGCTGTTCTTCTCCCTGATGACCCGCGTGGGCCGGGCCTATCTGCCGCTGACGGACGACATCGTGCTGAACATGGTCTATGCCGGCCTCACCTTCGGCCTGGGCGTCGGCATCGTCGTCCGGACCGGGGCCTCCACCGGCGGAGCGGACGTCTTTGCCATGATCCTCAATAAGAAGTTCGGCCTCCCCGTCTCCCCGCTGGTCTACGTGACCGAGGCGCTGATCCTCCTGTCGCAGATCCCCTTCTTCTCCGCCGAGGAGATCCTGTACGGCCTGCTGATGGTCCTGATCTACTCGATCACGATGGAAAAGGCGCTGATCTTCGGCACCGGAAAGATCCAGATCATGATCTACTCCAAGGAGCACGAGGCCATCAACGCGATGATCCTGAAAAACATGAACCGCGGCAGCACGATGTTCCACGTCAAGGGCGGCTTCACCGGCGAGGAGACCGAGGTCGTCTCCACGGTCATCCCCAAGCGCTCCCTGTTCGTCATGCGCGAGCATATCCTTGCCATCGACCCCAAGGCCTTCGTGGTCGTGACGCCGATCTCCGAGGTCAACGGCAGAGGCTTCACGATGAACAAGAACGCATAGCGCTGCGCCCGATCCAAAAGCAGGCTGCTCCGGCGGCCTGCTTTTTGCGCGGGCACTTGCTCAAATCGGGTGATATTTTACAAGACTTTTAACAAAAAACATCGGAAATTTTAATAAAACGCTTGATTTTTGTAGCGTTATGATTATAATGGTATCAACGGGTGGTATGCCCGCCCGCGAAAAATCTGTTTCCGGTCAGTCCATCGGCGGCGGCGCAAGTCTGAACGCGTCCGACGCGCCGGGCGGGACGGCACGGGAAAGCATTTTTACAATCAGGAAGGAGTCAACACAATGAAGAAGTTAATTGCAATCGCATTGGCCGCACTGATGCTGTTCGCTCTGGCAGCCTGCGCCAAGAAGGACGACGGCAACAGCGGCAAGACCGAGCCCGCAAAGCCCCTCGTTGACGAAGCCCACGCCGCATGGGTCGCCCACGGCCAGTATCTGCTCGCCGACGGCACCGAGAACGGCTGGAACGGCAAGGACACCGCTCTGTACGAGGCTTCCGCTCTGACCGCCATCTCGATGGACGACGTCAAGGGCATCAGCGAGGACGTGTACAAGGCCCTCTCCGCCAAGGAAGTCAAGTATCTGTACAAGATCGACCTGCTCTTCGGCACGAACGACGCCGGCTGGACCACCGACTTTGTGAAGGACGGCAAGCTGTTCCGTGCGAACGGCTCCTACGCGTTCAAGATCGCGCAGTGCACCGTTGACGTGGACGGCGACAACAAGGTCTACGCCGAGGATCAGTGGATCTCCGACCCGAAGACCGCCTACGCCGAGTCCCTGACCCCCGACACGATGTTCATGCCGGTGTGGCAGGAAGAGCCGGATGAGTTCGGTCTGTCCTGGGCCAGCAACCCCGTCGTGACCGGCGGCGCCGGCCTGTACACCCTCGTGATCGCCCAGTATACCAACGCTTCCGCCCCCAATGCGCCGGGCTACGGCATCGCGCTCGTGCTGAAGGAAGCCAAGGAAGGCATCGCCTATGAGGAAGTCCTGGAGTTCGTTCCCGCCGATCACACCTACGGCATCGTCGGCAGCTTCGAGGGCTCCAACTGGGCCGACGGCGCTGACGTCGCGATGGAGAGCGCCGGCGACAACGTCTGGACCGGCGAAGTCGAGCTGAAGGCGAACGACGAGTTCAAGGTCCGTGCGGACGGCAAGTGGGACTACAGCTGGGGCGACGGCGAAGGCAACTTCGTCTGCCCGGCCGACGGCACCTACGTTGTGACCATCAGCTTTGACGGCGCGAACGGCTCCGTCACCTTTGAGGCCAAGTAATCAGCACAGCCAGATCAGCAGGGGGCTTCCGGTTTCGGAGCTCCTCTGCTGATCTGCGTTTCTGCGGGTCAATTGCCGTCCGGACGGGACGCGCACCAATACGGCAGAAGAGACTTCTGCGGACAGGATCGGGTAACGAGGATGAAAAAGCTGCTCTGTATCATGCTGGCGCTGCTGATCGCAGCCGCCCTGACCGGCTGCGGGGACCGCGGCAGCGAAACCACGGATTTTGAGGATACCTACGTGGACGCCCTGCCCGAAAACGCTGCGGACGGTCTGACCCTGCACGCCTTCAACTGGACCTACCGGGAGATCGAGACCAACCTGGAGGCGATCCGGGACGCCGGGTTCAAGAACGTGCTCACGATGCCGGTGCAGCAGCCGAAGGGCGGCGGCTCGGCCTGGTGGGCCTTCTACCAGCCGCTGAGCTTCTCCATCGGCGACAGCTCCGCCCTCGGCACGAAGGAGGAGCTTGCCTCGCTTTGCGCCAGGGCGGAGGAATACGGGATCTGCATCCTGGCGGATATCGTGGTCAACCATATGGCGACCACCGACGACGAGGGCAAGGAGCCCGACGGCACGCCAACGGTCTCGCCCGCCGTGGAGGCCTACGAGCCGCGCATCTACGCCAACCGCAACGAGGATACGGACGGCACCGGCCTGACCTTCCACCACAACAAAAACGCTGCCGGCTCCGGCTCGGAGACGCAGTATTACGCCTACGGCAATCTGCCGGATCTGAACACCGCGAACCCCTACGTGCAGGAGCGGGTCCTCGCCCTGCTGGAGGAATGCATCGACGCCGGGATCGACGGCTTCCGCTTCGACGCGGCAAAGCACGTGGAGACGGAGGGCGACCCGGACTATCCCAGCGATTTCTGGGAGAACACCCTGGAGCAGGCCAAGCTCTATTACCGGCAGAAGACCGGACGGGAGCTCTACGCCTACGGCGAGATCCTGAACGCGCCCGCCGGACGGAGCCTGGAGCTCTACACCGCGCATATGCGCGTGACGGACGACGGCTACGCCGCCCAGATGAAGAACGCCTTTGCGAAAAAGGACCCCACCGTGATCCGAAACGCCGCCCTCAAAACGGCGGACGCCGCCCAGCTCATCGCCTGGGTGGAGAGCCACGACGAATACGTTACGACCAACACGCACTATTCCGACGTGCGCGTTGCCAAATACTGGTCCGTCATCGCCGCGAAGAAGGGGCTCGGCGGGCTGTATCTGGCCCGCCCCACGGAGGAGCTGACCGTAGGCAAAATCGGCTCCTACGCCTTTGAAAGCGAATACGTTGCGGTCTCGAACCGCTTCCACAACCGGTTCTACAACGCGGAATCCTATGAATCCACGGCGGGAACCTGTTATATCAACGAAAAGATCGGTGACGGCGATCAGGGCGCTCTGATCCTGAACGTCGGTGAAACCGACCCCGAAAAGACCGTGCAGGTGCCCGTTCCGCACCTGGAAACCGGCAACTACTACGACGCGCTGACCGGAACGAAGGTCCCGGTCCGGGACCATATCGCCTACGTGCAGTTCGAGGCCAACGGCATGGCGATCCTCACGCGCACGAAGGAGGTCCATCCGCGGCTGAGCATCTCCGAGCGGGACCGCTCCTTTGTCGGAGACCTGACCGTGACCCTGCGCGTGGAAGACTGCGACGAAGCATACTACTATCTGAACGGAAACGACGCCGACCGCCGGGAGATCCGGGACGAGACCCGGGTTTCCCTGCAGGGGCAGACCGTGGACGGACAGGTCCGGCTCACCGTCCACATGAAGACCGGCCGAAACGAATGCGAACGGACCTTCACCTATACCGAGGTGCAGCTCGTTCCGGGCGGCTTCAACCTGATCAATTTGAATGAAAAATACCTGAACGGAGACTACGAGCTCTATATCTGGAGCTGGGAGCCCGGCCGCTGGAGCAAGGATTACGAGATCCGCGACGGCGTGGTGGTGGTGGATACGCAGGGCATGGACGGTTTTCTGATCGCCGTCTTTGAAAAGGGCTGCGAGATCACCGACCCCACCCGCTGGGACCCCCGCGTGCTCAAGCAGAGCGCCGACTTCAAGGGCGAGGACCTTGCGGCGGGCTTCGCGGATCTGTCCGGGTTTTGATCCATAAGACGCAGACGCGTCTGCCCCGGGAAAGGAGAATACGGATGAAATCACGCAGCTTATTCCTTGCGGCCCTTCTGCTGCTCGCGCTGGCGCTTCTGGCCGGCTGCGGCGGCGGAAAGACGGCTGCGGACGAGGGTCCGGACGACGAGCCGATCGCCCTCCGGCCCGCGGGCAAGGTGATCGACCTGTATACGAAGGACGAGACCGACCACGCGCAGGAGCCTGCGGCCGCCACGGCCACCGTGCGCCTGCATTACCGCCGCAACGACGACACCGCCAACGACCGGAGCTGCTACGCGCCGTGGAACGTATGGGCCTGGGACGCGACGAACGGCGGCGACGGCGCGGCTTACCCCTTCACGGGCTATGACGACTACGGCGTCTATGCCGATCTGGACCTTGCCGCGATCTCCGGCGGGAAGGGTCTGGACCAGCTCGGCTTCATCATCCGCACCGACAACTGGTCGAAGGACCCGGACGGCGACCGCTTCATCGAAATCGCGGAGACCTCGCCGGGCGGCATCCAGAACGTCTACGTGCGGACGACGGAATCCACGGTCTTCGATACCCAGGAAAACGCCTGCAAGTCCATCGTCAGCTACGCGATGCTCCGCAGCGATAAAACGATCAGCGTCTATTTCAAGCCCCTCGCGGCGGACTTCAAGCCCTACGCCCCGCGCTTTTCCATGACGCGCAACGGGGAGCCCTACGCGGATTTCACGATGGGAGACTACGACGCCTCTCTGAAAATGGTAAATCTGGAGCTGAAGGACGCGATCGACCTGAGCGACGTCGTCACGGTCAGCTACCGCTTCGACGCAAGCTGGATCAATCAGGTGAGTCTGATGATGACAAACTACTTCGACACCGACGAGTTCAACGAAAAATACGCCTATGACGGCGACGATCTGGGCGTGACCTTCGACGACGCGGAGAATCCCACGACCACGACCTTCAAGGTCTGGGCGCCGACCAGCACGAAGCTCGTGCTGAATCTCTACCGCAGCGGCGACGATCAGGCCGAGACCGCGCCCTTTGCCGCCCACGAGATGCAGAAGGGCGAAAAGGGCGTTTTCTCCTGCACCGTTGCGGAGGATCTGGACGGGGTCTACTATACCTACACCGTCACGAACGCAAAGGGAACGAACGAGGTCGTCGATCCCTACGCCAGAAGCGCGGGCGTCAACGGGCGGCGCGGCATGGTCGTGAACTTTGCGCGGCTGAACGCCGGTCTGCCCGGCTGGGATTCGGACGACCGGCCCTTCCGGGGCAAGAACGTGGACGCCGTGATCTACGAGGCCCACGTGCGCGATCTGACGATCAGCCCGACCAGCGGCCTCCCCGAAGCCGTCCGGGGCAAATTCCTCGGCCTTGCGGACGAATCCGGGACCTATACCGAAAACGGCGTGACCGTCTCCACGGGCCTTGCCCATCTCAAAGAGCTGGGCGTCACCCACGTGCAGCTTCAGCCCTTCTATGACTACTCCTCCGTGGATGAGCGCCGCTCCGGCAGCGAGATGTCCGACGACAACTACAACTGGGGCTACGACCCGCAGAACTACAACGTCCTCGAGGGCAGCTATTCCACCGACCCCTATGACGGCTACAGCCGCATCCGCGAATGCAAGCAGATGATCCTGGCGATGCACCGGGCGGGCATCTGCGTCAATATGGACGTGGTCTACAACCACACCGCCAGCTCGGAAAACTCCAACCTCAACCTGCTCGTCCCGTACTACTATTACCGCACCAGGGCAAACGGCGCGTTCTACAACGGCTCCGGCTGCGGCAACGAGGTCGCCTCCGAGCGCTTCATGGTGAATAAATTCATCCGCGAATCCTGCCGCTTCTGGATCGAGGAATACCATCTTTCCGGCTTCCGCTTCGACCTGATGGGCCTGATCGACAACCAGACCATGATCGACGTCTACCGCGACTGCGTCGCCCTCGATCCGCAGATCATGATCTACGGCGAGCCCTGGACCGGCGGCGCCTCCAAGCTGAAGGCGGGCGTCAGCGATACGCAGCTCCGGGAACAGACCACCGTGCAGGAGTCGCTCGCGCAGGACTTTTTCTGCGGGAGCGGCGTCCGGGTCGGCGCGTTCAACGACGTGATCCGCAACGCGATCCGCGGCTCGAACAACCCCGGCAAGGGCTACGTCCAGGGCAGCGCCGCAGACGCCTCGCAGGTCGCCATGTGCGTCGCGGGTCTGTTTTCCAGATCGACCGTGAAGACGCAGGAAATCGACCCCAATCAGGTGCTGAACTACGTATCCTGCCACGATAACTACACCCTCTACGACCAGCTCGTTCAGACCATGCCGGAGGCGCGGCTTGCCGCGGCCTATACGCAGGCGGACGCCGTCGTCTTCCTCGCCCAGGGCGTTCCCTTCCTCCAGGAGGGCGAGGAGTTCATGCGCAGCAAGTACGATCCCGAAACCGGGACCTACGAGGGCAACTCCTACAACGTCGGCGACCGGGTGAACGCCATGGACTACGCGCTGAAGATCAGGCATGCGGACGTCTTCCGCAAGACGCAGGAGCTGATCGCCTTCCGTCTGGCGCGGCCGGAGCTTCGTCTGGCGACGCGGCAGGAGATCACGGACGCGCTTTCCGAGGTCGAAACGGACGGCGGAAATCTGCGCTATACCGTCGGCGGCCTGACCGTGATCCACACGGTCTCCGGCATGACGGCGGAGCTGCCCGGCACCTTCCGGGTCCTCTATTCCAACCTCCGCGCAGCGGGCGAGGAGGCGGACGGCTCGATCACCCTGCTCCCCAACGAGTCCGTCGTATTGGAGGAGGTCAAGTAATGTTCCGACACGGAGAGATCAGCACGGAAATCGACCGGGGCCCGTTTTTCTTCACGCTCGCAGCCCTGATCTGCTGCCTGACCGGAGCGGTGCTTTGCTTCGTCCTCGGCGGCGCCGCGCTTGCCGTTTTCGCGGGCGTCCTGCTGGCGATCGTCGCGGCTGCGGCCTTTGCCGTTCTGCTCGCCCTGATTTCCGACTTCGCCTTCATCCGGGACGGGGTGCTGCACACGCGCTATTTCCTGAAAAAACGCGCCATCCCGCTCCGGGAGATCGGCAAGGTGACGTATCGGGAGGAGCTCTATACCGTCTATGACAAAAAAGGAACGGTGCTGGCCTCGGTCAACGGTCGGCTGACCGGAATTGACCGGATCCTGTCCGAGCTGGACAGAAGCGGCGTCCTTTTTGAATAAGAAGAACTCAAATTGCATCCAAAACTGCAAAGGAAAGAGAGGGGAACATATGGCAAATTTAAGGCTTTCCCACATCTACAAGGTCTATGACAACGGGCACAAGGCGGTCAACGACTTTTCCATTGACATTGCCGACCGGGAGTTCATTGTCTTTGTCGGACCTTCGGGCTGCGGCAAATCGACCACCCTCCGCATGATCGCGGGTCTGGAGACGATCACCGCAGGCGACCTGTTCATCGACGACGTCCTCGTCAATGACATGGAGCCGAAGGACCGCGACATTGCAATGGTTTTCCAGAGCTACGCCCTGTATCCGCACATGACCGTGTACGAGAACATGGCCTTCGGCCTGCGCAACCGGAAAATGCCGGAGCAGGAGATCCGGGAGCGTGTTCTGAAAGCGGCAAAGATGCTGGACATCGAGGACTATCTGGAGCGCAAGCCGAAGGAGATGTCCGGCGGTCAGAGGCAGCGCGTTGCCCTCGGGCGCGCCCTTGTCCGCAATCCGAAGGCGTTTTTGCTGGACGAGCCGCTGTCGAATCTGGACGCCAAGCTCCGCGCAACGATGCGCACCGAGATCACCGCCCTGCACAAGAGCCTGAAAACGACCTTCATCTACGTGACCCACGACCAGGTGGAGGCCATGACGATGGGCACGCGCATCGTCGTCATGAAGCTGGGCTACGTCCAGCAGATCGACACGCCCATGAACCTCTATAACGAGCCCTACAACAAGTTCGTTGCGGGCTTCATCGGCACGCCGCAGATGAACTTCTTCGACGCGACCCTGAAGCGTCAGGGCAGCGAGGTGCAGGTGGACTTCCCGAACGGCGGCAGGATCACCCTGCCCTATGAAAAGGTCTCCAAGATCCACGCCCGCTATCTGGACGGCAAGACGCCCGTGATCTTCGGCATCCGTCCGGAGCACGTGGAGCTGCGGCGCGAGGGCGGCGGCCTGCAGTTCGTCGTCACGAACGTCGAGCGCCTCGGCAACGAGACCATCGTCTATGGCAAGCTCGGCGACAAGACCGGCGAGTTCACCATGAAGGACGAGGGCAACCAGATCACCGTCAAGGTCATTGACCGGGACGATATCGAGGTCGGAGACGTCGTCTATGCCGTGCCGAACCCGGAGAAGGTCCACTTCTTCGACGCCGAGACCGAGATCACCCTGATGAACCGCATCCCGACCTACAATTCCATCCCCGTGCAGACCGCCGGCGGCAGGATGCAGCTTCTGAACACGCAGACCGCGCTTCCGCCGGTCTACGCGGCCGCCCTGTCCGGCGCAAAGAGCTTCGAGCTGACGGTCCCGCCCGCCGCGATCGTCCCCGGCAGCGATTTCTGCCGCAGGATCGCCAAAATCGAGAAGGTGGACGACAAGCATCTGGCCTATCTGGAAAACGGCGACAGCTACCTCTTCGCCCTCGTCGGCGCGGACGCCAAGCCCGGTCAGGACTACCGCTTCGGCCTGCTGTATGACAAGCTCGGCGTCATCGCGGACGGAAAGACCGTGCTGGAGCCCCTCGGAGATTCCGAGAGCCTGACCGGCACCTTCACCAGAACCGAGAAGAAGGAGAAGGGCGAACGGGTCCAGCACTTCTTCTACTGCATCGGCGATTACGCGGTGGAGGCCCTCCCGGAGCACGGCTACAAGATCAATTCCATCGACGGCGACGCCTGCTACAAGAAGACCTACCGCTACAGCGTGCCGCGTGACCGCATCCGCATCGCGGACGAGGCCGAAAACGCGCTCTCCGGGCGCGTGACCGCCCTGATCGACTACGGCAGCGCGCGCTTCGCCCGGGTCGAGGCGGCGGGCCAGACCCTCACGGTCAACGCCTCCGCAGACTGGAAGGAGGGGCCCGTGCGCCTGGCCTTCGACAGCGCGGACGTCTCCGTCTATTCGACCTCCATCGACATGAAGATCTGCTGATATGGAGGTCCTGATCCGAGGCAGGCGCGTTGAGCTGGAGCCGAATTCCAAGCCCTACCTGCTCAAGCGGCTTCTGGCGGACGGGCTGGATACGGTGCTGATCCTGGCGCTCTTTCTCCTGCTGAGCGCCCTGGTCCTGAAAACGCCGCTTGCGAACACCTACCGTTCGCACTTTGAGCGCAGCCGCCAGATCGAGACCGAGACCGTCAAGCGGCTGGAGGGCGACGCCGGGGCAATCAGCGCGGCCCTGTCCGGGAACGACGAGTACCGCAGCGAGCGCTTCGCGGCGGAGCTGCACGGCTATCTCCTGCATGCCGCGGCCTGCCTCGGGGCGGAGCTGCTGGTCCTGCTCCTCGTGCCGCTGCTGAACCGGGGGCGCGCAACGCCCGGAAAGCTGCTGACCGGGACCGCCGTCTTCGTGGAATCCAGGCAGACGCTTGCGCTCCGGCGGCACGCGCTGGGCCGCTTCCTGTTCGTATTCCTGCTGGACAGCTTTATTGTTTCGCCGCCCACCGAGATCTACACCTTCCTGCTCGTTCCGGTCCTGCGTCTCACGGTCCTGCTGCTCAACCGGAAGAACAAGACGCTCTGCGATTATGCGACCCGAACGATGGTCATTGAAAAGTGTAGTCATCAGGGAATCGGGATCAGGGAATAATCCCTGGCCCCTAACCCCCTAGTCCCTAGTCCCTAATCCCTAGTCCCTAATCCAACCACACAACACGTCGGCCTGCGCGCGGCGCGGCCGAGAAGGGAGAACATTGATATGAAAAAACTGATTGCTATGACGCTTGCGATTTTGATGGCGCTCGGCCTGTTTGCGGGCTGCAGCGGAAGCGGCAGCGACGGCGGCAAGGACGACGGCGTGATCCGCGTCTGGGTCGGCGAGGAGTCGGCTGAATTCTACCAGAAGATCTGCAACGAATACCTCTCCGCCCATACGGACTTCGGCTACAAGATCGAGGTCAAGGGCATGGACACCGGCTCCGTCGCGGGTACCATCACGAACGACCCGACCGCCGCCGCCGACATCTACACCGTCGCCCATGACAATATCGGCAAGCTCGCCTCTACCCAGTGCGCCAAGCCGATCACCGACGAGAGCCTGATCGCCCAGGTCAAGGCCGACAACCCGGAATCCTTCCAGAGCGTCATCTACTCCACGCTCAACGGCCAGACCTATCTCTACGGCGTGCCCTACATCTCCCAGGCGCTGTTCCTGTACTACAACAAGTCCCTCGTGACCGAGGAGCAGGCCGCCTCCTTCGAGGGTCTGCGCGAGGCCGCGCAGGCGGCGCAGACCAAGGCCGTCACCGTGACCGGCGACGACGGCTACAATATGTCCTTCGCTCTGCTCGCCCGCAAGGTCAGCGATAAGAGCACCACCGTGAAGATCTTCGAGGGTGCGGAGTCCGTCTCCGGCGGCTCCAAGGGCGAAAGCAACTGCCAGGGCGACGACACCGTGGCGATCGTCCGCTGGCTCCAGGCCTATGCCGCCGACGAGAACGGCTTCAAGTGGGCCTCCCCCGACGGCTGGGACGCCGATCTGGACAAGGATAACCGCGGCGTGCTCGCCGTCATCGGCGGCGCCTGGCACTATAACACCGCGAAGGCCGCCCTCGGCGAGACGAACCTCGGCATTGCGATGATCCCGACCTTCACCCTGACCAAGGAAGCGGTGGAGGGCCTCTCCGGCGTGCAGGCGGGCGACGTCTACCGCGGCGGCACCTTTGCCGACTGCAAGTGCTTCATGATCAACGCCAACTCCGCCGCGTCGAAGTACGCCAAGGAGCAGGAGCTGATCAAGTACCTCTCCGGCAAGGACGTGCAGAACGCCTCCTATCTGGAATGCATGAACGTTCCCGCCTACGTCGGCGCTTCCGAGTTCATCAAGCAGTGCTATACTGACGGCAAGGTCTCCGAGAGCGAATATAACCTCGCCGCCGCGCAGGTGGATATGGCGGAGTGGGGCATCCCCCAGCCCTTCATCACCGGCACGCTGAACACCTACTACTACTCCAAGAACGGCCCGCAGGTCTTCCGCGCCATGATCGACCAGACCGCCTATCCGACCACCGGCGACCAGATCCTGAGCGAGACCTCCAGCCTCGAAGGCGTCCGCAAGGGCCTGTACCTGATCGAATACCTCTGGAACCACGGCGTTGCGCCGAAGGAGTTCCCGGCTGCTCTGCCGGAGAAGGCCTGACCCACGCGCCGTCAATTGACGGCATGCTTCCAGCGCATGCACAAGGAGGGATATGATGAAATCGACAGCGATCCAACGCCCGCTGACGCCCAAGCCTGCCGGCGGCGGGAAGCTCCGCCGCTTCTGGTCCAATCTCTGGAAGCGCTTCGCGGACGGCTCCGCCGGCACAAAGCTCTCCCATCTGATCTTCGGCGCCGGCAACGTCTATCACAAGCAATATCTGAAGGGGCTTCTGTTTTTCCTGCTCCAGGCGGCGATCCTCTGGGTCATGATCGCCTGCCCCACGATCAACGGCACGCCCTACGGCTACAAGGCAATTCTGAATCTGTCGCTGAAAAACGTCCATGAGGGCGGCGAATTCGACCCGCTCACCGGCCATTTTCTGACCGGCTCGGACTGCAAGCTGATGGTTCTGTTCGGCTTCGTCTCCATCGCCCTGATCGTGATCTACCTTCTGCTTTGGAACGCGAACGTCGCCTCCTCCTGGAAGGCGGATAACGACCGGAAGATCGGCAAGAAGCCGACGACCTTCAAGGAAGACCTCAAGGAGCTGCTGGACGGCAAGTTCCACGCGCTGATGCTTTCCCCGACCTGCATCGCCGCCCTGGTCTTCACCATCCTGCCCACGATCTTCATGATCTCGCTGGCCTTCTCGACCTACAACGACCAGGACATGAACAACCTCGGCACGAACCTGTTCCACTGGAACGGCGTGCAGAACTTCGTCTCGGTCTTCACCGGCGAGGGCTCTCTGGGCGTGGAGATCCATAACCGCTTCCTGCCCGTCCTCGGCTGGACGTTTATCTGGGCGATCTTCGCCACCCTGACCTGCTACTTCGGCGGCATCATCCTGGCGCTTCTCATCAACAAAAAGGGGCTCAAGGGCAAGAAGCTCTTCCGCACGGTCTTTATCCTGACCATCGCCGTTCCGCAGTTCATCTCGCTTCTGGCCGTCCGCAACCTGCTGGGCGAATACGGCCCGATCAACGCCCTGCTCCAGGACCTCGGCTGGATCTCCAAGCCGATCGGCTTCCTGGGTCTGCGCGTGGGTGACAGCGAGACCCTGGCAAAGCTCATGGTCATCCTGATCAATATGTGGGTCGGCATCCCGTATACGATGCTGATGACCTCCGGCATTCTGATGAACATTCCGACGGATCTCTACGAGGCCGCCCGCGTGGACGGCGCTTCCACGCTGAAGATGTTCTTCAAGATCACGCTTCCCTACGTCATCTTCGTTACGACGCCCTATCTGATCTCCAGCTTCGTCGGCAATATCAATTCCTTCAATACGATCTACCTGCTGACGGGCGGCGGCCCGACCTATACGGGCTATCAGGCAGGCGGCACGGACCTTCTGGTTACCTGGCTCTATAAGGTGACGATCGACCAGGGCTCCTATAATACCGGCGCGGTCATCGGCATCTTCACCTTCCTGATCACGGCGACCATCACCCTGGTCACCTATCGGCGGAGCCGGGCCTACAATGAGGAGGATACGTTCCAATGAAAAAGACAGGAAATCCCGTAAAACACAGCAGCCTCTCCCGGAACCGCAGGGTCAGCCTCGGCGTCACCTACACCGTTCTGGTCGTGCTCGGCGTGCTCTGGCTGGTCCCCCTGGTCTGGATCCTGCTCTCCGCCTTCCGCTGCGAGTATCAGCCCGACGGGACCTTCATCGGCCGCGTGACCAGCAGCTTCTTCCCGAAGGCGGTCGGTCTCAAGAACTTCTCCGACCTGTTCACGGCGACCCACTACGGCGTTTCCAACGCCTTCCCGCGCTGGATGCTCAATACGCTGATCATTGCCGTCATTGACTGCATCATTTCCACCTTCCTGGTCCTCTCGGTCGCCTACTGCATGTCCAAGCTGAAATTCAAGCTCCGCAAGACCTTTATGAACGTCTCCATGATCATCGGTCTGTTCCCGGGCTTTATGAGCATGATCGCAATCTACTTCCTGCTCAAATCCATCGGACTCACGGGCAACCCGTCGCACCCGGAATCCTCCGTGATCGGCCTCATCCTGGCCTACAGCGCGGGCGCGGGTCTGGGCTTCCAGGTCGCCAAGGGCTTCTTTGACGTCATCCCCAACGCCCTGGTCGAATCCGCCAAGCTGGACGGCTGCACCAACTTCAAGATCTTCCGGCAGATCATCCTCCCTCTGGCAAAGCCCATCATCATCTACCAGGCCCTGATGAGCTTCACCGGCCCCTGGATGGACTTCATCTTTGCCAAGGTCATCATCGGCGCGGACAACGCCCCCTACTGGACGGTCTCCGTCGGCCTGTATTCCATGCTCTTCGGTACGCACCCGAATACCAACCTGTTCACCCAGTTTGCCGCCGGCTGCGTCATCGTTGCAATCCCCATCGTGACGCTCTTCATGTTCCTGCAGAAGTATTACGTCGAGGGCGTCACCGCCGGCGCCGTGAAGGGCTGAGCATCAGGCAGCAGGCAGCAGGCAATAGGCAGCAGGCAATAGGCAATAGGAGACGGGGAGATTAGGCAATAGGCAGCAGGCAATAGGCAATAGGAGACGGGGAACTGGAGCTGTAGGTACGCGCCCCTACGAGGCTGGCACTCGTCGGCAGGCTACCCCTCCACCGCTTCGCGGTCCCCCTCCCCTTGTCAGGGGAGGTTTCGCCCCTACGCCCCTGATCCCTAGTCCCTAGTCCCTGATCCCTATCCCCTAATTAAAACACTTGCATTCCCGCCGGAAACATGGTATGATAATTTAGATTCTGTATGACCATCCGTGCGGGAAAGGGGGCGGCGCTTTGGAAGAGCGTGTGACTTCGCGGACCAATGCAACGCTGCAGACCGTCAAAAAGCTGATCTCCAGCCGCAAATTCCGATATGAACGCTGCGCCTTCGTCGCCGACGGGACGAAGCTCGTGGCGGAGGCGCTTGCCTGGGGCGTCGAAGTGGAGACGCTGATCCTGGCCGACGGGGCGGATTTCCCCGCTCCGGCGAACGCCCGCGTCCTCCGCGTGCCGGAGGCGCTGATGCGCGAGGTCTCCCGGATGGAGACGCCCCAGGGCGTGATCGCCCTGTGCCGGATGCCGGAGCCGGAGCCGGTCATGCTCACGCCCGGCTGCCTGATCCTGGACGGCATCCAGGACCCCGGCAACCTCGGCACGATCCTCCGCACCGCCGACGCCTTTGAGATCCCGGTGATCCTCGCCGACGGCTGCGCCGATCCCTGGTCGGAGAAGACCGTTCGCGCCTCGATGGGCGCGGTCTTCCGCAGCCTGCCCCGTTCGCTTTCGTCCGAAGCCGTCCTTTCCCAGTGCCGGGAACGGGCGATCCCCCTCTGCGTTACGGCCCTGACCGACCGCGCGGAGGATATCCGCAGGGTCCCCCTGCAAAGCTGCGCCGTCGTGATCGGCAGCGAGGGCCGGGGCGTCAGCCCGGCCTTTCTGGAGGCGGCGGACCGCACCGCCGTCATCCCGATGTCCCCGCGCTGTGAATCCCTGAACGCCGCCGTGGCGGCGACCGTCGTGCTCTGGCGGCTCCGGGAGGCGAGCGGCCTATGATCGAGCATTGGCTCTGGCTGGCCGACCGGCCCCGCCTCGGCGCGATCCGCGCCGGCGAGCTTCTGGCCCGCTTCGGCTCGGCGGAGGCGATCTATCAGACCTCCGACGAGGCCCTTGCCCGCGCCGGGGTCAAGCCCTCCGTCCGCGCCGCCCTGGCTGACCGCAGCCTTGCCGCCGCGCAGAAGCGCCTTGCCGACTGCCGCGCCGCGGGCGTCCGCGTCCTGATCCCCGGCGACGGGGAGTACCCGGACCGTCTGCGTCAGCAGGCGGACGCCCCCGTGGTCCTCTACGCCGTGGGCCGGATGCCGGATCTAGAGCAAGCGCCCTGCATCGGCCTGGTCGGCGCGCGGGATGCGGACGGGCGCGGTCTGGAGCTGGCCCGCCGTCTGGGCTGGCAGATCGCCGGCTGCGGCGGGACCGTCGTCACCGGCATGGCCCGCGGGATCGACGCGATGAGCGCCCTCGGCGCCCTGGACCGGGGCGGCCCGGTGATCGGCGTCCTCGGCTGCGGGGTGGACGTGGTCTACCCGAAGGAAAACGCAGCCGTGCTTGCCCGCGTGGCGGAATCCGGCTGTCTCGTCAGCGAATACCCGCCCGGCGCCGCGCCGCTTGCCCGCCGCTTCCCGGCCCGCAACCGCATCATCTCCGCCCTTTCGGACGGGGTCGTGGTGGTCCAGGCCGCAGAGAACAGCGGCGCCATGATCACGGCCCGCTGGGCCGCCGAACAGGGCCGCGACGTCTTTGCCGTGCCCGGCCCCGCCGGGGATCCCCGCAGCCGGGGCTGCAGCGAGCTGCTGCGAAACGGAGCGCTGCTGGCGGAATGCGGCTGGGACGTCCTGCGCGAATATGAATACCGCTACCCCGCAGCCGTCCGCGAATACCACGGCAGACCCCCTGCTGCGGAGCTTCCCGCTCCGGAAAAGCGGAGCCTGCGGCCCAAGCCCGCTTCCGTGCCCGCGCCGGAAAAGCAGACCCCTGCGGAACGAAATCCGGTTCCCGGCGTCCAAAGCCGGGACTTCTCCGGTCTGACCGAGCCGCAGCGCCGGATCGCGCAGACCCTTCTGGACGGGCCGATGCAGCTCGACGCGCTGATCGACCGCGCCGGCCTGCCTGCCGGACAGGTCCTTTCCCAGCTCACCCTGCTGGAGCTTCGCGGCGTCGTCCGCCGCGACCCCGGTAAATTCTATGCCCTGATCTGATACGATCATGTATCTGTTCAGCAGCCCCACAGATGGGGATTTGTCGATTAGGCAATAGTTGAATAGGCAAAAGGCAATAGTGGACGAGAGATGCGAAGAAGGCTGACCTTTCGGCGTTCTCCTATTGCCTATTGCCTGCTGCCTATTGCCTCGACTTATCCCAATATCGTTATCTTTGAACTGAATTCTATGCTGACAGCAACGGAGGAACAGCTTTCATGTCGAACCAAAATCCCGATCTTGTGATTGTGGAGTCCCCATCCAAGGCGAAAACCATCGGAAAATACCTCGGCCCGGACTATATCGTCAAGGCCAGCATGGGTCATCTGCGCGATCTGCCGAAGAGCACGATGGGCGTGGATCTGGACCATGATTTCCGTCCTGAATATATCCCGATGAAGGAGAAATCCGACCTCATCAAGGAGCTCAAGAAGGCCGCCGACCAGGCGCAGACCGTCTATCTCGCAACCGACCCGGACCGCGAGGGCGAGGCGATCTCCTGGCACATCAAGGAGCTGCTCAAGCTCCCGGACGACAAGACCCGCCGCGTGACCTTCAACGAGATCACCCGCAGCGTCGTCACCCAGGCCATCTCCCACCCGCGCGAGATCGACCGCGACCTCGTGGACGCCCAGCAGGCGCGCCGCATCCTGGACCGCATCGTCGGCTACCAGCTCTCGCCCCTGCTCTGGCGGAAGATCCGCCGCGGCCTGTCCGCGGGCCGCGTCCAGTCCGTTGCAACGCGGATGGTCGTGGAGCGGGAGCAGGAGATCCGCGCCTTCGTGCCGGAGGAATACTGGTCCCTGGACGTGACCCTGCGCTGCATCGACAAGCCCGGCTCCTTCGAGGCCCACTACTACGGCGACGGCAAAAAGCGCACGCTGAAGACCGAGGCCGAGGTCGAGGCCGTCAAGCGCGACGTGGAGGGTCAGCGCTTCACCGTGCAGACCATCAAGAAGTCCGAAAAGCACCGCTCGCCCGCGCCCCCCTTCATCACCTCCACCCTCCAGCAGGAGGCCTCCCGCAAGCTCAACATGACCCCGCGCCGCACCATGACCATCGCCCAGCAGCTCTATGAGGGCGTGGACGTGACCGGACACGGCACCGTGGGTCTGATCACCTATATGCGTACCGACTCCCTCCGTCTCTCGGAGGAGGCCGTCGCCGCCGCGCGCGGCCTGATCGCGGAGCGCTACGGCAAGCCCTTCTGCCCCGCCCAGGCCCGCCATTACCGGACGAAGGCCGGAGCCCAGGACGCGCACGAGGCCATCCGGCCCAGCGACGTCCGTCTGGACCCCGAGACCCTGCAGAAGGATCTCAGCCGCGACCAGTACCGCCTGTACCGCCTGATCTGGAGCCGCTTCGTGGCCTGCCAGATGTCCAACGCGGTCTACGATACCGCCTCGATCGACAGCGAATGCGCCGGTCACGTCTTCCGCTCCACCCACCAGAACCTCCGCTTCCCCGGCTTCCTGGCCGTCTATGAGGAGGGCCGGGACGACGAGAGCGAGGAGAAGCTGGACGCCCTGCCCGAGCTGAGCGAGGGCGAGCAGGTTCAGCACGTCTCCAGCCGCGGCGAGCAGCACTTCACCCAGCCGCCCGCCCGCTATACCGAGGCCACGCTGGTCAAGGCGATGGAGGAAAAGGGCGTGGGCCGTCCGTCCACCTACGCGACCATCGTCTCCACGATCCAGGACCGCGAATACGTGGTCAAGCGCGAAAAGCATCTGGAGCCGACGCCCCTGGGCGAGGTCGTGACCCAGCTCATGCTCGACCGCTTCAACGACGTGATCGACGTGGAGTTCACCGCCGGGATGGAAAACAAGCTCGACGACGTCGAGGCCGGCAAGCGCAGCTATCAGCAGGTCCTCCGCGATTTCTATTCCGGCTTCCACGCCGAGATGGAGGCCGCCGAGGAGGCGCTGAAGGACACCCGCATCAAGGTCCCCGAGGAGGTCACGGACGAGGTCTGCGAATTCTGCGGGCGCAGGATGGTCGTCCGCATGGGCCGCTTCGGCAAATTCCTGGCCTGTCCGGGCTACCCCGAATGCAAAAACGCCAAGCCCATCGTGGAGCATATGCCGGGCCGCTGCCCCAAGTGCGGGGGCGGTATGCTCAAGCGCAAGTCCAAGAAGGGCCACGCCTACTATACCTGCGAAACCGGAGCCGAGTGCGGCTTCATGACCTGGGACGTGCCCACGGATCAGGACTGCCCGGTCTGCGGCAAGACGATGTTCAAGCGCTCCGGCAAGGGCCGGATGAAGCCCTTCTGCATCAACGAAGCCTGCTCCAACTTCCTGCCCGAGGACAAGCGCGGCTACTATAAGAAGCCGCAAAGCGACGATTCAGGGACCGGGGAACAGGAAGCAGGGGAGAAGCCTGCGGCGAAGAAGACCGCAGCCAAAAAGCCTGCCGCAAAGAAAACGACGGCGAAAAAGCCCGCCGCGAAAAAGACGGCAGCCAAAAAGCCCGCCGCAAAGAAGACCGCCAAGAAGGAGACCGAGGCATGACGGCCGTCAAGGTGATCGGCGCAGGTCTCGCCGGCTCCGAGGCCGCCTGGCAGCTTGCCGAACGCGGCCTCCGGGTCGAGCTGTATGAGATGAAGCCGCAGAAGCGGACCCCCGCCCACAGCAGCCCGGACTTTGCCGAGCTGGTCTGCTCCAACTCCCTGCGCGGCGACCGGCTGGAAAACGCGGTCGGTCTGCTCAAGGAGGAGCTGCGCCGCCTGGGCAGTCTGATCCTGCGCTGCGCCGACGCGACCCGCGTCCAGGCGGGCGGCTGTCTGGCTGTGGACCGCCACGCCTTCTCCGGCATGGTCACGCAGAAGCTCCGCACCCACCCGAATATCACGGTGATCGAGGGGGAGGTCACTGCCGTTCCTGCCGGTCCTGTGATCGTTGCCACCGGCCCTCTGACCTCCGACGCCCTCTCCGCCGCCATCGCGGACTACTTCGGCGGAGATACCTACCTGAATTTCTACGACGCCGCCGCGCCCCTCGTGCGCTTTGATTCCATCGACATGGACAAGGCGTGGTTCGCCTCCCGTTACGACCGGGGGACGCCGGATTATGTAAACTGCGCGATGGACGAGGCACAGTATAAGGCCTTCGTGCAGGCGCTTGCCGCCGCCGAGGAGGCCCCGGTCCACGGCTTTGAGGACAGCAAGGTCTTCGAGGGCTGCATACCCGTGGAGGTCATGGCCAGAAGGGGAGAGGACACCCTCCGCTTCGGCCCGCTCAAGCCCGTGGGTCTGAACGACCCCAAAACCGGGAAGGAGCCCTACGCCGTCGTCCAGCTCCGCCGCGACAACGCCGCCGGGACGATCTACAATCTGGTCGGCTTCCAGACGCACCTGCGCTTCCCCGAGCAGAAGCGGGTCTTTTCGATGATCCCCGGTCTGGAGCACGCCGACTTCGTCCGCTGGGGGGTCATGCACCGCAATACCTTCCTCGATTCTCCCCGGCTGCTGGACGCGACCTACGCCGACCGGCGGAATCCTCTGGTGGCCTTTGCCGGGCAGATGACCGGCGTGGAGGGCTACGTGGAATCCACGGCCTCCGGCTTCGTGGCTGCGGTCTGCATGGCCGCCCGCGTCCTGGGCGAGCCGGTCCCGTCCTTCCCGGCGGAGACCGCTATCGGCGCCCTGGCCCGCTATATCTCCGATCCCTCCGTGGTCAAATTCCAGCCGATGAACGTGAACTTCGGCATCCTGCCGCCCCTCGGCCGCCGCGTCAGGGGCAAGGCGAATAAGAATCTTGCCATCGCCCAGCGCGCCCTGGAGGCGTTGAACAGGCAACAGGCAGCAGGCAGCAGGCAATAGGCAATAGGGGACGAGGGATGGGACGGGCAGCTTGCCGGGGCTCCGACAGAGCCTTCCCCCCTCGGGGGGAAGGTGGCATCCGGCGTCTCACGGAAGCCGGATGACGGATGAGGGGGGTATCGACCACCGAT
>JAEEGG010009686.1_pt1 | contig 21527 bp, 14 predicted proteins | sample 9134161 | NCBI WGS metagenome assembly JAEEGG01 (sample SAMN16246543, study PRJNA631951) | gut metagenome | biome: gut microbiome; feature: rumen; material: CR-attached | host: Bos | place: Iran: Karaj | collected 2018-10
GTCAACACATTGACGCCTCCCTCATGGAGTTCGTCAACAATCTTCTCCAACGAGGCATTGTCGTTCCACTCCTCGTAGGGAATACTCTTGATGTGAGGTTTTCTTACTTCCATTCCAAGTCTCCTTTCCGCCAGGCATATGCCAAGCCTAATACCAGAACTACCAGGAAGAAGCCGATGCTCAGCAGTGCTGCTGCGCCGAACTCCTTCACTACCACTGCCCATGGATACAGAAACACCGTTTCTACATCAAACATGAGGAACAAGATGGCGAAGAGGTAGAATCCCACAGAAATAGGCAACCACGAGCTGCCTCGCGTGGGGATACCACTCTCATACGGTTCACCCTTCACCTTAGCGTAGGATCTCGGTCCTATCAGCTTGGCTACTACGTAAGCCGCCACCACCAATGTAATAGCCGTCAACAAGACGGTAATTAACAAAGTAAAGTTCATAAAAAATTATATATTACAATATTGTATGCTTTCTTAGCGTTTGCAAAGGTACTAAGAAAAAACGAGAAATGGCATATGAGTTATAAGATTTTTAGCTATCCCTTGGAAAAATATTCATTTTTCATTCCTACAACATAAAAAAACCGCTACCTTAATAGGTAACGGTCTTCATTATTTCTTTCTTGGAAAAGCTTCTTCAGAGAGTTCTTTAAAGAAGTCGTATTCCAATATTTCACTGATTCTCATCAGTAGTCGAACATCCAAACTCTTACGCTTGAAGATGTTATATACATTTGTACGTTCACAGGGAATCTGTGTAGCCAACCAGGCAGCAGAACGGCCCTGCTTTCTGAGAATCTCTTCGATGTGCTTACCTACATTCATTTTGCAGTCATGATTTAGTTTCTATTCATTTGGGATTTCTTGGCTGCAAAGGTATGAAATATATCTCAATAAATCAGCACATTATTGTAGAATTCTTTTTTGCAAACGTACCAAAATTGCAAAGATTTCACAAACAAAGCACAATATTGTTGAAGATATGACAACGAATATGCCGTTAGAGAGGAAAATCAGCTGTTTCTTTCGATAATTTCCAAACACATACGACTATTGTGATATGGACATTTCCAGAAGCCCGCCTTATCGTCAACAGTATTCAGAGAACCGTCAGGATGACGACTCCAGAACCACTCACCGTTTGCAAAATCGATGAGGTTGTCCTTGATATATTTCCAACAACAGACTGCTTTCTTCAGCGCCTCTTCGTCACCAAAATGCTGATAGAGGTTATACCACCCTACTACATTCTCAGCCTGTACCCACCAGTGGAGGTCATCATCTACACGTCCAGTATCCAGATTTGCCTCATGAATCATCGAACCATCAGGACGCAGACCTTTTTCTGAGGCTTTAGCCACCTCACGGACAATCTTTTCCACCTTAGCCAACACCTTCTGGTCACCCAGCACCAGTGCTGCTTCATGCATAAGCCACGAACACTCAATGTCGTGCCCATAGCTTTCCAAGCGTCCTGCGCCACGTGTCCAATCCATTTCAAAGAACAGGTCCAGATGGTGCGTTTCTGGATTCAGGATCTTGTCGGTAAAAATATCAATCAGATTTCTAAGCGAACCCTCCACACTTACGATGGTCTCCATGGGCACACTTATGCCCACTGGCAGCACCGATCCGATGGCTGGCACATAGTCGCACGACTCCTTTGCCTGCATCTCTTTCAGACACCTGAGGAGATTGGTGTATGGCTCGATGATGTGCAGGTGTGTGTTCTGCGACTTAGGATAGTTGGCATCCAGCTCCGACAAGCGCATATCGGCTATCTCGCCCCACTCGCGTGTGCAGGCCTCTATGTAGCCGTTGTGCTCACGGTCAAGAGCGTGTTCCTCTACGCAGTCGTATAGGTTCAGCGCATAGTCCAGCGCCTCTCTATCGCCCGTAGCACGTGCATATTCCGTCAGACCGTAGATGACAAAGCCGATGGCATAGAACTGCTTTTTGGTGTCCAGCGGATTGCCTTTGTAGTCTACGCTCCAGTACACGCCGCCGTACTCCTCGTCCACAAAGTGGTCGATGATATAGTCCTTGGCTCGTGTAGCGACCTCAAGATACTCCTGGTTACCCAGAACCCTATAGGCTGCTGAGAATGACCATAGGATACGGGCGTTGAGTATCGCCCCCTTCTCTGCCTCTGGATGCAACACGCCATTGCCGTCAATGCGACCATAGAAGCCTCCATGTTCCTGGTCTTGCATCTTATCAAGCCAGAAACGTAGGATGTTGTTCTGTAACACATCCTGCATTTCTTGTTTCATTGTCTGAACCTCGTTCATTTCTTAATAGGATAGATATATAACAGCCCTATCATGATAGCAGCAATGATTGCTGGGAAGATAGAGAATAGTGCCCATATCATAGACTGCACGGAAGCCTCGTCCGTAATGGTAATGACAGTCTGGCCAGTAGCATCGGTACCAGAGATAAATCCGGCGATACCCAGCAACAGGGCAACCAGCGAACCAGAGATGGCTGTACCAAACTTCATAGCCATCGTTCCTGACGAGAATATCAGGCCCGTTGAAGAAGTACCGTTCTTCTCAGTAGCATAATCAGACACATCGGCATACATTGACCACAGCAGCGGAGAATAGATACCGATACCAATAGAGGTCAGGATGACAACAGCTATCATCAGCCAGATAGAAGAGGTGTTCATGGGGATAAAGAAGTAAATGACCGAGGTCACCAAGCAGATAACACCTGCCCAGATGAAGGCTTTACGCTTAGAACCCACCCATTTGGTAAAGATAGGAGACACACCACCGAATACCATACACGTCGCCTCACCAAAGGTCATAAATACCGTATAGTTGATGATGAGTCCACTGATGGTCACCTCTCCATTCATACAGTATTCAAACATATAGCCTGCCACCGCATAACGGAAGCCATTGAAGAAATTCATGCAGACACCGATGAGTGTCAAGATGATCCAAGGCTTATTGCGGAACAAGTCGGCAAAGGGCTTCAGCGAGAATTTCTCGGCACGGATGGGTTTCAGGCGTTCCTTGGTAAGCAGTCCGCAGGCCAGTGTACCTGCTGCTGCAAGAATACCGAAGAATGCGCCCAGTACAGCATACTGGTGCTGGTCAGAACCTCCCACAAACTTCTGCAGATAAGGGAATGACAGCAGGGTAATGAATCCCATGGCATAGGCGCCCACCATACGGAACGACGAGAACTGGTTTTTCTCATTATCGTCAGTAGTCATCACGCCCAGTAGCGAGCCGTATGGCACGTTAACTGCCGTATAGATAACCATCATCAGCAGGTAGAATGTGTAGGCCCAGATGCGTTTTCCCGTCAGTCCCAACTCTGGTGTATAGAGCAACAACGCAAAAATCAGACCGAAGGGGATGGCGCCATAGATGAGCCACGGACGATAGGTACCCCAGCGACTCTGCGTACGGTCTGCCAACGAACCCATCAAGGGGTCAGTCACCACGTCAAACATACGAGCAATAAGCATCAGGGTTGCCGTATCTGCCACTGTCAGTCCAAAAATATTGGTAAAGAACAGTGGAAAGGCAATAGACATCACCTTCCAAGTAATACCACCAGCAGCAGCATCACCCAAGGCATAACCGATTTTTTCTTTAAGTGTAGCCATACTTATAATTTACTATTTACAATTTTTATTCTTTGCGATGAGTTTCTTGATAGTCTCCACAGAGGCAGCGGTATAGTAGCCGTCCTCAGGAGTATTCATACAGTAGTCCACCAGTCGGTCAATGGTAGAGGTTGCTACATGCATACGGGTATCTGCCGAAGCATAGTAGATAAATACCTTGCCATCCTCATCGGCTATCCAACCATTAGCAAAGGCAACATTCATCACATCACCCAGATACTCATCACCCTCAGGAACCAGGAAGAAACCGCCAGGACGAGCAATCACCTTCGTAGGATCATCCAAAGCCGTCATATACATATACAGCACATAGCGTAGTCCGTCAGCGGTAGCACGAACGCCATGAGCCAGATGCAGCCATCCCTTAGGTGTCTTGATGGGGTGTGGACCCTCACCGTTCTTCACCTCGGTAATGGTGTGATACTTGCGCTCGTAGATAATCTTCTCTTCCTTAATCTCAGCATTGGTAATATCATCTACCAGTGCCCAGCCGATGCCACCACCAGAACCTGTATCGATAAATCCATCCTGCGGACGGGTATAGAAGGCGTACTTGCCATCTACAAACTCCGGATGTAGCACTACGTTACGCTGCTGACTCTTTGTCTTCAGGTCAGGCAGACGGTACCATGTCTTCAAGTCCTTGGTACGGGCAATACCTGCCGTAGCCGTAGCGGCACTCAGATTGCCGGGCTGTGAGTCATCATGGCGCTCCGCACAGAACACACCATAAATCCAACCATCCTCATGGGCAGTAAGACGCATATCATAGATATTGGTAGCAGGAATCACATCATCAGGCATGGTAATGGGTTCCTCCCAGAAACGGAAATTGTCAATACCATTGGGCGACTCAGCCACAGCGAAGAACGACTTACGGTCAGCACCCTCTACGCGTACCACCAAGATATACTTTCCCTGCCACTTCAAGGCACCAGAGTTCAGCGTAGCATTCATCATGATACGCTGCATCAGGTAAGGATTGTCTTTCTCATTGAAGTCATACTTCCACTCCAGTGGAGTGTGCTCAGCAGTCAGGATAGGATACTGATACTTCTCATAGATACCGTTCCCCCACTCCAGTGGCTGATTCTTTCTCGTCAACAGCTCCTCGTGGTGTGCACGCAGAGCCTTTACTCTCTCTTGAAAATTCATAACGCTGTTTTCTTTTTATAATTATATTCTTTTATTTCTCAATGATTTCTTTCAGGAACAATGTATTGTCTTTCTCGTACAATTGCTTAAAATATGCTGCATCAGGCTGTGATGGTGAAGGACCAAACCACTCCTCTTTGTAGTTTCGCCATACGAGGAAATAACTGATGGGATACTTGTCAAGAACAGGAACCAGTGTCGAAGTCCACCATGACGGGTCCGTCAGGTTCTTCAGTCCGCACTCTGTCAAAGCAGCTACCTTTCTATGTGCTGCCGCAAATTTCGTCAACATTGCCAGATTGGCATCCAGCTGACTGACAAAATCCTCTTTCGTTCCCCACTGATAGCCATCAATACCAACCAGACTGATACGATCATCACCTGGATAGCGCTCCAAGTACTTCTCCTCTGTCAGGTCTGGCGCCATGCCTGGCGAATAGGCCCACAGCAGATTATCAAAGCCGTCAGCATTCAATTTATCCTGCAACATATTCCACAATGCTTTGTACTCCTCAGCAGAACACAGCTTCTCGCCCCACCAGAACCAGCTGCCAGTATTCTCATGCCACGGACGGAAGATGATAGGTACTTTCTGACCATCACTGGTCTTCAGTGTCGCCAGGAAGTCAGCAACACGCTGCATCCATGTTTTGAAGAGTTCGTGCTTAGCACCACCCTCCAAGATATTCTTGACAACAGTAGAGTCGGTAACATCCCATGCTGAACCCTCAGGGAATTTCTGACCAGCATTACCACCGCCCTCAATGGTAGTCATCGGATTGCGTGGATGCCAGCTTATTGTCACAATACCACCACGTTCATGGTGCTTGATGATTTCCTCACGCATCTTTGTGAAAGGTACACTATCCAGATTCTTGGCATCATCCATCTCTATACCTCCCAGTTCAAAGCCCATTACGGCAGGCCAGTCTCCACACACGTTCTTCACATCGCTGGAGTCTGCCTCATATCCCCATGTCAGGCCATAGAACGGATCGTCCTGATGGCCAAACATATATCCTTTCTGCTGCAACAGCTGGAGTCGTTCCATCAGCAGCTCACTCTGTGTCTTCTCTACAACGGTCTTCTGACCACAGGCTGCCATTATCATGGCTACACCTATTATATATATATAGTACTTCATCTCTCTTAACTGTTAATTCTTATTTCTCGCCTTTCAATTCTCTTATCAGCCAGTTCTCCCACTCGTCCCACTGCTCCTGGAACCAGAAGTGCCATGTGGCCTGATAGGGAGATATCTCCTTGGGACCAGTCACGGTGTTATAGGTTGCCCATGCCGTTGTGGGGGGCACTACATCATCATTATAGCCAAACGAGAACCAGCCTTTCTGGTTGTTGTCAATAAGTCGGGCAAAGTTGACACCATCATAGTAGCGACTGGTTTCAATCCTCTTTTCCTGTCCCTTAGCCTTATTCTCTGACTTTTTGTCAGAGTGTGGCGTTGCATTCCAATAGAAATAGTGTGGCCAACCACAGGCTCTGCCTGTCAACGATGCCGTATGATCGCACATGGCAGCATGTACTGGAGCATAATGCGTCACACGCTTGTCTAGACCAGCAGTAGCCAACGACAGGAAGCCACCCTGACTGGAACCCGTCACACCCAGCGTCTTGCCATCCCATGGGGTATATTGTTCAATATAGTCTATAGCACGGATGCAGCCCAAGACTACTCGCTTATAATAGCTGTCATCACGATTATCGTTACCATAGTTCCAATAGTTCATCAGTGCGCCATTGAACACGTCGTCATATACTTTCTGGTCCATCGTCACTGAGATGCCATGAATACCAATCTCCAAAGTGATGATACCCTGCGAGGCCGTCCACACATCACCGCTGTAGGGACGAACACCAGCACCTGGCACACGCAACAAAGCGGGATATTTACCCTCTTTCACAGGGACACACAGGATACCATAGGTGCGCCAGTTCCACTGCATATTCTGGAATGACACCTCATAGACGTTGACATCCTTGGTGCAGCGCTCCGGCAACAGACGCTTGGTGGGCATCAGGTCAGTATAGCGAGCCTGCTGGATAGCATTCTGCCAGTACTCTTTGAAGTCCTGAGGCATCACTGTCGTTGGCACTATCTTCTCTGGCGAGAAGGCAGCACCGCAGGCACCCTTGTATTCCTTGCCATTGACATACGCCGTCACATCTACACGGTAGAATCCCGGCTTGGTCATCTTGCCTTTCAGCGTCAGCGTACCGTCTTTCAACACCACTCCCTGCTTCTTGACATCTTGATACATCTCAGGACCAGCAGCATAATCCACCTTTATATTATATAATAAGGTATTAGACTTTGTCACGCTAATCTTGAACGTAGCGGTCTCCCCTACCTCATATCGCCAGTCCTGATGGTCTGGAACGACTTTCACCTCGATGCTATTACCACGCACTTGAGCCTGTAAAGACAGCAGTCCGCAGAGCATCATTCCTAAGAGTAATACTGATACTTTTTTCATATTTTGTTTGGCTGTTAGTAATCTGATGCAAAGGTATAACATTTTCTTGAATATATATAATACTATTTTGACCATTACTGATACAAAACAAAAAAAGTACAAAAAAAAGACAAAAAAAGATTAGCGTATTTAAAACTTTTAAGTTATCTTTGCACGGTAAAACTACAAGAACCGAGTATTATCTTTACTATTTAACTAATAAAAACTACGTATGAATCTAAATTTCAGTAAGAACACGCTGCTGGCGGGACTATGTGCTGTAGTCTTGTCAGGGTATTCGTCTTCACTGTATGCAGGCAACAGCAACTCGCCGGAGCCTACCGCTGTACAGCAGACGAAAAAGATTACTGGTACCGTATCGGACGCCATGGGTCCCGTTATCGGTGCCAGTGTAGTGATTAAAGGTACATCGAACGGTGTCGCCACCGACTTCGATGGTAACTTCACGCTGAATGCCAGTCAGGGTCAGACGCTGGTGATTAGCTACATCGGCTACCTCACCAAGGAGATCAAGATTGGTGCTCAGAGCCACTACAACATCACCCTCGAGGAGGACAAGAAGGTCCTTGATGAAGTGGTAGTCGTTGGTTATGGTACGATGAAGAAGAGTGACCTGGCCGGTGCTACTGGTTCTATCGACGAGAAGATGATGAAAGGTTCTATCATCACGAACCTTGACCAGGCCTTCGCAGGTCGTGTAGCTGGTGTTACCGCTGTACAGACCTCTGGTGCCCCTGGTTCTTCATCAAGTATCCGCGTCCGTGGTCAGGCTACCATCAACGCTGGTGCCGAGCCTCTGTACGTTGTCGATGGTGTTATTTGGAGCAATGGTAACTCAAGTGGTGCTTCTGTAGGTCTGGGTGACCGTCTTGGTAACGGTTCTGTATCTACAGTGTCTCCTCTGTCAACCATCAACCCTGCCGACATCGTCTCCATGGAAATTCTGAAGGATGCTTCTGCCACCGCTATTTACGGTGCCCAGGGTGCTAATGGTGTCGTTCTGATTACCACCAAGCACGGTAAGTCAGGCGAAGCCAAGTTCTCATACGACGGTATGGTAGCATGGCAGCGTCAGACCAAGCGCATCGACATGCTGAATCTGCGTGAGTTTGCTGATTATTACAACGACATGGTGGCACAGGGTGCTGTCAAGGAAGACGAGTACCTGAGCGATGCCAGCCTGCTTGGTAAGGGTACCAACTGGCAGGATGCCATTTTCCGTACTGCACTGCAGCACCAGCATCAGGTAAGTGCTCAGGGTGGTACTGATGCTGTTAAATACTATGTCAGCGTCAACTACATGAACCAGGATGGTACTATCATTGGTTCAAACTTCATGCGTAATGGTGCTCGCGTCAACTTGGATGCTCAGCTGAAGCCTTGGTTGAAGCTCGGTTTGAACGCCACCTATTCGCACACTTCTGAGAAACTGCTGAAGGCCGACCAGGATGAGGGTGTCATCACCTATGCACTGACCACTCCTCCCTATCAGCATATCTACGATATCGAAGGTGGTTACACCTCTGTTTCTCGTGAAGGTATGAGCAACCCCAACCCCGTTGCTTTGGCTCTGATGAACGACTATCGTTACAAGCGTAACCTGCTGAATGGTAACATCTTTGCTGATGTAACATTCATGAAGGGACTCGTTTGGCACACTGAGGTTGGTTACAACTTCAACTGGGACCGTGCTTCTACTTTCGAGCCCACCGTATCACTCGGTAACTGGACCAAGAACCAGAACCAGGCTCGTGTACAGAAGACCACTGGTCAGTATATTCAGATTAAGAACTACCTGACCTATAACGGCCAGATTGGCAAGCATGGTTTCTCAGCCATGGTTGGTCAGGAGTGCTGGGAGAGCAAGTGGGACTATGTCAGTGCTTTCAACACCGACCTGCCCGCTAACACCATCCAGAACCCTGCCCTGGGTACTGGTGAGGCACAGATTGGTTCTGGCTTCGGCTCAGCCTCTATGTCTTCGTTCTTCACGCGTGAAACCTATAATTATGATGATCGCTACCTGTTGACCTACACCTTCCGTCGTGATGGTAGCTCAAACTTCGGTCCTGACATGCGTTGGGGTTCATTCCACTCTTTCGCTGTAGCATGGCGCTTCAACAACGAGCCGTTCATCAAGAAGGTTGCTGAGAAGTGGCTCTCTAACGGTAAGCTTCGTTTTGGTTGGGGTCAGACAGGTAACTCTAATATCGGTGGAGGCAAGTGGGCCTCTGACCTCTCTGTCATGGAGACCGGTCTTGGTACCTCACAGCGTCCTGCCCGTGTTTCTAACCGTGAAATCCACTGGGAGAAGCAAGAACAGACCAACATCGGTCTCGACCTCGGTTTCTTCAACAAGTTGAACATCACCCTCGACTGGTACAAGAAAGTATCTAACGACATGTTGATGCCTATGCAGTTGCCTTCATATATGGGTACCAGCGGTAACGGCTCTTCAGCCCTCGCTGCACCTTGGGGTAACTATGGTAAGATTGAGAACACAGGTCTTGAGTTGACCGTTAAGGCTCACCCCGTCACTACCAAGGACTTCTCTTGGGATACTGAGTTCGAGATTTCTTGGAACAAGAACAAGCTGAAGGAGTTGGCAGGTACTGCCAGTGCTTCTATCTACGGTTATGGTATGTGGTCTGACATCGTTTCTAAGAGTGACGTTGGTCAGTCTCTGTTCCAGTTCTACGGCTATGTCACTGATGGTGTTTACACCAGCCTTGAGGATATCCAGACCAGCGCTAAGCCCGTAGCATACAACAACAATGGTTTCAACCGCTCTAACACCGTTTGGGTTGGTGATATCAAGTATAAGGACCTGAATAGCGATGGTATCATTGACGAGAACGACCGTACCTATATTGGTAGCCCCATGCCAAAGTACACCTTCGGTTTCACCAACACCTTCCGCTATAAGGATTTCGACCTGACCATTTTCATCAATGGTTCAGTTGGCAACAAAGTCTTCAACTACCTGCGCATGAAGCTCGATGGTATGAACAGCGTTTGGATGAACCAGGCTGCCACTATCAAAGACCGTTCTGTCATCACTCCTATCGATCCTAACAAGGACTACTCAAATGGTTACGTTGGCAACAACTCTGGTACTGTATGGAACTGGTACGATGATATCGACAACGTACAGGTTGTTAATCCTAACGACCTGCCTGCTGTTCGTCTGAATGACCCGAACAACAACCGCCGCATCAGCGACCGCTATGTGGAGGATGGCAGTTACGTACGTCTGAAGAACATTACCTTAGGCTACACACTGCCAAAGAAGTGGGCCAAGAAGGTATATCTGGACAATGTCCGCGTATATTGCAACATCCAGAATCTCCTCACCATCACTGGTTACGATGGTTACGATCCTGAGGTTGGTGCCTCTACTGCTGACTCTAACGGTTATGTTTACGGCCTTGATAACGGACGTTATCCCTCACCGACGGTTTATTCATTTGGACTCAACGTTTCATTCTAAAACAAGGTATCACTATGAAACTATATAATATCAAATCAATAGCATATATTGCCTTGATGGGCTTGGCACTGTCATCTTGCGATGACTACCTCGACAGACCCACTGAGGACGCTTTTGACACCTCCAACTACTATGCCACTGATGCCCAGTGCCGTGCTGGTGTCAACTATCTGTACAATTCACCTTGGTACGACTTCATGCGTGGTTTCTTCAAGGTTGGCGAAGTAATGTCAGGCAACTACTACATGGGCAGTTCACCCTACCTGACCTTCACGCTCAATGGTGAAGATGCCGACTTGGCTAACATGAGTGCGTCGCTGTGGGCTGTCAACACTCACGCCACCACCGTTTACAACAACATCAAGAACGCTTCTGGTGCTTCTGAGGCTGTAAAGAATGCTACTATGGGTGAGTGTCTGACCTGGAAGGCTATGGCCTATTTCTATATGGTACGCTCCTTTGGTGCAGTGCCCATTATCCATGACCCTGTCGAAATTATCAATGCTCAGGAGTCGACTAATCAGCGTAAGGCCAAGATTAGCAACATATATGATTATATTATCAAGGTATTAGAGCAGGCTATCAGTCTGTTGCCAGAAAAGGATGCCACCAACACTGGTCGTATCGACAAGTATGCTGCCAAGGCTCTGCTGGCTAAGGTTTACCTGACCAAGGCTGGTTTCAGCGAGGCTAACACTACCTACAATCCTGGTACTTACAGCTATATCACCTGTACTGCTCACCAGCGCAATGCTGACGACCTGAAGAAGGCTGCCGACCTGGCCCTCGACGTTATCGAGAACAGCGGACGCGTGCTGATGGAGAACTATGCTGACATCTTCCGTGGCGAGAACAACGTATGCGACGAGGCCCTCATCTCTTGGGCTTGGACCATGGGTTCACACTGGACTTGCCAGAACTCATTCCAGTGCGACCTGGCCATCGAAGGTTTCGATGAGAATGGTGACTGCTGGGGTGGCTGGGGTGGTCCCTCTGTCGACCTGCAGGATGCATTCAATGAGAATGCGCTGAGCACAAGCCGTCAGAATGTCGACGCTCGTCGTAAGGCTACCTTAATGATGGTTGACGACCACTATGACTACTTCTGGGCTGACTGCGGTGGCTTCGAGATGGTGAAGTACTGCTATGGTGGCTATAAAGCCTATGGCGCTCCTGGCCCTGGCCAGTGGGAAAGTCCTACGGGTGCCTGTGAGGTGAAGCACCTCTATGGTAACAATGCCGATCACGCCCGTTTCTACGGAGCTGCTGCCGGTCGTATGGCTTACGCCCTTAGAACCCACCTGCTGCGTCTTGCTGACGTTTACCTGATTTATTGTGAGGCTGCTATGGGCAACAACACCACTACTACAGATCCGAAGATTCTCGACATCTTCTATCAGGTACGTCATCGCTCCGTCCAGGATTATAAAATGCCTACTTCTCTCACTTGGGAAGACATCTGGAAGGAGCGTCGTCTGGAGCTTGCTTGCGAGGGTGACCGTTGGTACGACTTTGTTCGTCGCTACTACTACGACCCACAGGGTGCCATCAACGAGATTAAGGGTCAGCGTCGTAATGAATACTACTCTCTGGACGACCTATACAAGACTTATTATAATACTAGTTCTTTCGTAGTAGATCCTTCTAAGCATCTCTACAACAACAACACTCCTGCTCCCAACGTAACAGATCGTAGCTTCACTATTCCTCTGCCTTCTGCCGATATTTCCTACAACCCACTGTTGATGGAAGCTCCAGTAGACTTTGACGTAAATAGCATTGCTTTCTAACCTTTTAATTAAGAACAAATTATGAAATACAATAAATTATTTAGTAGTCTGCTTCTGGTTTTAGCAGTGCTTTTCAGCTTCTCGCTGGAGTCTTGTAAGGACCAGCCCGACGAGTTTGAGCTGCAAGATGGCACTCCTACCATCCATTACATTCGTCCTGCTAAGGCCAGTGCCTCAGACTCACTACTTGTTCAGGCAAATCCCCAGTCAATCATTTGTCTCGTTGGTGAAAACCTGAACTGCATCAAGGAGATGTACTTCAACGACAAGAAGGCCATCCTGAACACCAGTTTCATCACTGAGAACACAATGATTGTTCAGGTGCCTAGCGAGATTCCTGAGCTTGTTACTGACAAGATCTACATGTACACTCCTGACGGTCAGACGGTGACCTACGATTTCCACGTTGTAATTCCCGCACCAGTAGTTACTTCCATGAAGAATGAGTGGACAAAAATTGGAGAGGATGCCGTCATTATTGGTCAGTACTTTATTGACGACCCCAACCAGCCTCTAACAGTGACCTTCACTGGTATCAACAATTCTACCAGTATTCAGGTTCCTGCCGAGAACATCAAGTCAATTACCCATTCACAGATTGTGTTCAAAGTGCCAGAGGGTGTTGAGGAAGGCCAGATTGAAGTTGCTTCCATCTATGGTAAGGGCATGTCTAAGTTCTACTTCCACGACAGCCGCAATCTTATCACGAACTTCGACGGTGCTACAGATGTTGTACCACAGGGTTGGAACATTGCCGCAACCTATAGTGATGTAGATGGTGTTGACGGAAACTATGTACAGGTTGGTCCTGCAGAAACCGAAGGTGGATGGGTAGAGGAACTCAAACTCCCATTCTGGTGCGGTAACTGGAATGGTGATCCTATGAGTATCACCTCAGGAGCAGGTATTCCTCTGCGTAACTTCATCGACTTCTCTGATTGGGAGAACATGTCATTCAAGATGGAGCTCTATATTCCGAAGTCTAATCCATGGTCGGCAGGCGCTATGCAGATTCTCTTTGTGAACTATCTACAGTGTGCTAACGACACTTGGCAGAACAATACCTACATCCACACTAAAGCTGATGGTGGTCTTGACTTGCCACGCGCCCTCTATCGTCCTTGGGAGTCTACCGGTTCGTTTGATACGGGCGACGAGTGGATTACAGTAACTATTCCTCTTACAGATTTTGTCTACAACGATGATGGTACCAAGGTTAGTTCGACGATGAGCAAAGAATCGTTCGACAGCTTCATTATCTGGCCTATCAATGGCGGTGTTGCTGGCACAACTTGCACTCCAATCTTCCGTTATGACAACATACGTGTTGTTCCTAATCTCTAATCAATTAAGTAAACGACAATGAAAAAGATAAAGAATATATTCACCCTGTTGGTGGTAGCCCTTGCCGGGCTATCGCTGACGGCGTGCAGCAACGACGATTTGGACACCGACCAGTTCCAGGGCGGTGTAGCGCTGAACGTATATGGTCCGACGCCAGTCATGCGTGGTGGTCAGTTGCGCTTCATTGGTAGCAACCTCGACCAGGTGCGTGAGGTAATCATCCCTTCTGACATCCATATCACTAACATTCAAGTAGTTAGTGCTGGTGTTCCCAGTGAGATTCGTATCACAGTTCCTAAGGACGGTCCCGTTGAGGGTCTCGTAACGCTGGTTACCAATAGCGACCAGCGCATCACTACCAAGACTCCTTTGAAGTATGAGGAAGGCATCGAGATTACAAAGATGACTGCATCAGCTATGCCTGGTGACGTGATTAAGATTGAGGGTGACTACCTGAATCTCATCCACTCTCTTGCTTTTGCTGACAAGGTGCTGGTTAGTGAGGCCGACTTCGTCTCTCACGATCGCTATGCCATTGAGGTCAAGGTTCCTGAGGAGGCTAAGACAGGTAAGCTGGAGCTTTACACGGCTGACCTGACCGTTGTCGACAAGAACAGCGTAGAATATCAGATTATCATGACCGATGATGCCATCGAGATTGGTGTTCCTGCTATCGAGAAGGTTAAGGGTCGTCAGGAAGCAGCCGCTCAGGGTGCTATCACCGCTAAGGCTGGTGAGCAAATCAGCATCACGGGTGCTTACTTCAATGTTGCCGCAAGCGTTACTGTTGGTGGCTTCACAACTACCGACATCAAAGTTTCTGCTGATGGCAAGACCCTGACATTCAACCTGCCTGTCAAGGCTCCCAGCGGTGAGATTATCATCGTTTGTAAGTCTGGCGTCGAGGTTCCTGTAGGTACGCTGACAACTGTTAAACCTACTGAAGCTGTCGCTGCTCCTAACCCCGTTAAGGCTGGTCAGGCACTGACTATCAGTGGTCAGGATATGGACCTCGTAACTGCTGTTACATTCCCTGCTGGCGACGCTACTGTTGAGGGTGGTGAGATTACCGTTACCGCTACCAGCGTTGTCGTCAAGGCTGTTCCTGAGACTGCTACCGCTGGTAACCTGAAGCTCGTCATGGCTAACGCCGAGACAGTTGATGTTGCCTTCACGCTTGTGATGCCTACCATCACCGCTTATAATGTTAATCCTGCCAGTGCAGGTTCTCCTCTGCAGATTTCTGGTACCGACCTCGACCTCGTGAAGAGCATTACCTTCGGTGAGGCTGAAGCCAAGCTCGAAGAGGGTGCTGTTTCTGCTGACGGCAAGAAGATTACTGTTACCGTTCCTATGGAAGGTAAGAGTGGTAAGCCCAAGTTCAATCTGGCTAACGGTACTTCTGTTGAGGGTCTCGACCTGCAAATCGACGAGGCTGTATTCTGCTACTTCACTGAGCTGCCCGCTGAGGATGCTGAGCTGAAGGCTGGTGATTCGTTCACATTGCCTGTTGCTAATGGCGACAAACTGACAGGTGTTGAGATCAATGGTGAGGCTTGCCAGTACGTGCTGACCACTGGTAGTACGCTGATTGTCGGTATTCCTACTACTGCCAAGAAGGGCTCAAGCGTTCGCCTGATTTCTTCTAATGGTGAGATTACCTATACCTTTGACTTCATTCCTAACACAGAGGTTACAACCGTTCTGTGGACTGGTACTGTAGATCTTGGTTCATGGTCTTTGAACTGGGAAATGGGTAAGGGCACTGCTGGTGACAATAATCCAAACATGTTCAAGGATATGGACCTCCAGGAGGGTGATGTAATCCGTGTATATGTTACTCCATACAATGATTGGTGGAATGTAAAGTTCTACGATGGACATTGGGTTGCACAGGAAGAGGCTGGCGTTGCAGCAGGTGTAGGCAGCGGTGCTGAGATTAATCCTGGTAACTATAATCTTGCTGAGCACGGAGGTGCTATCGAGTTCACTGCTACTGCTAAGTTGGTTGAGCAGCTCACTACCATCACCGACTGGGGTATGTGCTGGATTGTTAATGGTGAAGGCGCTGTTCTTACTAAGATTGCCGTTACCCACTACAACAGCCTTGAAACTACCTTATGGGAAGGCGAAGCTGTTGCTGACGACTGGGGTGGCCAGCCATACATCCTGAGTGATGGTGGTACGGAACTGCTTGCTGCAGGCATGAAGGTTGGTTCTATCATCCGTTGCTATCTGAAGTTGGTAGAAGGTCAAACTACTTGGAACTGCCAGATTGTTGATGGTCACTGGAGTCCCAATACTGCCTTTGATGGTTGCGACTTCAACTCAGACAACTGGGATTTGAGCGAGCACAATGGTGCCATCGAGTTCACTGTCACCGATTACATCTATGAGCACATCACCACTTCTGGTGGCTGGGGCGGTTCGTTCCTGCTCAATGGTGATAATGTCATCTGTACTAAGGTTACTATCGAATAATAAAAACATGATATGATTATGAAACTGAAGAATATTATCAATACACTGTCTCTTGCAGCTGTGGCGCTCGTCGCCACAGGCTGCCAGGACACTGATGCACAGACAGATGTTATGGAGGTTGATGCCCCTGCCTTTGTCAGCATAACGCCAGACGAAACAAGTGTTCTGCTCTTTGGCGAGAAGACCATCACGGTGACCTTCGACAAGAACATCAACTTTGCTACCAAGAACACCTCACTGATTACCCTCAACGGCAAATCTGTGAAGTATGCCAATGTCGCTGGTGTCAGCAAGTCACTCACCATCAAGGCTGATGTCGACTTCAGCAAGACACAGAAATTGCACATTCCTGCCGGTCTTGTTATGGGTCCTCAGAAGAAGACCTACGACAAGGATATCGATGTCACTTGGACCATCAAGTCTCTGCCCGACAACGCCGCTACCCAGATGACGCAGAAGCTCGGTTGGGGGTGGAACCTTGGTAACCACTTCGATACCTCTGATACGCAGTGGGGCTACTGGGACGGCGTAGCAACCATCACCGCTGCTCCTTTCAACACACTGGCTGCTGCTGGTGCTAAGACCGTTCGTATTCCTGTCACATGGACCAACCACATGGACGCCACTAACACCATCGACGCTGCTTACCTCACCGAGGTTGCCGACGTTGTCGACAAGGCACTTGCCGCTGGACTAAATGTGATTATCAATACCCACCACGACAGCTTCGAGACCACGCTCGGTGACTGTGCCAACGATGCTACGAAGGCAGCAGAGACCGCTGCACTCATCCAGACACTGTGGACACAGGTTGCCAACAAGTTCAAGAACTACGACGAGAAGCTTATCTTCGAGGCTTTCAATGAGATTCACGCTGGCGACAACTGGAGTGCAGGCTCTGATGCTGAGAATGCACTGCTGAACCAGTGGAACCAGCTGGCTGTCGATGCTATCCGCGCTACTGGTGGCAACAACGCTACCCGTTGGATTGCCATTTCCCACTATGCAGCCAACGTTGACCAGGTCATTGCCAATCTGCAGCTTCCTGAGAACGACAGCCATATCATCGTTGCCGCTCACTGCTACGATCCTTACAACTTCTGTCTGCATCCCATGTCTGACGACGGTACAACCGTACAGGTTGACAGCTGGGGTCACAATGCCAATGCGTCGTCTTCTGTCAGCGATGCCAACGAGGAGTACGTCATTGCACAGCTCTTCAAACTGCGCCAGGCCTATATCGACAAGGGCATCCCCTGCTACCTTGGTGAGTATGGTTGCGTATGGCAGACTACCGACAATGCCAATGCTTTTCGCAAGTACTATCTGGAGTTCTACTGCCGTGCCGCTTATCTCGCAGGCATCCCCATGTTCGTATGGGACAACAACTCCAAGGGAAGTGGCAACGAGGCCAACGGCTATCTGGACCACGCTGACGGCTCTTGGCTGAACGACGGCGGTACTGTAGTACCCATGATGATCAAGGCTTGCACCGACACCGATGAGAGCTACTGGTTCAATACCATTTGGGACAAGTCTCCCGTTTATGAAGCACCCGCTGAATAACGTATGAGAAAATATCTTTCTATCATTGCCGCCGCACTGGTTATTGCCTCGTGCGGCGGCAATCAGCATAAGGCCGACGACCCTCTGGCAGACAGCGGGCGCACCCAGCGCACGGAGAACCTGCTCAGCAACCTCAAGGTGTGGGGCGACAGCACCGTCTATCTCTTTGGTCACCAGGACGACACCCTCATGGGTATGGGCTGGCAGTCAGAGCAGAACGACAGCAGTGCCACCCCAGAACACAGTGACATCAAGAGCATCTGCAACGACTCCCCTGCCCTCGTCGCCTTCGACATCACAGGCATCGGGAAGAACCAGCAGCAGACAGCCGACGGCATCTCTCTCGACAAGATTCGCCAGGAGGTCATCAATACCTATAATGCCAACGGCATTGTCAGTCTCTCGCTGACCCTGCAGTCCAACGATGTAGAGCCTCTGACAGCGTTCCTCAACTCGCTGGAGACGCCCTACGGCGTCCGTGTTCCCGTCCTGCTGCGCCTGCGTGGCAAGCAGAGCAAGGAACAGTGGCAGGCACTCGCTGAAGAGCTGAAAGACGAGGACGTCACCAACGCCCTGCTCGTCTATGCCCCCACCGTCGATTCGCTGACCACAGAGGCAAAGTACTTGGAGCAATATCCTGGCGACGACATCATCGACCTGCTGGGCATCAGCTACTATTGCGACGCTCCTGAGGGTGACACCACCCTTGTTGCCAACTACGCTGCCCAGCTGGACAAGCAGCTGTCTATGCTTGCCACCATTGGCAAGCAGCACGGCAAACCCATTGCGCTTGCAGAGACAGGCTATAACGGCATCAAGACAGACAACTGGTGGACCCACACCCTGGCAACGGTATTAGAGAAGCACCCCCTCAGCTACGTCCTCCTGTGGCGTAACGAGGGCCCTGACAACTTCTTCGTGCCCTACCCTGGCCACATGTCCACCAGCGACTTCGTCCGCTTCTACAACCTCCCTGCCACCCTCTTCCGTCACGACATCAACGGACCATACAACTAAACTACAAAATATATTAGCAATAAGAGGATGTGTCAATGCACATCCTCTTATTTTTTGCTACCCTCGTGCCATCTCCCACCCTCGCAGCATGGCGAACCAGTCTATCGACGTGATGCCGTTTTCTTGAATGGCCATCGCAGCACCAAGTGCTATCCAGCGCGCTGGACTCTCCGACGGAATGCCCAGCGGCTCGTCAGGATGAATTCCTGTCAGCCTGCTGACGTTCTCCACATACGCCTTCGAGTTGTTCTCGTTGGGTGGTGCCCATTTGTTCACGATAGCCCTGATGGTATAGAGCCTGTACGTGTGGTAGTAGGTACGGGTGAGCAGCTTAAATGCTGCTCGCCACCCATACACTAAGTCCTCAAACTGGCAGAAAGACGAATCTGTCTGCTCTTTCTTCAATCCCTGCCACTGATCCTTCGAACGTCGGATGTTCAGTGGATTATTATTTCTAATTCCTCTTGGTAACATAATAATTTCGAATTACGAATTACAAAATGCTCAAATGTCCGAAGTGAGTAACTGAGTAAGTGAGTAAGTGAGTGCCCTACGGCAACTCACTCACCACTTTCTTATACACACCATACTTCACCACCTCTATCACCCCATCGTTGCGGAAACGGGTGATGGCACGCGAAGCTGCTTGTTGAGAGCATCCGAAGCAATCCATAAACTGTTGCGTCTTAAACTCCTCTGGCAACTTGCGAAAACATTCGCTGTAGCGGGTGCTGCGCTTACGCTGCACAAACTCCTTGTTCTGGTCGGCAAAATAGTTGAATGCCATCTCGCCAAAGAAGAACTGCTGACAGCGGTATTGGATTTCCATTGCCAGGCGACAGAGCCGCTTGTCAGTATCATCCATCGTCAGCGTCTTAGACTCCTGCCACTCGTCCCAATGACGCATCAGGATGTAGGGCAAGCTGACTCCTATGCCGTAATATGGGATTCTCTTCAGCAAAGTTCTGTCCGCTTTATCGCCGTTGAACTCCGCTATCTCCAAGTGGCTCGACTGCCAGTCGAAGGTCTCATCGTTCAGCGATTCTACAGGGATTTCTCCCTCCACCCTATCCAGACGGTAAGCCCACGTCTTCAGCGTCTCGTTGGCATCAGGGTTAACCTGCTGGTGTCGCTTTGCCAAGCCCTTATCGGGCAAGGGAATAACAGCCAGACGAGTACTCATACCCGTACCGAAATTCCTTTGGTTCACCTTGCGGTGCAGGGCGTATGGTGTACCCGTGTAGATGAAGTTCCAATACACGTTGAACATACCCGTGAAGCTCTCCTGGTTGGCATACATCTGACCTTCCTCCTCGTTGTGAAAAGCCTTCAGCTCCATGATTTCGCGGTCTTTCCAGTCGCCACCCTTATTCTGCTTCGTCACGTTGTCCAACTCTGCATCAAACGAGAACATATGCAGGTTCAGGGGCCTGCCCTCTACCGTCTCAATGGCAGCATTCATGTGGCGGATAAACTCACCCGTAGCCGTTCGGGCTGGGTGCACTCGAATACCCACTACAGGGCGCTTCAATGCCTCTCCCTTCTGGGCCTTCGTACTGGTGGTACGTTCCGTTCGCCCCTCCTTGTAGCGGTTTACCGCATCAATCAAGCACGAGTCGGCTTGAATCATCGGGTCGGCAATCTTCTTATAGAACTTCTCAATGACGTTCTTACCAGCACCTGGGTCACCAATGATGAAGATGCAGTAGTTCAGTCGACGCACTATCTCCGGCTCGTACCAGAAGTGGTAGTAAGCCCTTGTCATCAAAGTGCCAAACAAGGCGGCACTGGAAAACCAAACGGCAGGCAGCTTATGAGGATGTACATTCAGAAACAGCTCCTTCAGACAGGGGTAATACGCTGCCATCTCCTGCAACTCCTCAGCCCACTTGTCCAGCGGCAGCACGGCGTAAACGTCATCCTCAGTGGGAGATGTCTGAGGGCTGATGTCCGAAGGCTGAGACGATTCCGCAGCCCCAGAAGCCTCCAAGGCAGCCTTCATCTCCTTCGACACCTTAGGCAGCCACGACTTACCCTTCTTGGCGTTCTCGCTTTCCTGTGCTGTCACGTAGGCAGCAGCATCGTTCACGGTACGCTCCACATCCTCCTGCCTTTCCTCTACTATCTGCTTCACCCAGGGCTGTACCATCAGCAGGGCCAGTGTCTTCTGCTTGTCGCGGTCTGTCATGATATACAGGTCGCGAGCCAACACCACGCTGGCTTCATGCCTCGAAGCGCCCTCCTTGGCGCCAAAGCGTTGTGTCGCCCAAGCCTCGATAATCGTCTGGAACGGCACGTTGTTATACGTCAGAGGCTCAGCAATCCGCATGTAGTCTCCATCGACTCCTGATACAACGGGTTGGTTTTCTCCAGCACCTTCCACAGTGGCCATATCAGCGCTATCAGCAGCAGTCTTAGCAACGTCAATAGTAGGCTGGCTATGACCAGCATGATATTCCTCGTTATACTTCTTACCAAAATCTTCGCTTTCATACGTAATCAGTTTTTCTTCGTCAATAAAAATAAT
>JAEEGG010009692.1_pt1 | contig 21517 bp, 17 predicted proteins | sample 9134161 | NCBI WGS metagenome assembly JAEEGG01 (sample SAMN16246543, study PRJNA631951) | gut metagenome | biome: gut microbiome; feature: rumen; material: CR-attached | host: Bos | place: Iran: Karaj | collected 2018-10
AAGTGTAAATTGTTCTGTTAAAGATTCGTGGGCTTGAAAAGCACTACAATTTCTCCTTCGTCGAAGATAAAAAACACACGGCCCCTGAACCGATTTGGGTCAGAGGCCGTAGGGTTGGGTCACTTAAAATACAACTTTTTTGCCATCCTTGATGTACACGCCCTTCGTGTCGGGTTTACCCTCCAGACGGCGGCCGCTCAGGTCGTAATATACGTCCTCTGCATCGTCTGCTTCCACGGTCGAGATGGCAGTTGGCAATTCTGGTTGGACATCAGCCTTTCCTCCCTGTTCTTTGCTGGTCAGCAGGAACAGCTGGCCGCCATAGAATGGGTTGCAGGTGCCGAAGTAGAGACCTTCTTCGGTTGAAAGGAACGATGGGCATCCGTAGTTGTACTTGTCGTCGAATCCTGTGCGGGTGATGACCTCGAAGTTTTCACCGTCGGCTGTGCGGATGAGGTCGAAGCCCCATTCGTTGGTCATCACAGCGTGGTTGATGTAGAGATACATTTCTGCACCCTTCAGGTCAATCTTATTGGCGATGTCGGAAGCTGTGTCTTTCACCTTTTCCAAGGCGGCAATCAAGACCTTGCTCTCGAGGTCTTCACCAGGCATTGCTGCAATTTTCGCGTTTAGGAGAGCTATCTCTAATTTCACCAACACGTCCACAGCCGTAGCCATCCTCTCATAGTCGATATACCTCCTGACGGTCTCTTCATCCACCTGCTCCTCCACCACAAATCCTTCGAGGAAGACCTTCAGCAACTCCAGACCGTTTTTCAGTTTCTCGGCATTTTCAGAGGCCTTGTTGGCTGCAAGAATCTTGAGCACATTGGCGATGTACTGCACTTTGGTGAATATCTCTTCAGGTGTCATCTTGAAGAAGCTTTTGTTGGTGAGCTGGGTCAGGTAGTTGTAGAAGATACCTGCGTCCATAGTGGCGATGTAGAGTTGACCGCCATGTTCGCCCATACGCCAGATATATTCGTTGGTAGTGCCTTCCATCAGTTTCGTGAACTCCTTGCACTCCTTAAACTTGCCTGTGGCGTCGTCGAGTTTCCACACACGCTGAGGGTTTTGCAGCGAGTTGTACATATAGCTGAGGTAGTCGCTGGCTTTCACGTCCGCTCCCTTCAGTTTTTGGAGGATGCCGACAAAGGCCTGAGCCTCGCCGCCGAAAGCATGGTCGAAGTCGTAGGCATAGAGCTCGCCGTTGAACTCGAAGACGCTGCCGATGAGAGAACGCATGGTGCCAGGTTGTCCGCCTCTGGTCTTGGAAAGGCCAGGATTGTTGATGCCGTTGTTCAGACCAGCCACTTCTTCCCAGTGCCAGCCATAGTCATTGGCGCTCTCGCCATCCTGTGCAGGACGTCCCTTGAAGATGACGAAGCCAGCCATGCTGGGCGCTGTGGCGTAGATGTAGCCGTTGTGCGTAGCCAGTTCCCAGAAAGGAGCAGTAGCCCAGTTAGTATGGATATTGTCGTAAGGAATGTCGCCGAAGTCCTTGTAATCGGCCACGCGTTCCCACACGGTGTCATCCTCATTGCTCTTGCGGAGGACTGCCATCTTGGAAACTGGCACCTTGTCGCCCTCGGCAATGACGGTGCGGTCATCGGCACTGGCGAAGAAGAGATGGTTGTCATACACGCAATTGGCACGCATAGCGGTGCAGCCAGTGGTCTGGAAAACCTTGGTGAAGTTGCCGTCCTTGTCAAGTTTCAGAATGTACTGCTTGACAGTGGGGTCGGCCGAGTATGAACCGAAATAGACATTGCCGCCGAAGGTGACAGCCATACGCTGGAACTCTGCCTCATTGCCAGTCCAAACAACCTTGAACTCGCCTGTCTTACGGTTGTAGCAGATGATGTCGGCACCCTCGTTGACGTCGTTGCGCATGATGTCACCGTTGGTCACGGCATCAATCATGGCCCAGAAAGTGTCCATCGACACGCCAGCCGCGCCACTGATGGCTTCCCCATAGAGATTCACCAGCATACTGGCAATGTTGCGGGCTGTAGCGATATAGATTTCATCGCCACGCTCCGCCAAACGCCACGTGTAGCTGTTCTGACGGTCGCCACCAGCGATGAGTCCGTCCACCTCACGCTCACCACGGTCGGGATTGGAGACTTTCGTCACGGTGTAGTCACTGCCTTCCCAGACTTTCTGGGCATTTGCGCCGATAGGGAGCGCAAGTAGCAAAGAAAGTAATAATGTTTTCATGCAGATAATGATTTAGCGATTAATAATTGGGTTAAAATATCATAGGTTACGATCGTATCATCTTGGTTTTCATCTGCAAATATAGTTTTTTTTATATTTATGCCCTTGTCGTTTAACAAAAATTAACCTCCAAAAACATAAAAAGAGTCATACTCGAATATATAAAAGATTTAAGTTTCGCAAGCTCAACTTTTGAGGGGCAAGGGGCAAGGAGCGGGGGGCAAGAGGAATGTTCTGTTCGCTTGTTTGCCATTTTTGTATGTATGAGCAAGGTATCCTCTTGCTCCTTGCTCCTCGCTCCTTGCTCCTTAACTCAACTTGCAAAAGTTGAGTTATATAATAGAAAAAAGGGGGCTATATTATTATAGATGTAGGAAAAGTTTGGTGGGGTCAATAAATATGCGTATATTTGCATCGAAAATAAGGGGAACACAATTGGGGATGTTATTAATAGAAAATGTATAATATAGTAATCAATATGGAAATGAAAAAGAATTTGTATCGGATGCTTGTGGCAACGGTGTTGCTGATGGGCATGAACATGGTGGCTCTGGCACAATCTTTCAAGTCGAATGGGCATAACTACACGATGAAGGGGACGCTGACCATCAAGTCATACAATCCTAACGCTACGGGTCAGGTGACATTCACGAATGTGCCTTCCAATTATGAGGAGTTTGAGGAGGTGTACACGAAGTTCCTTGGGAAGACTCCATACGGGACTGCTGCCATGATGCCCATGGCCATGGAGATATATGGGCGTGACCGCGAGGAGGGTGAGAAGTGCATCCGACTCATCAACTACCCTTCCAACGTGAATTCCGTGCTTTCACAGCTGAAGCAGAAGTTTGGCACATCGCAGTATGCTCCTGAGAACGACTCGTATCATCAGCGTTACCTGCCAGCAGCCGTGTTGGAAGGCGCTACGCCTCAGAACGCATACAAGCCCAACCAGCCCTACACGGTGAACATGAAGGCGAGCGTGAACAAGCATCAGGACATGCAGCTGTATGACGGTCGTGTGATGTACATCTACATGATGGGTAAAGGATGGGACACGGAACAGCGCAGCGTGGAAATCATCCAAGTGGACGAGGGCGATCTGTTCAAGGTGTTCAACTGCCCCTCTCTCTATACGCAGTGCAAAAACATCAAAGGAACTTGGGAAGGACTGAAATAAAAACGAGACAGGAATGAAAAGAATTATATGGATGATGATGATGGCTGCGCTCTGCTTGCAGGGTGTGGCACAGACGAGCAAGAACACAAACGGAAAGACGTTGGTGGTGAGAAGGACAACGGTGACGACCAAGAGAACCGTTCCGAAGTCATCAACAACGGCAAAGACAAGCACAACAAAGCAAGCAACAACAAGCACGTCAAAGTCTGCAACGACAAGTTCATCAGCAACCAAGCAGACGACAACGAAAACGGACAAGACGACTTTCAACGAGAAGACTCAGGCAGACAATCAGGCTCAGAAGGAGAATGCCGCTCTGCTGCAGAGCACTCCTTATCTCTACAACGCTCCCCTGCCCTATCTGCCTCCCAAACTGGACGTGCTGTTTGTGGGCAACTCGTTCTCCATCGACACCAGTGCGGCATTGCCCTCCATTCTGAGTTCGCTGGGCATCAACAACGTGAATGTGTATGTGCTCTACAAGGGTGGTTGTTCGATGAAGCAGCACTATGAGTTCTTCAAGAGTGGCGAGAATGTGTATGAGCTGTATCGCTACAACAGCCAGGGCGAGCAGCAGCTGGAGAGAGCCATCAGCATTGGTGACGCGATGCAGCGTTTCCCCTACGATGTGGTGGTGTGGCAGCAGTATTCGTTGGACTCAGGCGACTACAGCACGTATGAGCCTTATCTGTCGAAGCTGATTCAGGCATACAACATCACGAAGTCGTCACCTCGCACCACGTTTGCCTTTAATGAGACATGGGCATACGCTTCCAACAACAAGAACCTGGCAAAATATAAGACACAGAGTGACATGTGGAAGAGCCTGTGCACATCGATCAGGAAGATGAAGGCAGCATCGGGCATCGACGTCATCATCCCTTGCGGTACAGCAGTTCAGAATGCCAGAGGGGTGGAAGCGCTGAAGGTGGACAATGAACTGACGCGTGACGGTACACATATCAGTATGTACGCAGGACGTTATCTGCTGGCCTGCACATTCTTCGAGAGCATCATCGCACCCTGTCTGAATCGCAGCATCCGTGAGGACAACACAGTCTATGGAAAGAGCACAGATGCGAGTCAGGTGAACGACACCAACCGTCGGCTGTTGCAGAACTGTGCACGCCTGGCTGTGTCTAATAACTACGAAATCAGCGAGTTCGCGGGGCAATAAATGTTAAACTACTTTAATAAAAAAGCATTTGCGGGTGTTTCCTTCTTGATGATAGGGAGGAAAAGACTAACTTTGCATCATCTTATTGATAAAGTAACTATAACGATATGAAAAAAATCATTCTCTCTTTGCTTGTGCTGATGGCATCAGGAGCAAGCATGCAGGCACAGGACCTCTTCAAGACGGTACGTGACAATGCAACCAAAGTCGTGAACAATCCAAACTCTTCAGACGAGGAGATTCAGATTAACCAGTTCAAGGTGACCGCCCTGAACTACCTGAGCATGATGGTGCAGAAGCGTGGTCTGAAGAAGGACACCTACTTCTATGACAGCCAGGCTGTGAACATGACCTCGTTCATCACAGACTTCCAGGTGAATCTGGAGAAGGCACGTGCCATCTCTCCTGCCAAGCGCATGGAAATCATGAAGATTTACACGGATGCCAGCAAGTTCAACCCCATGTTCAAGGACACTGACAAGGAAAGAGCTAACGCATACGTGAACGACAAGAGCACCCTGACTCCTTTCTGCCTCGACACTGATTGGGAAAAGGCATACGACCAAGCAACAACGCTGACGAAGGCTGCTCTGAAATAGTTTTCAAACACCTTATGAAGATTATCAAAATCAATCCTGCTGACAATGTGGCTGTCGCCATCGAACAGCTCAAGGCAGGAGAAACCATTGACATAGAGGGACAGCGCATCACCCTGAACAACGATGTTCCTGCTGGCCACAAGATTCTCCTCTCCGACCTCGTCGAAGGGGAGAATGTCATCAAATACGGTTACCCCATCGGTCATCTGAAGGAAAACCACAAGCAAGGAGACTGGATCTGTCATGAGCATATCCAGACCAACCTCGCTGGCTTGCTCGACTACGAGTACAAGCCTGTGGGCAAGGAAGAACTGACCAATCCAGCCTACGAGGAGTGGTTCCCCAAGGAGCAGCTCACCTTCCAAGGCTATCGCCGCAAGAATGGTGAAGTGGGCATTCGCAACGAGGTGTGGATTGTACCAACAGTGGGCTGTGTGAACGGCATTGTCAATCAGTTGGCAGAGAAGCTCAAGCAAGAAGTGGCATCTCAACAGTCAACTGTCAATTGTCAACTGTCAACTCCCCTCCGCATCGTGGCTTATCCCCACAATTATGGCTGTTCGCAACTCTCTGACGATCATGAGAACACCCGTAAAGTACTGCGTGACCTCGTACTGCACCCCAATGCCGGTGCTGTGCTGGTGGCAGGCTTAGGCTGCGAGAACAACCAGCCCGACCAATTTGAGGCGCTTTTGGGCGATTATGACAAGGAGCGCATCCGTTTCATGGTCACCCAGAAGGTGGAAGGTGATGAGGTGGAAGAGGGCATGAAGATACTGCGTGAGCTCTACAGCATAGCCGCCAAGGACAAGCGTGAAGCCATCCCATTGTCAGAGCTGCGTGTAGGTCTCAAATGTGGTGGTTCAGACGGATTCTCAGGCATAACAGCCAATCCCCTTTTGGGTGTGTTCAGCGACTTCATCGTCAGTCAAGGTGGCACCACCGTCTTGACAGAAGTGCCCGAGATGTTTGGTGCAGAGACCATTCTGATGAACCGTTGTGAGACACCAGCGCTGTTCCAACAGACTGTCAAGCTCGTCAATGATTTCAAGCAGTACTTCCTTTCCCATGGTGAACCTGTGGGTGAAAACCCTTCGCCAGGCAACAAGGCTGGAGGCATCTCCACACTCGAAGAGAAGGCATTGGGCTGCACACAGAAATGTGGCAAGAGTGCTGTGAAGGGAGTGTTGCCTTATGGCGAACGGCTCACAACGAAAGGACTCAACCTGCTTTCTGCACCAGGCAATGACCTTGTGGCATCCACTGCTTTGGCATCATCAGGCTGCCATATCGTACTCTTCACCACAGGTCGAGGTACCCCATTCGGCACTTTTGTCCCCACCATGAAGGTGAGCACCAACAGCACCCTCGCCAAGAACAAACCCACATGGATTGACTTCAATGCAGGTACGATTGTGGAAGGTGAACCAATGGTGGAAGTGTTCAAGCGTTTCATGCAGAAAGTCATTGAGATAGCCAGTGGTGAATTGACATGGAATGAAAAGAAAAACTATCAGGAGATTGCCATCTTCAAGACTGGTGTCACATTATGAAAGCTATATCGCCGCTCATCGTATTCCTTATCCTCTATCTTGCCACCAGCATCATTGTTCAGGACTTCTACAAGGTGCCTATCGCTGTGGCATTCTTAGTGAGTGCGTGTTATGCCCTGCTGACCGTCAAGGGAACCATGAGCGAGCGTATCAGCATCTTTGCCAGAGGTGCAGGCAATCCAACGATGATGCTCATGTTGGCCATCTTCATCCTGGCAGGAGCATTTGCTACCTCAGCCAAGACAACGGGAGCTGTTGATGCCACCGTGAATCTTGCCTTGAAATACCTGCCGGAACAAGCCATTCTACCCGGCATCTTCCTGGCATCCTGCTTCATATCCCTCAGCATCGGTACCAGTTGCGGCACCATTGCAGCACTCACGCCATTGGCCGTAGGCATTGCTCAACAAGCAGGTGTCAGCGTACCATTGATGGTGGGATTGGTGGTTGGAGGCACCTACTTTGGCGACAACCTCTCCTTCATCAGCGACACCACGATTGTGGCCACACAGACGCAGGGATGCAGCATGAGAGACAAGTTCCGTGTGAACATCCGCATCATAGCACCTGTGGCGATCATCATGTTCGTCGTTTATTTCTTCTTGGGCAATCAAGTCAGCACCCCAGCCGAAGTGGGCGAGGTAAATTTTTGGCTTGTTCTCCCCTATCTGGCAGTCATCATTCTTGCCGTTTGTGGTCTGAACGTACTGCTGACCTTGGGCATCGGCATCCTCCTCACGGGCATCATCGGCATGGTAATGGGCACTTACGATTTGTTTGGCTGGTTTGCAGCCATGAACGAGGGCATGATGGGCATGTCAGAACTCATTATCGTCACGATTCTGGCTGGTGGCATGCTCGAAATCATTCGATATAACGGAGGCATTGATCTCATCATCAAGACGTTGACACGCAATATCAGCAGTAAGAGGGGAGGAGAAATGAGCATCGCAGCCTTGACCTGCTTGGTGAACATCTGCACCGCCAACAACACGGTGGCCATCCTCACCGCTGGCCCTATCGCCAAAGACATTGCCCAGCGTTTCAAGATCGACCCACGAAAATCGGCATCCATTCTTGACACAGCCTCCTGCTTCACTCAGGGACTTCTCCCCTACGGTGCCCAAGTGCTGATTGCAGCAGGACTGTCCGAAACGAATCCCATCACCATCATCCCCTACCTCTACTACCCCATGCTCATTGCTTTGGCACTCCTCTTGGCCATCCTTTTCCAATACCCACGCAAATATGCCAAGCTACTGGTGGTCTTTCTGCCCCTGATGGCATTGACGGCTTGTGAAAAGGAAACCACCTACAGGACATACGAAAACGGACGCCTCCCATACATTCTCGAGGTGCCTGACACTTGGGAGATGGACGAATCTGACCCCGTCTTCATCAAGTTCACCAATCCAGAACGCACCCTCTCCATCAGTTGTGAGATTGGCGAACACACCCTCATTCCAGACAAGTACTTCGATGCCTTCTACGACTTCCTCTATCAGGAGCACGAAGCCGACATCTACAACAAAGCCTTGATCCAGAAGACAGACAGCTTCTACGTCATGAACTGGAAAGAAAACGACACCACCTTTGTATTCGATGGTTCCAAACCCATGAACGGCTATCTGTGCGGCATCTTGGTGACCGCCCACACAACCACCCTGGAAGAAGGTCAAATAATCTTCCAACACGTCTTCAAGAGCATCAAACCCAATCCCAACTTCATTTTTTTTACTGATCATAGCGATTTTGTCAACTAAAATCACTAAATTTGCAACGTCATATAAGAATGACAGATGACAAATGTGAAACGGTAAAACAATAACGTGGCAACAAGGAATACTGTATACAAGTCGTACTCAATGGAGTACGGGACATTCATCGGACTGACATGGGGAGGCATGTTTCTCACCTATGTGGAGGGCATCAGCTACAACAACGGGTTGCTGATGCTGTTGTGTTTCATGCTGGGTGGAGTGGCGCTGGTGCTGCCCTTCGTGCTGGCCTTCCGGTTGAACAGGAAGATGGCGCTGGCAGGAGAACATCTCAGCTACTTTCAGGGTCTTTTCTTCGCCTTCTCGATGTTCATGTACGGCTGTCTGCTGAACGGCCTGATCGTGTTTGCCTATTTCCAGTTCTTGGACAATGGGCTGTTGATGGAGCAGCTGAACGCCATGCTGACACAACCAGAGATGGTGAAGATGTATGAGCAGATGGGCATGGGAGATCAGCATGCGCAGATGATGAGCATCTTGGCTGAGGCAGACGCGCTGTCGGCTTGGGAGAAGACCTTGATGATCTTCAACAACAACTTCTTCATCAGCATGTTCCTGTCGGTGATTGTAGCCTTCGTGGCTTCATGGCAAAGAAATAGTAAATCATAAATCGTCAAATCGAAAAGAATATGGATATTTCAGTGGTAGTACCTCTGTTTAATGAGGACGAATCGATTGCGGAATTGCATGAATGGATCAAGCGCGTGATGGATGAACATGGCTTCTCCTATGAGGTCATTTTTGTGAATGACGGCTCAACCGACCATTCATGGGACGTGATTGAGGAACTGAGCAAGAAGTTTCCTGAGGTGCATGGCATCAAGTTCAGAAGGAATTACGGCAAGAGCCCTGCCCTGTTTCATGGTTTCGAGCGTGCAGAAGGTGATGTGGTCATCACGATGGATGCAGACTTGCAGGACAGCCCAGACGAGATCCCTGAACTGTACAGGATGATCAAGGAAGATGGATACGACCTTGTGAGTGGATTCAAGATGAACAGAAGAAAAGGTGACCCGCTGTCGAAAACCATCCCCACGAAGCTCTTCAATGCGACAACACGTATGGTGAGCGGCATTCACAACCTGCACGACTTCAACTGCGGATTGAAGGCATACAGAAAGGACGTGGTGAAGCACATCGAAGTGTATGGTGAGATGCACCGCTTCATCCCCTACCTTGCCAAGAATGCAGGCTTCAGCAAGATTGGTGAGAAACCCGTGCATCATCAGGCACGTCAGCACGGCAAGAGCAAGTTCATGGGTCTGAACCGTTTCGTGAATGGATACCTGGATCTGATGAGTCTCTGGTTTATCAGCACATTCGGCATGAAACCCATGCACATCTTTGGCTTCATCGGCACGCTGATGTTCATCATCGGTTTCATCGCCATCATCATTGTGGGTGCCATCAAGGTGATAGCCCTGTGTCAGCATGTGCCTCATGCACTCGTGACAGACAGTCCGTATTTCTATATCTCCCTGACGATGATGATTCTGGGAACCCAGCTGTTTGTAGCCGGATTCTTAGGCGACCTCATCAGCAGAAACAGTCAAGAGAGGAATAAGTATCAGGTGGAGAAAGAGATTTGATGGGTTGAAAATTCAAAGTTGAAAATTGAAAAACTGAGAGTAGATAATTGAAGAAAATCATTGGATATATCATTGGGGCGGCTGTCTTGCTGCTGGTGGGCTGTTATTCGAATAACTGCCCATTGGAGAATACAGTGACATGCAACTACGGTTTCTACGACGCTGAGGGCACAGCCATCACCTATCAGGACACCATCACTGTGACAACGCTGATGCCTGGATACAAGACGGTATATACCTATCGCAAATTGGGCAACCTCACGGTGACGAAAGACTTTTCCGATACAGCGCTGATCAATCAGGGCTATACGGAGAGTGTCAGTCAGCAGCGCAAGGACACCATCCTGCTGAACAATCTGTATGGAGCGTCGAGCATGAAGGTTCCTATGAGCTATTTCCACGAGATGGACACACTGGTTGTTGCTTACAGGAGCATCACACGGAAGGACACCATCAAGATTCAGCACAGCAGTTATGCAAACGTGGAACTGCCCGAATGTGGCACCTATCGCTTCCACACCCTGCAGAACATCTGGTCAACTGATGCTGCCATCGACCACATTGAAATCAGTGACTCGAAGGTGAACTACGATGGGGAAATCAACGTGAAGATATTCTTTAATGGAGTGGCGACGGAATAGTTGAAAGTTGAAAAATTGAAAGTTGAGAGTTGAAAGTTGAAAATTGATTTGAGACATATCATCTGCGTTGCTTTGATGACGAGCACATCCGTCTTGGCAACGATGGCACAGGAACAGCAGACGCAACCGCTCATGCCTGGTGAAAAACCAAAGCCGACAAAGTATGTGGCTGTGGAGGAGCAGAAGGAGCATCTGGTGTTCTTTCAAGGTTTCACGTTGTCAGTGGACGGTTATGGTCCTGTTGCCATGATGGTGTCGGACTACGGCACGCTGGAAGGAGCACTACGACTGAATCTGAAGAACACCTTCTTCCCCATTATTGAGGCAGGTGTGGGTAAGTGTTCGAAGGATGACTTCAACACAAAGGTGTCGTACAAAACACGTGCACCTTTTGGACGTATCGGCATCGACTTCAACATGCTCAAGGACAAGTTCCAGAGCAACCGTCTCTACTTTGGCGCACGTTATGGCATCTCCATCTTCCAGTACGACATCGCAGGTCCTGCACAAACTGACCCCATCTGGGGAGGCAGCAAACCCTTCAGCATGAAAAGTATCGACTGCACGAGCCACTGGGCAGAACTGGTGTTTGGTGTAGAGGTGAAGATTTTCAGGAACTTCCACATGGGATGGGCAGTCAGATACAAACGTGAGATCGCTTCAACCAAAAGCGATTTCGCCAAACCCAACTGTATTCCAGGTTACGGCTACACCACCAACAGCACTTGCTGGGGAGGAACCTACAGCCTCATCTTTGACTTGAACTGGGGTATGAAGAAAAGTCATAAACGAGGCGTGAACATGGAGATCAGAGACATTCCTCAGAAGGAAGAACCTGCCCAAGCAGAAGACGATTCCCAAACAATCATAGAAACAGAAAATGGAACAGAAGAAGAACAACCAGAAGAATAAGGCATTTGATCCATATGCTCCCCACAAAATCAAATGGTGGGGTTGGCCCTTGCTACTCTTGCTCATTGTCGGCACCGTCTATATCATCATGACTCGTGACAACAAGGGAAAGAATGACACAACCATTCAGCAGGGAAAGCCTTGGGAGACTCAGGAGACACAACGAAGTGAAGGCAGCGTGTTCGGCACATTCTATCACCTCACCTACCAGTCGGCAACATCTTTGCAAGAAGGCATTGACCATGCGCTGAAAGAGGTTGATGCTTCCCTATCACCTTTCAACAAGGAGTCGGTCATCACAGCGATCAACAACAACACCAGCACAGACACGAACCCAATGTTTGTGGAGGTGTTTACACTGGCTCAAGAAGTGTCGAAAGAAACGAATGGCGCTTTTGACATCACAGTCGCTCCATTGGTGAACCTCTGGGGCTTTGGTTTCAAGAACATGGACAACGTCAGTCAAGAGAAAGTCGATAGCCTGCTGCCTTATGTAGGTTTCCAGAAAGTGAAGCTCGTGAATGGGAAGGTGCAGAAAGAGCACCCAGAAACGATGCTTGACTGTAGTGCTATCGCCAAGGGATATGGAGTGGATGCTGTAGGCAAATATCTCGAAAGCCAAGGCATCAGCAATTATATGGTTGAAATTGGCGGAGAAGTACGTGTACGTGGCTTCAACCCACGAGGCGAACTTTGGCATGTGGGCATCAACAAACCCAATGACGACCCAGCCAACGTCAGCAATGACATCGAGCAGGTGATTCAAATCACACAACTGGCAATGGCCACTTCGGGCAACTACCGTAACTACTACGAAAAAGACGGCAAGAAATATGCCCATACAATTGACCCCCATACAGGCTATCCTGTACAACATAGCATCCTCTCCTCTACGGTCTTGGCACAAGATTGCGCTACAGCCGATGCTTACGCCACCGCTTTCATGGTGCTGGGCATGGAGGAAGCAAAGAAGGTGCTTGCCAAACATCCAGAACTGATGGCATTCTTCATCTATTCTGATGAGAGCGGCGAGATGAAAGAGTGGATGACAGAAGGAATGGAGAAGTTGATTGTTGGAAATTAGAGGATGATTAAAGATTAAAGGTTATGGGTTAGAGGTTAGAGACGATGGAACTGACTATGTTTGAGCGATTGCTGCAACTTCCGCTGTTTCAAGGAATGACCGTGCAGGAAGTGTCAGACGTGATGTCTCACGTCAGGCTCGACTTTGCCAATTACCATCAGGGGGACGAAATCGTGATGCAAGGAGAGAGTTGCAAAAAGCTCATCTACATCATCAGCGGAGAAGTGATGGCAGAATATCGAAACACCAATCTCCAGTTCATTCTGACGGAATCTCTGCCCGACCTCAAGGTCATAGAGCCATACAACCTCTTTGGCATGTATCAGACCTATTCACGTACTTACACCTTCGCCACAGATGGCTCAACTTTGGCGATTGACAAGCACGTGATGCTCAACCAACTCATGACGAGCAACATCGTCAAGATCAACTTCATGAACATCGTCTGTAACAAATACCAGCAGACGCTTCGACTGTTGTGCAACCACCCAGACGATTCTGTACGACATAAAATCGTCAAGTTCATCCTCTCCCACTCCATCATCCCCAAAGGCAGGAAGGATGTACAAATCAAAATGACAGACCTCGCCAACATCATCCATGAGACCCGGCTTAATGTGTCTATCGTTCTCAATGAGATGAAGGAGCAGCAACTCATCACGATGCAACGGGGCGGTTTCACCATCAACGATTTACAAACACTTTCAAGATAATCAATAGAGACGCTACATGAATCCATTTTACACGACATATACTTACATACCCTTCGACCAGATAAAGGAGGCTGACTACGAACCTGCCATGTTGAAAGGCATCGAAGAGGAAGACCAGGAGATTGACCGCATTGTCAACAACCCCGATGCGCCCACTTTCGAGAACACCATCGAGGCAATGGAACGCAGCGGTCAGCTGTTGGAAAAGGTCACCACCGTCTTCTTCAACTTGCTGAGTGCCGAAACTACAGACTTTCTCGATGAACTGGCACAGAAGATGTCGCCCATCCTTTCAGAGCATTCCAACAACATCATGCTCAATGAAGGTCTGTTCAAGCGAGTAAAAATGGTATATGACGACCATGCATCCGACCAGTTTGCCCGTCTCAACCCTGAGCAGAAAATGCTGCTTACAAACACCTACGAGGTGTTTATGCGTCATGGTGCCCTGCTGTCAGACGAGCAGAAAGAGCAACTCAGACACATCTCAGCAGAACTGGGCGTGCTCTCTCTCCAGTTCTCTCAAAACAAGCTGAAAGACACGAACGATTTCGTTCTTCACCTTACAGATGATACAGACTTGGAAGGACTTCCCGACAGCGCAATAGACCTTGCCAGACAAACAGCCAAGGAACAGAACATGGAAGGCTATGTGTTCACGCTTCAAGCGCCTTCTTATACCCCCTTCCTCACTTACTCTGCACGTCGCGAACTAAGGGAGAAGATGTACAAGGCATACAACACGCTCTGTACCCATGCCAACGAAAACAACAATGTCGCCATCGTTGGAAAGATTGTCAATCTGCATCGAGAAATGGCACAATTGCTTGGATATGACACTTACGCTGATTATGCGCTGACCCGACGCATGGCGGAGAAGAAGGAGAATGTGTATCAGTTACTCAACCAACTCATCGAAGCCTATATGCCCACAGCCAAGGAGGAAGTGGAAGCCATACGCCAACTCTATCCTGACCTTCAGCCATGGGATTTCTCTTATTACGCCAACAAGCTGAAAGAGCAACGCTTCAACATCAACAGCGAGATGCTTCGTCCTTATTTCGAACTCTCCAACGTGAAGAAAGGGGTGTTCGGACTTGCCTCTCGCCTCTATGGCATCACCTTCAGTCCCAATACAGCAGTGCCTGTATATCATCCAGACGTAGAAGTATTCGACGTAAAGGACAAAGACGGAACGTTCCTTGCCTTGCTCTATTGTGACTTCCATCCTCGTGCCTCGAAAAAGTCGGGAGCCTGGATGACTTCATTCAAGGAACAATGGACTGAACCTGACGGTACCAATTCTCGTCCGCAGGTGTCTATCGTGATGAATCTCTCGAAAGCCACAGAGAACAAACCAGCCCTGCTCACCCTGAGTGAGGTGGAGACTTTCCTGCATGAATTTGGGCATGCGCTTCATGGCATCTTTGCCAACACAACCTACCGTTCTCTTTCTGGCACCAACGTCTATTGGGATTTCGTGGAACTGCCCTCACAGTTCATGGAGAATTACAGCATAGAGCCAGATTTCCTCAACACCTTCGCCACTCATTACGAAACAGGTGAACCCATTCCACAGGAACTGATTGACCGCATCATCGCCAGTCGTAACTTCAATGTGGCCTACGCTTGTATGCGTCAGGTCAGCTTCGGACTGCTCGACATGGCATTCTACACCTTGAAGGACGCTTTCAACAACGACCTTTTCGCCTTTGAGCGTGAAGCGTGGCATCGTGCCCAAGTGCTCCCAGAGGTGGAAGGCACCTGCATGACCACCCAATTCTCACACATCATGGCAGGCGGCTACTCTGCTGGTTATTATAGTTACAAGTGGGCTGAAGTGCTCGATGCCGATGCCTTCTCACTCTTCCAAGAGCATGGCATCTTCGACGCCAAGACAGCTCAGAGTTTTCGAGACAATATTCTGTCGAAAGGTGGTACAGAACATCCCATGACACTCTATAAACGTTTTCGTGGACAGGCACCAACCATCGATGCTTTGCTCCATCGCAATGGTATTAAATAAAACTACACTCCTCCAGATGAAAGCAATGAAGACCATATTGGCGCTCATGGTGACACTCCTTGCCCTCACCGCTTGCAACAAAGAAGATGACATTGATGAAATCTTCGTGGGCAGGACTTGGTTTATGACAGGCATTGCCTACAATGGTGCCAACAACTCCAGCGAGACTAGAAATTTCTATACTGATACAGATAGGAACTGCTATTTTATCACATTCTCATCAAACACGTTCCAGGGAAAGCTCTCCTCGGGCGTTACGATCTCAGGTACGTGGCAGGCGAACGGTAAGCATCAGACCATCACACTCAACCTGCAACAAAAGCCAAGTCTTGACAACCTCTTTGACAAGCAACTCCTCAACATTCTTTCCAATGTTCAATCTTACAAAAGTGGAGTCGACTTTTTGCAACTCAAAGATAACAACCAGAACACAATCCAATTTGGAAATAATAGATAGCCAGCCCATACGCTGCGCAACATTCAACATCAAACGCTCATAACAATGACTGATCTAGAAAAGAAACAATACAAACTTGACTGCCGCTACGTGCGTATGGCACGAATTTGGGCGGAGAACTCCTACTGCAAACGTCGTCAGGTGGGTGCATTGGTCGTAAAGAATAAAGCGATTATTTCTGATGGCTACAACGGCACACCCTCTGGGTTTGAGAACATTTGCGAGGATGACAATAATGTAACCAAACCATACGTGCTCCATGCTGAAGCCAATGCCATCACGAAACTGGCACGAAGCCACAATTCCAGCGATGGAGCCACCCTATATGTCACAGCATCGCCCTGCATCGAATGTGCTAAACTCATCATTCAGGCAGGCATCAAACGCGTTGTCTATTCTGAGCATTACCGCTTGGAAGACGGCATAAAACTCTTACTACGGGCAAATATCAAAGTAGAATACATCAATCCAGACGAATCAGAAGAATTATGAGTAACAATGTAAATAGGAGCAACCGCTGGGTTCCCGTCATCATCGCTGTCAGCGTTGTAGTTGGTATCGTGATCGGCACATTCTTTGCCAATCGCTTTGCCGGCAACCGACTGAACATCATCAACACCTCGTCGAACAAGTTGAACGACTTGCTTCACATCATTGACGACCAGTATGTAGATACGGTGGATATTGCCAATATCGTAGAACAGTCAATGCCCAAGATTTTGGAAGAGCTTGACCCCCACTCCACTTATATCTCAGCCAAAGATGCCAAGACTGCCAACGACGATCTGAAGGGTTCGTTCAGCGGTGTGGGTATTCAATTTGTCATTCGCGAAGATACGGTAAGAGTGACGGGCATCATTAAAGGTGGTCCTTCTGAAAAAGTCGGCATCCTGGCTGGTGACAAGATTATCTCTGTGGATGACGAAGCCTATGTGGGTCAGGTGGTGACCAACGAAGAGACGCTTCATCGTCTGAAGGGAGAAAAAGGCACTAAGGTCAAGATTGGCATACTGCGTCATGGGCAGAAGAAACCTCTTTCCTTTACTGTTGTGCGTGGGGACATTCCGCTGAAAAGCGTCGATGCCACCTACATGATCAACAAGGAACTGGGCTATATCAAAATCAAGAACTTCGGAGAAACCACTTATGCAGAACTCCTGACCTCCCTCGCAGAACTGGAAGTGGAAGGTTTCAAGGGACTCGTTGTGGATTTGCGGGGGAACGGAGGTGGTTATCTCTCTGCCGCCATCCAGATGGTCAATGAGTTTTTGCCCAAGAACCGTCTCATCGTTTATACACAAGGCAGACGTTCACGTCGTGAAGAGTACCGCAGTGACGGACGTGGCTCTTATCAGGACTTACCGCTCATCGTACTCATTGATGAGACGACCGCTTCTGCTGCAGAAATCTTCTCTGGTGCCATTCAAGACAACGACCGAGGCATCATCGTAGGACGTCGCTCCTTTGGAAAGGGTCTTGTGCAACAGCCTGTTGAATTTGCTGACGGTTCCCTGATCCATCTGACCATCGCACGTTATTACACCCCTTCTGGACGTTGCATCCAAAAACCCTACGTGAAAGGGCAGCCTAAAGAGTATGAGATGGATCTCATCACACGTTACGAACGGGGCGAGTTCTTCAGTCAGGACAGCATTCATCAGACAGGAGAGAAGTATGAAACCAGCATCGGACGCATCGTCTATGGCGGTGGTGGCATCATGCCCGACTATTTTGTAGCAGAAGACACAACAGCCCTCACGCCCTACTACACTGAATGTGTGACCCAGGGCATCATTGCCCAATTCTGTTTCGAATACACTGACAACAACCGCGACAAGCTCTCCGTTTACGAAAATGCGGCAGACCTTGAGAAATACCTGCGTCGCCTGGGATTGGTGGATCAATTCATCCGCTATGCCGACAGCAAAGGCATTCTGCGTCGCAACAACATGATACTCAAATCGCAGCATCTCTTTGAGCAAGCCATCTATGGCAGCATCATCTACAACATCCTTGAGATGAGTGACTACGTGCAGTATCTCAACCGTAATGACCTCGCGCTTGAAAAAGCCATACAACTGTTCAAGGCCAAACAAACGAAACCGACCCTCCATGACCAAAAAGGAACTCAGGGAACTGATTCGGGGAAGAAAAAAGCAGCATACCACCGAACAGCTCCAATCTTACAGCCAAAGCATCGAGCACAGTTTGCTTGAACGCATCGCAAGAGAAGAGAACTGCCATACTATTCTCCTGTATCACTCTCTTCCCGATGAGGTCAATACCCACGACCTCATTCAGACGCTGTATGCCCAAGGCTATACCGTCCTGCTTCCTTCTGTGGTTGGCAATGACTTGGCGCTGCATGTGTATGAGGGAGAACAGGTCATGAATACGGGATCCTCATTTGGCATTCAAGAATCCCAAGGCGCCCTCTTCACCGATTATTCCAAGATTGACCTCGCAGTCATTCCAGGGATGGCATTCACACAACAAGGCGACCGGCTCGGACGGGGTAAAGGGTATTATGACCGACTATTGCCACAACTTGATTGTCCCCGTATCGGCATCGCCTTTCCCTTCCAACTCCTCCCCTCCATCCCCACTGAACCGCATGACATCCAGATGACAGAAGTAATCAGTTGCCAACAATGAAACCACTCAAACCAATCAGAATCTATAAAGCTTCAGCTGGCTCTGGCAAGACATTCACATTGGCAGTGGAATATATCACACTGTTGGCTGTGAATCCGATGGCGTATCAGAACATCCTTGCCGTCACCTTCACGAACAAGGCTACAGCCGAGATGAAGCAACGCATTCTGAGCACGTTGTATGGCATCAGTCATGGGCTGAAAGGAACAGAGGCGTACGTGGATAACATCATGAAAAACGTTGAGGCGATGAAGACCTTGCCACAATGGCAGGAGAAGGAATACAAAGTGGCATTGGAGGGCTTCAACCGAGAGACGTTGAAAGAACGGACACGGGAAGCGTTGGAGAACATCGTACATGATTACAGCCGTTTCCATATAGAGACCATCGATTCATTCTTTCAGGGCATTGTGCGCGACTTGGCAAACGAACTGGAACTATCCACCAACATGAAGGTGGAACTGGACGAGACGGAAGTGCTGTCGGACGCCATTGACCAGATCATCGAAAATCTGAAAGAGGGGTCAAGCGAGTTCCGCACCATCATCGACTTCATCGAGGAGAAAATCAGAGAGAACCATTCGTGGCAGGTGGAAGAAACGGTGAAGGAATTTGGCAAGAACATCTTTAAGGAGAAATACCTCATTTATGGCGAGGACATCAGAAGGAAAATCACCGATTACGGAACCATCCACAAATACCGCGCAACCATCAATGCCTACCTTGCAGAGAAGAAAGCGTCTGTGACCTCGTTGGGATACAGGATGTTGGAGGCATACGAAAACATGGGCATGACGGATAAAGATGGTAGCATGAAAATTGTGTCTTTCATGGAGAAGGTGCGCGACTACAACATCACTGAAGCCACAAGCAAAAGCAAAGGCACGTTCTCCAGCACCATTGAGGAATACACGACCAATGTGGACAAATGGTTCAAGAAGACCTCAAAGAATCGTGCTGCGCTGCAACCTCAAGTGGAAACAGTGCTGATGCCCATGTTGGCAGAGGCGTTCAAAAAGCACGATGAGTATGTGGGGCATCTACACACGGTCAATGCCATTGGTCAGCATCTCTATTCGCTGATGCTGTTGAATGAGATGAGCCGCATGGTCAAATCTCTGAACGAGGAAGGCAACCGTTTCTTGTTGTCGGAAACAGCGAATTTCCTGCGCAACATGATCAATGACCAAGACATCCCCTTCATCTACGAAAAGACAGGAACGGTCATCAAGCACATCATGATCGATGAGTTCCAGGACACTTCCACCCTGCAATGGGGCAACTTCAAACCCCTCATCTTGAACAGTCTTGCAATGGATGGCAGATGCCTGATTGTAGGTGATGTGAAGCAGAGCATCTACCGCTTCCGAAACTCCGATTGGCGAATTCTGAATAACCTTGAGGATGACGATGATCTCAAGGATTTTATTGACCATATTCCTGCTTCATACAACTTCCGTTCCTCGAAACGTGTGGTGGATTTCAACAACGAGCTGTTCAAGAACGCCATCGACATTCTAAAGGAAGACTGCCCAGCTCTGTCGTTGGCTTATAGTGATGTGAAACAGGAGGCGAAACGAGAAGTGGATGTTGGATTTGTACGGGTGGAGAATATCGACTACCACGAGATGAGTGATAAAGATGACCTGCCTGAGATCTGGGAGAAGGAGACAGCAAAGAATTATGATGAAGCCACCCTGCAACGGATCCAATGGTCTGTAAAGGAACTGATGGACAATGGTGTAAATGCCAATGACATCACGATTCTGATACGCACCAACAAGGAAGTGCCTCTCATCAGCGATTATTTCGAGAAGCACCCCGATGTGGTGGACGTGAAAGTGGTGTCGGACGACGCCTTCCGATTGGATGCCTCGCCAGCCATCAACATCATCATCTGTGCCTTGAGGGTGTTGGCGGAACCTGACAGTGCTTTGCATCTTGCCACGCTCACTCATCATGTGGGATCAATACCCAAAACCTTCGATGAAGCGGCCCGTGACGAGATGCGCTTTCAACCCATTACAGAACAGGTGGAAGCCATCTATCAAATCTTCCGACTCGACCAACTACCCCATCAGGATGCCTACCTTTTCTATTTTAACGACATTGTGGAACAATTCTGTGAGGAGAACCTGACCGACCTTGACACCTTCCTGCAAGCATGGGACGAAAAACTATGCGAAAAGACCATCCCTAACGGTACCGCTGAGGGTGTGCGCATCATGACCATGCACAAATCGAAGGGTTTGGAGTTTCACAGCGTCATCATCCCGTCGTGCTCATGGTCCATCAAGCCCAAGGATTCGGAAGTGATGTGGTGCATCCCTCAAAGTGCTCCTTACAACCAGATGCCGCTCCTGCCTATCAGTGTGAATCGTGCGAAGGATGACAGCATCTTTGCTGACGACCGACGAGAAGAAGAACTTCGTACTTTGGTGGACAACATCAATGTGCTTTATGTAGCATTCACACGTGCCAAGCATAACCTCATCATCCTGACAGGAAACAAGATGGGAGAAACGTTGGAAAAGGAAGCAAAGATAGATAGTGCTCAGGCATTCCTTGTCATATCCATCCCTGAGACGATGGAACAGAAGGATATCGAGGGAGTCATTACTCAATACGAAGAGGGTACGATTGTGCCGACTCAAACCAGGAAAGAAGAGAAGGAAAAGAATGTGATGGAGTGTGAATATGACCCATTGCCCGTGTCATTTGCTTCATATCCATCGGTGGCAACGTTCCGTCAGAGTTATGACTCCGACTTGTTCATCACTGAAGATTCGCTCAATCCGACGATACAGCAACATACGGAACGCATACGTCTCATCAGTCTGGGCAACCTCTACCACAGCATCTTCCAATACATTCGCACCATCGATGACATTCCCCACACCATCCAGATGCTGAAGTCGAAAGGATGCTTCGGA
>JAEEGG010009698.1_pt1 | contig 21499 bp, 20 predicted proteins | sample 9134161 | NCBI WGS metagenome assembly JAEEGG01 (sample SAMN16246543, study PRJNA631951) | gut metagenome | biome: gut microbiome; feature: rumen; material: CR-attached | host: Bos | place: Iran: Karaj | collected 2018-10
ATCGCTTGCTCTCCATTGCGGCTGCGGTCATTTCAAAGGTCTTGCCTGCTCCAACGACGTGGGCAAGCAACGTGTTCCCTCCGTACAAGATTCGAGCGATCGCATTGACTTGATGCGGACGCAGGGAGATTTCGGGATTCATGCCGGGGAAGGTCAGGTGTGATCCGTCGTATTCCCGCGGGCGAGTGCTGTTGAACCGTTCGTTGTAAAGAGTAGTCAGCTTTTCCCTACGACGAGCGTCTTTCCACACCCAATCCCGGAAAGCGTCCTTGATCGCCTGCTGCTTTTGCTGTGCGAGGATCGTTTCTTTCTTGTTCAGGACGCGGACTTCCTTGCCTTCGGCGTTTTCTTTCGTATCGAACACACGTACATCACGGAGGTTCAGAGTTTCTTCAAGAATCTTGTACCCGTTGACGCGATCTGTGCCGAAGGTGACGTGTGCCGTCACGTTTGCTACGTCATACGACTTGTTGGAGATGTTCCATTCGCCGGTGATCGGCATATACTGAACGTGCATCCTGCGCTTTGCGTACCAGTCCATACGGAACAGGTCTTGCATGAACTCCTGAACGATCTCCGGTGGCAGCCATGTCGCGCCTAAACGGATGTCAATCTCGCTTGCGGTTAGGTCTTTCGGCTGTACCTTTTCAAGCGCAGCGATCGACGGGTTCAAGCGATCCGCAATCTCTGCTTTTCCTGCGGCAATCAACCGATCACGGATGGTTTGGAACACCCTGAGCTTCTGTCGCACATTGCCGGACAGGAACTCATCAGCGGTCACAGGCGCATACGCAGCAGGCGTGAAGTCCTCAATGTTCATACGCACGGGATCGGCGCTGCTTATATCCCGGAACACTACGCCGGACAACTCCTGTTCGATCTCGGTTTCCGACTTCTCGGTCAGTTCAGCCATATATGGAAGATCGACCTTTGCTTTTTCCGCAAGGGATACAGCCAATGCTTCGGTCGCTGTGTCTACATGGGTGACTTCCACATACTGACGAATCGTTCTCTTGGTGAAGATGGCGGCTTTGCTTTCGAGCTTGCCATCCTCGTCGATGTTTTCAAGTGAACACAGGAGCGCATACGAGCTGTCATTGCTGAAAGCATTACTGTTTCCACGGCTGTTGATCAGACCGTACTTGGCGGTGTAACCATCATACAAATCATTCAGCCGCTTCTGCTCGGCTTCGAGCATTCGGTCATCCGCGTAGTTCATCTGCAAGTCGATCAGCCGACGTACACTCTCACGGATTTCGATCAGCCCTTTGATACGGTTCTGTGCGGTGACGGAACCATCGAACTTCTTCATGACCGAATCTTCACGGAAATAGATCTCACCGTTTACGATTGTGTAGGAGAAGTTACGCACCTCCGGATTAGCGGGGATAACGGCGTCCGTGGATTCCTCCATGGAATCATCCCGTTCGATCTCGGTGATCTGTCCGTGGATATTGGCAATCGCATCTGAAAGCAGTTCTGATAGCGGTACGTTTTCATACGGCTTGACGGTGACTTCCTGCTTGCCGTATTGAGTGCTGTCCTCAGTCAGTTCTCCCAATACCATATCGGGATTCTCGACAAAGTATTGATTGATCTTGTACCCGCCCTCGGTGATGCCGAGGTGTATCCAATCCTCGTCGATTTCAATCGGTCGATCGCGCTTCTGCAGGAACAGAATATCCGCAACGACACCTGTTCCGGCGTTGGCAAGGAATGCGTTGTTCGGAAGCCGGATAGCGCCGAGCAGTTCAGCCCGTTCCGCTATGTACTTTCGCACAGCAGGGTTCTGTTTATCCATCGTGCCGGATGAGGTCACGAATGCGACGATACCTCCGGGGCGAACCTTGTCGAGAGTCTTGGCGAAAAAGTAGTCGTGGATTAAGAAATGCTGCTTGTCGTAGCGTTTGTCCGCAAGCGAATAGTTCCCGAACGGTACGTTGCCGATCGCAAGATCGAAGAAACTGTCGGGGAGATTGGTTTCTTCAAAGCCCTGGATTTGAATGTTCGCTCTCTGATAGAGCTGCTTTGCGATTCGCCCGGTCAAACTGTCGAGTTCAACGCCGTAAAGTTTGCTGTCTTCCATGCTCTCCGGCAACATTCCGAAGAAGTTGCCGATGCCGCAGGCGGGCTCCAACACATTGCCTGTTTTGAAACCCATGTTGGCGATTGCCTGATAGATCGCGCGGATGACCGTGGGAGAGGTATAGTGTGCGTTCAGCACGGAACCTCTGGCGGAATTGTATTCGTCCTCGGTCAACGCCGCTTTCAGTTCGGCGTATTCGTCCTTCCATTGATCATTCTCTGCGTCAAATGCTTGAGCAAGACCACCCCAGCCGACGTACTGCGACAGCGTTTCCTGTTCTTCCGGTGTTGCGAGACGGTGATCTTCCTCGATGATCTTCAGAAGATGGATCGCATTCATGTTCCTGCGGAACTTGGTCTTCGCGCCGCCTTCGCCCAAATGATCGTCTTCGATATGGAAGTTATGACGTGCGCCGTTGCCGTTTAGGATAGGTATCGGCATGGGCTTTTTAGGTTCGCGCTCCCATGACGGGCGGAGGTCAATCACGATGCTGTGCAGTTTCACTTCATCGGCAGGTTCGGATTCCGGTTCGACACGGAAAAACGGCGCGTTTCTTTCATCCGCTTTCAGCAATCGCTCAAACTGCTCACGGCTTTCTACACGGAAGATCGGATAAAGGAGCGTTGGATCAAGAAGCTCCACTTCGCGGTCAGACAAGCTGGTGATTTGGAAAGCTGTTCCATCCAAATAGACGGTATCGCCTTCTGCATAAGGACGGAAAGCAAAGTCGGTTTCGGATTCCTCGTCAATGACTTCCAGATCTTCGGGATTCACATCCGCATCAGATTCGTTGCTGCGGATCAGATGATCGTTCTGCGGGTTCTCACGCATACGGCGGTCAAAGGTTTCACGATCCATCTCCTCCGAGAACAGAGGGTACTTCGGATTGAATAGCGTAACCGATTGATCGTCATACGCGACGATCTCGTATGCCTGTGCGCCAAGATAGACAGTCTCGCCAAGCGACAGATTGTATGTCGCGGTCTGCCGTACTTCATCCATACGCCGAGCGGCGGCTTGCAGTTCTTCTCGATTTCGCTGTTCTTCTGCCCATCGTGCCTCGCGTTCTGCTTCTTCCTGCTCATACGCGGGAAGCCCGTCTTTTTCCTTGTCGGTCAGGTAGCGATCGCTTGCGATAAGAACACGCAAATGGGCGTCAACTGTTTTCCACGAAACAAGGCGTTTGGTCTCGAATTTATAATCCGCAAACGAAATGCCCTTTGCATCATGGTCAACAAATCCCTCGCTTCCATTCAGATAGGTATGTGAGTGTCCGCCGATGCCCCATTCTTTTTTGAGGAACTTAATCGCTTCGTCAGCGGTATGGAACTCTTGATAGAACTTGTAAACACGGTATTTGCCGTGTTCAAAGCCCGTTCCGCGGCAAAGCTCGTTGTCAATCTCTGCATCGGAGATAACAAAAGCGGAAGCTTTTTGGGCTTCCGCTTCTGCTATGGCTTCTTTTTGTTCTTCTACTGTGGGGAAGGTTAGCTGTAGATCAGTTCCGTTCTCACGATCTCCGATGCGCGGTTGCGGATATTGTTCATCTGCTGTACCCACGCCATCTGGTTCGTCCGCTTGAGCTGTTCCGTCACGCCCTCGGTCTTCGCCATCTGCTTCGTCAGGGATTCCATCATGTCCTGCGCCTGTTCGTTGATCTCGATCAGGTGCTGTGTCAGGGTTCCCTTCAGGAGCAATCCGTTGTACGTTCCCTTCCGGTGCTTTTTCAGAAACTCTTTCCGCATCCGTCCGAACACTCCGATCTCGCCCTCCGGCTGTTCGTCCATCACCAGATTCGGAATCAGGTATTCTCCCACTTGGCTGTACGTCACTTCCATAGTCGTTTCTCCTTTCTGCTTCTTCAGCTTTATTCTGTTCGATCTGTGTTTCGATTGCAAATGTGCGATTTTCACGATCCATCGCCTTTGCAGTGCGTTCAATCTGCCGCAGCACCATCTCGGAAATGTCGGATACTGCGCTGCCGAACTGCATGATCGTATCGACAGTATTGAAGAAGGACGCTTCCGCAAAATGTTCTGCCCTGAAATAGCGCGAAGGATCATAGCCGAGACGCACAAGAGACGTGTACGCAACTGCCGTAGCAACTTGCATATCAAATACGCCTCTCGCATCTTCCTCGGACAGTGACGCCAGCGCACCATGATCGGATAGTGCCATGATCGCATCGAAATAGTCCTGCGCGTTATCCGAGGTTGCTTCTAAAGCGATGCCCAAGATCGCGTCCTGAAGATCGGTCGACTGTGTGTCACCGAAGGTGTCTTCGAGTTCTTCAATGATCCGCGGCGTGTATTCCGGCTTCGCCTGCCAAAGCGAAAATGGCTCGTCATACCGATTGTTGGTATCACTCACGTCAAAAACGTGACGAAGATGCGGCCTGTCGCCGCTATCGTCGATCAACGCAATCCCTTTTGCGCCGCGGTTTACCCAACGGTTAAACACGGTGTTCCAAAGTTCGAGCGATGCACAGGCGGTGGCGTCCGGTCGCTGGGCTGAGATCAGAACTTGATCGGGGAACGAATACTTATAGAGCCATGCTGCAGAACGCAGAAATCGCATCCAAGATTCCGGTGTTTCGGTGAGATGTTGTGTTGTCTCCAAACTGAGTGCGGAGATCCGTTCAAATTTTGAAGCCATAACGAATCACCTCATCTTTCAAAACCTGACCTGTGCTTTTTCGCTTTGGGACGGGTTTGGGGTGCAGCAGGAACAGGATTGGGCGCAGAGCTGCGATCATCAGCAGATTCGATCTTTTTCTTGTCCTCCGGCATGGTTTTGAATTTTCCGTTGCTGTCATATAGCTCAGGATTCGCACCGGGGACATCCCACCCAAACATACTCCCGCAAACCATAGCTGCACATTGCGCTTTGGTGAGTTCATGTTGTGCGTTGTGGTAAGACGCTGTTTCCTCATTTCGCTTTCGATCACCGGGTACGTTCCAATCGGACGGATAATATCCAGTCATTCCACGCCGAATAATGACGAGATCAGCCGTGGAGGTGAGGACTGCCATTGCGGTGGAGGGAAGCGGAAACTGTTGTTCGGTCTTCTGCTCATACTGCTCTACGAGTGTGTCACACCGTTTCAGGTAGATATTCAACGCTCCGCGTTCCGATGTTTCACGAATCTGGCCATAAAACATGAGCGGATTATTCCGATCATACAGGCAGATTTCAAAATGCGGTGGCTCTGTCGGATACTGAAGAAGGGCAACGCCCTTATTGCCGACAGGGAAGCGTTCCTTGACGTTGAATGAAACGTAGTTTTCCATGAGTAGTTCCTCCTTTCGTAGATTGTTTGATTCTTGATAAAGAATGATGATTACACATGGCTTTCACCTTTCCGGTTCCGATCGGTGCTTCTTTCCTTCGGGACGGCTTTTCGGGTAAATGGGGATTGCAACGATGTTTCTACCGAAACGCATAAAGGTTTCGGGGTATCGGAACTTTTTCTTGTACTTTTCCATCTGTGCAGGCGTCAAAGAACAATAATCTTCGTTGCCATTTCCGACGACGATGAAGGTTCCTGCAATGATGTCAACGATCGTCCCTTGCTTATCTCGTATTGCACGATTCAGTTCCAGCCCATTGATTTTGCCTTCTTCGTTACAGAGGATTGTTGCATCACCGTCCATCCCAAAGCAAAACGGTTCAATATCGCCGCCGACTTCGTGCTGCAAAGATTTCAGCCCGGCGTCAATCTCCTTTTCATACGGGGGCTTCATGGGCTCAACAACCAATACGTTCATGGCGATTGTCCTCCTTTCGCTTTTTTTGCTTGGGTGGTTCGCTCTTTGCGTTGCTATCGTTGCGTTCGTCCTGCATACGAAAGTACAGGACGGTTGACCGAAATACCAGATCAAACCGTTTGATCTGATCGTCCGTCAGAGAGCAAGGGTATTCACCGGAAACACCTACAACAAGGACTTTGCCGCTAATCATGTAGCGAGTATTACCCTTCGTGTCGCAAAAAAAGAATATGTTTCCGATGCCGGGGCTGTCCGCTTGTTCGCGGAAGATGACTGCGATCGGCTCTGCAAAATCTTCAATAAGGTCAAGACGGTTGCCGAGCAGCTCCTGAAAAGCAAATAAGGTGTCTTCGATTTCAATAACTTGCGGCTCATGCATGGGCTCTGCAAGCAATGCTTTCATGCGATCCCTCCTTTCGGCTCTTGGGATTCTCATGGTCTTTTAGCCACTCGAACAAACTGTTGCGCAGGACGTATTTTTGTCCGTTTACATCAATGAGCGGGAAGGTCTCGTCGTTAATTAACGCATTGAACGATCCGTTGCTCAGATTCAGCACATACAGTAGGTCGAGCATAGTCAGGATCATGGGAATCTTGTTGCGCGGGTAATTGGTATCAATCGTTTGGTTGAAATTCAACATTATTTGCCTCCTTTCATTTGGAACGGGGCTGCGTTGCCACAGCCCCGTTTGGTCAGTTGCTGACAAATTGTCAGCAGTTCACTTCTTCTTGCGCTTACGAACCTGCAAGAAGATGAAACCGGCGATCGTCAGCCCAAGCATGACAAGGGCGATAATGGTTTTTGCGTTCATAGGTTATGCCTCCTGTCTGCGCTTTTTACGCACGATCATCACGATACCCACAGCAGCACCGGCAATGAGCAGCAGAATACCGCCGCACAGCGCGGGAAACTCCCACCAGTCGCTGTCCATGCCAAGTTTCACGAACTTGTTGTTCTTGATCGTCATGACATAGGGTTCGGAATTGCTCATTTCTTTCGTAACGGTAATCTTCTGAGCGGAGATCGGGAAGTATCCTTCAGGCGTGACGCACTCCTCAACCCAGATGTCTCCAAGGGGGACACCGTAAAGCATGATCTCGCCGTTGCCATCGACCATGAGGTCGGTGACGTTGCCCTGCGGATCGCAGAAGTAGCTGCCGTCGCTGTTGACAACAAACTTCAAGGTTTCAAAGTCGTTCTCGCCCTTGATCTTGATACGGAAGCCCGCGCCCATCAGCGGATTGCCGCTGCTTGCATCGACCTTTTTGATCTTGATGCCGGTCGGATAGTTATCGACGCGCACGACCTTCGGGTGACTTACGCTGTCGTGATCGGTCAGTACGATCGTAATCGCTTCCTCAGCGATGTAGCCGTCGGGGACGATCTCAATGAGACGGTATTCGCCAGCGGGCAGGTATCGGAACTCGACATGCCCGTTTTCGTCCACATAGAAGGTATCGTCGCCATCCTTTGCCCAAATCCGGTAGTTGTCATTGTTCGAGACGATGACACTTCGGACAGCGCTCGGTTCCGCAGACTTAATCTGAATTTCCTTCGTGTACTGCTCAGCGACGATAGTGCGAATCACCTGATCGTCCTTATCGACGAGCTGGAACTCGACATACGGGAACGGCTTGCCGGTGAACAGGTCATACTTGTCGATCTGCAAGCAAATGGGTTCATCAGTGATCGCCGTCGTGCCGGTCACGTTGCCATAGTAATCAACTGAGAACGTGAAAGTCTCATCGTTGATCGTGAAGCCCTCGGCTGCAACGGTCTCCTTGTAGGTATAAGTGCCTGCGGGCAGCTCGTACAGAATGATCTCGCCGTTCAGGTCGGTTTCACCCTCGAAGATCACGTCGCCGTTCGCATTTGTGATCTTGATGATCGCATCGGGAACGGGCTTGCCGGTGGTCAGGTCGGTTTTCTTCAGAACAACGTGGTTCGGCGTGTTGTCGCGCTCGAACACGATGGTGTTCTTGTCGTCGGTCGTGATCTTGACCTCGATCACTTCGTCCGAGAGAATGAAGCCCGCGGGAGGGACAACTTCCTGCACATAGTAGGTTCCGACAGGCAGGTCGATCGACAGCGCATAACCGTCCTTGTCGGTGGTCATGGTGTCATACAGCAGACCGCTGCCGTCGCGGATTTCATACTGTGCGCCTTCCAGCATACGGTCGATGGTGCTTTCGTCCTCTTTCCACAGAGCGATGTTCCCTTTGAAACGCTCATTCCAGATAGGATCGCGGAAGTAGTCGAGATTGGTTCCCTTGACTTCCAGCGGGAACGATTCCTGAGAGAGATGAATATCGTCATACGGGAGCTTCAGTTCGCGGAGGTAATACTTGCCAAACGGGAGCTTGGAAGTCGTGACTGCAACGCCGTCCGCGCCGGTGGTCAGAAGATCGACCAACGTGTCCTTCGGAATAATGCTGATGTTCTCTGCGGTATAGACACCGAAGATCGCGCCTTCCAGCGGCTTTGCTTCAAACTTCATGGTGGAAGTGTTGAAGAAGTCGGTCATCTTCTTGATCTTAATCGACGTGGGAATGCGCTCGTTGTTGACTTCTACGTCGCCGTAGACGATCGGCGTGTACGCATCCTTATACTCCAGCTTAACGGTGCGAACGGAATCGTCGATCACATAGCCAGCAGGGGCGGATACTTCCTGCACCGTGTACTGCCCAAAAGGGAGCAGCGGCGTTTCTGCGTGACCATTGCTGTCGGTTGTAATCGTTGCGACGACGTTACCGGAACTGTCCTTGATCTCGAAGACACATCCGGCAAGTCCTGCCGTTTCGTAGTTCGGACGGTGAAGCTGACCGAACTCGGTCGTGGTAGAAGTCGTGCTGACAAGTGCTTCCGCCATCTTGTCTACACGGATGACGCCCTTTGCCGTTTCGTTGAACACTTCGAGTTTTGCAGTTTCAGACGCCTTTACAACGACGGTGTTAATCAGACCGTCAATGACATACGGGCGAACGGTGGAGATCTCCTTGACGTAGTAGGTACCTGCATCAAGATTTTCGATCAGTGCGGAACCGTCGCTGCCGGTAGTGACTTCCGCAACTTTGTGGGTGCAGTCGGCGTCGGAGTACACAGCAAACTTAACACCCGCAAGCGGAACGTTGTTGTCACCGTACTTCTTGATCTGGAGCGCGCCGGTTGCGGGGGTGTTGACGCCGATGGACGCCGTTGCTACGACCTGTGCCGTGACGGCGCAGAGAAAGATCTTCTGCAAGCTGTTGTTGGACGGCACATACGCTGTCATGTTCTGGAGTGCACGGGTGTCCTTGCCTGCGGCGGTGATGTTGAAGGTTCTGCCTGTCAAGTTGGAATTTGCCGTGATCGTCAACTGCTCACCCTTTGTGCCGGTGTAGCCGGTAATGGTGACGCCAGAGGGGAGAGCGGAAGTGTCGAGCGTGTAACCGCTGTTGATGTTCGTCAATTTGACGGTGGTTTTTCCGGTGAACTTATCGCCGGACTTGGTGAGCGTCAGCGCAGACGGGGTGAACTCAATGTTATGGCTGAGCGTCTTTTTGTCTCTTGCCATCTGCAGGAGTTCGTCCGCCCAAGTGAGGACGTGCTCATAGCCCTTCTTGGCTCGGATATAAGTGGGATGTGCCTTACGGTTGGTGAAGCTGTAGGAACCGGGTTCGCCGTTTTCAGACAACCAGAAGCGGATCGCGTTTGCGGTCGCTTGGCGGGCTTCATCTTCAGTAAAACCATCAGGCGTGTTGCAGGGGTAGCCGAACATCAGGATCGTCTGCAAACCGGCGAGTGTGTTCGCGCCGAATACCTGAGACGGGGCCGTGGCGGTGTAGGACGCACCGTGGGGATTTCCGTCCGTATGTTCGATGCAGTAACAGACCTGACCGGTGGATTCGATCCAATGCTTGGGCGTATTCAAGTCCTTCCACTTGGAGCCATTGTAATACTCCAGATAGTCGAAGGCGCTGTTCGTCTGACTTTCGATCGTGACATTCTGCGGAAACGGTTCTTCATCCGCGGATGCGACAGCAGGCACGAAGGAGAGTACGGTAATCATGCACATAAAGAGTGCAAGGAGTTTTGTGAGAGTCTTTCTCATGGTTTTGTTTGTTTTCCTTTCTTGGTTTTGATTTAGATTTTTGAGCAATAAAAAACTTCCGACGCTGCTCATGCGTTGGAAGTGTGGTCGATTTGGTGCGGTCTTTTGATCGCGCCGGGGAACGGAGGAACGGTCTCGGCGATGAGCTTCTGTGCTTTGCCGGGTTCTAATACCTCCCGAAACGAACAAATGGGATCGGTATCAGGATTGAGCGCCTGACCGGGATGCCTGAATACGCTCAACCATAGATAGTTTCATTCTCTCGGTAGGTATTTTTACGGTAGGTAAGAATGGGGGATTATAAGGGGGAAAACTGCGATCCCATACTATCGCATATTTTCTCTTTGTCGTTGCAAGTGGCGATGGTAATACTCCAGCGCTTTTACAACGTATTCTTCAGTTTTATTGTAAGGAATACTCGACGGAATAAGCCGTTTGATGGTTTCATACTTAAAACTGATTTTGGGTTTTTGGTTTGGCTTTTCTTCGCTCATTATGGATTCAATAACCTCTGGAGTCAGCTTTTCTTCTTTTGAGAATCGACGCATCTTTATTGCCTGTGCGTGTGAAGGAGTTGCATCTGCTTCTCCTATTGCGACGACAAGGTCATTTTGCTCGATCTCATTCAAGTAGGAAAGCTCAACAGCGGGCCTAAGTCCAATCTTTCCTTGGTCAACGAGGTCTAACAATTCAGGTACAAGCTCAGTCAATCGAATGTAGCGATTGATTTGTGTGCGGCTTTCGCCAGTTTGTTCTGCGAGTTGTTCATCTGATCTTAACTTCGTCCCCACTGGGGACGAAGTTAAATCTACTCGTTGTCCTTGACGATTCATAGCTTCAAGGCGCATTTTGTAAGAAAATGCTTTTTCGCTTGGTAGGATCACAGATCGTTGTAAGTTTGATTCAACCATCAGAATGATAGCTTCGTCTCTACTAAGTTCCTTTATCTCCGAAGGAATTGTTTGTAATCCTGCCAGTTCACATGCCTTTTTGCGCCGATGCCCGGAGATTATCTCATAGCGTCCATCTTCTTTAGGACGGAGGGTTATAGGTGTTATGACACCTCGCTCTTTAATGCTTTCGACTAGCTGATCCATATCCTCGTCCATTTTGACTTGGAAAGGATGGTTGGGAAAGTCATCAATTTCAGAGAGAGGAGTGTTATGAATCTTCGGAAGACGGTTTTCCGCACGTTCCTTTTCGTTCATAAACATCTCATCGAGCCCCGTCATTCCGAGATCTATTGGCTTTTTCTCGTTCAAGTTGAATCACCTCCTTTGTTAACCCTTCATAGCCCGCAGCAACTTTTCCACTCTTGTCGTAGGAGAAAATGCTTTTTCCATGAAGACAACACTCAGCAGCACGAACAGAAAACGGAATCTGTGTTCGCATAATGCGAACGTGCTGTCCGATGCTCACTTGCAAAGACCTTGTAATATCCTTAGCATTGTTTGTACGATTGTCTACCATAGTCAAAAGGATTCCTGTTATCTTAAGTTTAGGATTGATGCTGCGCTTTACTTTCATCACAGAGTGAAGAAGTAGATCGAGACCTTTTGCTGATAAGAAACTTGGCTGCGACGGAATTATGACGCTATCAGCCGCTACCAAAGTATTGATTGCCATCATTCCAAGTGAAGGCATACCGTCAATTAAAATGTAGTCATAGTCCTTCCGAACAGAATCCACATAAGATTTGAGTACATACTCACGGCTCATAGCGTTGAAAAGAGATATTTCAACGCCCGAAAGCTCAATGTTAGATGGAAGAAAATCGATGCCTTCCTCATGTTTCATTATCCCAATATGCGGATCAAACGGACGTTCTTGCATGATGTTACTCATGTGGGTAGCAAGAGATACTTCTAAATCATCAGGGCTTTTCACCCCTAGACTGAGGGTTAAGCTGCCCTGAGGATCAGCATCAATCAGCAAAACTCGTTTGCCTGCTTTTACAAGTCCTACACCAAGATTAACAGTAGTGGTCGTTTTGCCAACACCTCCTTTCTGATTCGTGATGGCAATCACGTTACAGTTTTTCATTGGGTTTTGTTTCCTTTCATGTTTGTTGAGTTTTGTGATGAAGTGGGATCGTTTTTTGAAGGTTGCACCGACGATCCCGAGACGGTGCTTTTGAAGTATCATGCGTATTATTCGTTCTCAACCCCCATACGCTATGGGAAGCTGTCAAACATCTGATTGGTTTCAGTTTCATGGGAATTTCACCCCCGCTGGGTTCGCCACCGGCTCCGTAGAGAAGTATCATTATGCCCTGCATCGGTCATCGCCTATCGGTTGCTTTACCGAGTTACTGTCGTATAAACGTTGTCGCTCACCTCTGAGGGAAAGAGGGTCATGGCGCATCTACGGCTTCGGCTGAGGGTTTTATCCCTCAATACAGGGAACGTATTTGACCGCTTGTGTATTCAGTTGTGAAAGTGCTTGAGAATTTCGCTTCTCACTGTGCATTGGTGAAATTTCAGAGGTGAATTGGAAAGAAAGTTTGTGAACTTTTTGTGACGTGGCTTTTGATGAGCAAATTGAAGAATTGCGGGGATCGCATAATTGCCATCTGAGAGAATTGAGTATAAGAATTAGCGTAATAATAAAGGAGGGCAAAATGAGTAAGATCAAAGGAATTGATGATGTGCCGATTTGGAATAAGTGGTTGCTGTCATTGCCAGAAGCAGCAGCATATACAGGAATAGGTATGTGCGGGTTAAGGGAAATGTCGAACGAGCCAGGATGCGACTATGTTATTTGGATAGGTGGAAAGAGAATGTTCAAACGCACGAAGTTAGAGGAACACCTTAATAAATCATGGTCAGTTTGAGGCATCAAAAAAAGAGCGCCGAGGATTTGATTCCTTGGCGCTCAATTATACTCTTTGTATTTTATTATTTAGCAATTAATTAGGATCCAGACAAACTGGAAGTTGTCACTCTTTCATGCCTTTATCTTCTCAAACAGGAATTCGTTGATCTCTGTGTGTCGGATCACAATTCCTTCACCATGTATGTTCCGCCTTCTTCACGGTTATCAGGCTTATACCCGCATTTTTCATACAAGCTCATCCCTTCCGGATTGTGATCCCACACAAAGAGCACGCTTGATGAACAGCCGTCCTGCCGTGCCAGTGTATTCATCTCATGGATCGCCGCAGACGCAAAACCCTTTCTTCTTTCCGATTCGAATATCAGCAGATCTTCGAGGAACACATAGTATTGGTCGTCGTCTTCGCGAGCATAGTATTTGAAATAGATCCATCCGACTCTGTTTTCGTTCCCGTCTTCGATGTTCATCATGAAGCTGTATTCTGTATCAAGCCCGTCGGGGAGATCCGCGTCGAATTCCTCTTCCGCTTCCATCAACGCCTGCTCCGGGCTTATGTTTCGTCCTTTCATCAGATCCACCGCGTAATCAGCAACACTGGACTTTTTGAAAGCACGAAACTCTTCTTCCGTCATTTTTTGCAGAGTTATCATCCGTTTCCCTCATAGATCCCGATTTGTTTGTTTCTCCGTCCGTCCCGATAAGCGGGAATTCGTCTGCGTGCTGCTTACAGCTTTTTGCAGGTGACGCCGTCGATCACGAGGCAGTTGTCGCCGAACGTGATCTTCACGTTGCCGTTTGCTCTGCCGAAGGTATTCTCACCGATCGGCAGCAGCTTGAACTCAAAATAATCTTCCTCCGGGTCGTTGCACGCGAGCCCAAAAAGATCGCCGTCCTGCATCCGGACCTTTTTGAGCATGAATGCTTCACACAGCTCTTCATATTCGCCGCAGAATTCGGGCCAACGGCGCTTATCGGGATCCTTGATCAGGCGGCGCTGCGCCTCGTTTATCCAGTAGTACACGTATTCGCGGTCGAACCGATACCCCAGCTTTTCCGCGAGACGCAACGAACTCAGGTTCGACGCGTCCCAGACCGGTTCCAGTCCGTCCTTGAGGCAGGAAAGGATCAGTTTTGCTCCCACGGCGGCAGCGAGCCCTTTGCGGCGCTCCGTTTCTACGGTGCCGATCTCGACCTCGATGCCGTAGGGGTAGCAGTAGCAGGACGATGCGCCGGAAACCGCCTTTCCGTCTTTCAGTACGGCAAACCCGCGTCCTTTCTCCAGAAACGCTTCCTTCGTCTCGAACTCGCCTGTGAGATCCTCCAGATCGTCGTCATCGGAAATAAGATCGTAGATCTCGCCGTCGATGCGTCTGATCTCGTAGCCCTCAGGCAGAGCGTCAACAAAAGATTTAAGCTTTTCCCGGTCGAACTCCTTACACCGATGGATCGCGTAGCGGGTAGTCGGCTCGGCTTCCGGGAAGCATTCCCGGATCAGCTTTTCCCACTCTTCATTCAGCGGGATCACAATATCGTCGCCGAGCTCCCCGTATTCGACAAGTTCTCTGTCCGGTTCTCCGCCCAAAAATATGCCGTCATATGAAGAGTACGCCAACGCGGAACGCGGCGCGACCGGGTCGGTCACAAAGACTCTGATCGTTGCATCGACAGCGTCGAACCCGTACCAGAATTCAAACATGCGCTTTACCTTGGAAAAGTCTTTTAATTCATATATCATACGTTGCCTCGTTAAATTTCGATTTGTCGGGATATTCTTTACTTTGCCGTACCGGCGTGAATCGCGCTGAACGGGCAGCGTTTTCCTATGCACTGATTGTTCTTTGCGGAAAACGTGCAGACGATCTCCGGCTTTTCCATCTCAACGCCGAAGTGTTCTTTTATCAAATCAACGGCGGCAAGGATCGAAAGGAAAGAATCACGCTTGCAGCAGCGCGGCCCGCCGATTTCCGCAATGGACGACAGCGACTTTGCGGTCATTTTATGCGAGAGCGCGAACGGCTCGACTGAAAGCGGTGTGGATTTTGAAACGATTGATATAAACATACCGGAGCTTATCCCCGCTCCGCACGCTCCCCAGAATCCGCAGGCTCCGCCCGGAACGCTTTTGCCGCGATTCATCATCTCGGACAAAGCGCTTTCAAGATCAATTTCGCCTCCCGCGTTTTTGTACGCCGTCAGAAGCGCCGCGCCGACCATGACGTGATGCTCCGGCCCGTGCATATGGCAGAACGGAAGCACCATCATTTTTTCGATTATCTCGATCGGGTTTTTCGACTTTTCCGCAAGGCAAAGACCAATGATCGTATCCATTCCCGCCGTGTGGCAGGAATTGCAGACGTAATGCCCGTTAACGCAGCGCGTTTTACTGTTTTCTTTTTTATGGCAAATCGCGCACTCCATCATCGTATCCGTTTCCAGATATTCAAGCGGCGCTTGACAGATCAAACATTCTTCTTTCATTTGGATCATCCTCATTAATCCCGATTTATCGAGATAAGTTTACCACAACATGAAGCGATAATCAATGTCTCTCGTCACAGGAATTATCAGTGCAGTCTTCCTTGCCTTTACTCTTTACAAACACAGGGCAGCGCACGAGTTCTGCCCTGAAGCTCTGTTTGCAATTCCTTTCACATTCATTGCACTTGGGATTGAAGGCGATCCTTCCGCTTTCATCACGGAAGAATTCCCACTCCCGAGATTTGGCGGAAGGCTTCATGCTTATCTCTCCTTACCGGTACTCTTGGTCTTTGCTTTCTGCTTGCTCTTTTCGCGGGGACGTTCCTTCTTCCGCTGCTTTTCGAGCTTGCGTTTATTCTCCTCAAGCCTCTTTTCAACGGAAGGCTTACGGCTGCTCGAAGGGCGGGTGTCCCGGCTTTGAGAGGTCTCCCTGGAGTCTCTTGAGTCGGTTCGCGATGGAGTATCGTTTTTTTTTGAAGTCCCGGAACTGTTCTCGAAGCTCATTTCACCGATCGCCTCCTTGTCTTTTTCGTTCAGTATTTCGACGTGTGCGCCCGTTCCCGGTTCGATATTGCGATATCATTATGTCGTTGCCCGATTTGGCTATTCAGTTGTCAAGGTGCTTGAAGGTGCTTTGAAAAGTGCCTTCACTTATACCTGGCAAAAAAACAGGGGGGTGGGCCCCAAAAAACCGGGTTTTGGAAGAAATATATTATTTGGCATTGGTGCGTGGGTATTTGTGAGTGAAGAATTTCTGGTGATCAGTAGATTAAGAGTCTTTCATTATCAGCGGTTGATGGGCTTCTGCTTCATTGAGTTGTAAAGAAAATGTAGCATAATGTAGCATATTTGCCCAAAAATGAAAAAAAGACGGCCAAGAAGCCGCCGATTTCGAACATCAAAAATGAGGATGTCGCACTTTTTGAGTTAAAAATGTAGTATGGATGTAGTATGGATTTGAAAAAAGAAAGCCCCGAAAAACTCAATGTTTTTCGGGGTTTTCTGGCACACTTGCCGGGATTCGAACCCGGGACCTTCCGCTTAGGAGTTCGCATTTCGACCATGATCAACAAACCCAGGCGGTGCCTGGAAAAATCCAAAAAACCCAGTAATTTAGGGATTTTTTGGCTATGTTCACTTCGTATTTTTGATTTTTTCAAATAATTTCGAGTAACCTTTAGAGGCTGTTTGCGGTCAAAAATGTAGTCTAAAATGTACCCAGAATTCCAGCCTTTTCAAAGTCGTTCGAAATCGTTATCGAACAATAATATAAAGTCTTAATACTGTCCACCAAGAAACGTGGTTCGGAAAAGATATTGTCTTCTCGGGAGTACAAAGGGCACGATTTGCCCCATCTTAAGCAGGCATATTTTGGCTTCACTTTAGTTACATTATAAACAGTGTGATTATCACATGTTGTCGCTTATAACCAACGACACCAGACTAACTTATGAAAATCTCGGAATTACGCCTTTAATAATGATAGGGTTTGTGTTATCATATAACAAACACTAATCCGCTTGCGTTAATACTGAATCAATATTTCGGTTTAAAGTGAAATAAAAACATGACGGGTGGGAGTCGCTGTGGAAGAGAAAAAGAGAGAACGACTGAAGACAAAAGCCCTTCAAGGAGCGGCAAAAGAAGTTATCGACAGATTCGGCTCTGCCGTTAAAGAGCATATTGTTTCTTTTAGCGGTAAAGACAATGAAAAAGGGACCGTATTGAAAAGAAGTCTCAAATCGATCTCGAAATCAAAAGTTGACCCTGAGTATAAGGACCAAAACCTCAAGCAACAGGCCGGTTTTTCAGCGGAAGTGAAAGCTGCCGCCAGAGACAGCGCGGAAGCAATCATTAACCATTCTGATAAAAAGACTGTCCGAACAGACGACCTCCAAAGGCAAACGGATATGAGCGGTCGATCAGTCGGAGGAACCAATGATCAGCTCTTTGATCTTGTTGAAACCGATGCTTCCGGTATCATCGTTGAAGGTACAGCCAGACAAGTCAAGTTTATCGGCGGCACCCCGGAGGAGTGTGCGACAAAACTCCTCGACAAAAAATATGATAAGTACAGAGATAACGATGTGCCGATAGAGGTGCCATCTGATTTCTTTACTGGTGTCGCCAAAAAACTGGATAAAGAAAAAAAGGATCTTGATAAGCAGATTGACCACGCACGTCAGGAAAAGAACACTGATCTTGTAAAGCAACTAGAGAACAAAAAACTAAAAATCGAAAAGACAGAAAAGAACTTGCGACAGAGTTCTGTTTCCAATGCGGAAGCAATGGAAGCGCGTATCCACCCGGGCTTGTCGGTTGCGAAAGATGTTGCAAAAGTTGCTAACCGTGCAGGCATGGAGCAAGCAAAAGTCGGGGCAATCATTTCCGGTTCAATCTCCATTGTGAAAAACGTCGTTGCTTGCATGAAAGGGACCAAAGAACCCTTGAAGGCAGCAGAATCTGTTGCAAGGGATATAGGTACCGGTGCAGCGGTTAGTTACGTTTCTGCATTCAGCGGAACCGTAATCAAAGGTGCTATGCAAAACGCATCTTCTTCCTACATAAGAGGGCTATCACAAACTAACCTTGCAGCCGGATTGGTTACAACGGCAAAAGATATTGCAGTAACCATATCCCGCTACATAAAAGGCGAGATTTCCGGTGTACAATGTGTTGAAGAACTCGGCGAGCAAGGATTCGGCGAAATAGGAGCTGCTATGTTTTCTACGATTGCAGTTTCAGCCGTTAAAGGGGTAGGATCTGCTGCAGTAAAGGTTGTAGCGGGAATGGCAGGCAGTACATTAGGGTATGCAGCGGCCGTAGCGGTATATAAAGAGATTTCAACAGCCTTAAAGGAGTATGAGATTGCAAAGGAAGATCGAATCCGTATAGAAGCCGAATCTCGGGAAGCGCTTCATTTGATTTTGCAATATAGAATGGAAATAAAAGAGGGAACGGAACGCTATTTCCGGGAACATATGAGTACCTTTGGGAAAGCGTTTTCAGTGATGGATCAAGCGATTATTGAAAATAACGTTGACGGATTCCTATCCGGCAATGCTGAAATACAAAAGCTATTGCATCATGATGTGCAGTTTACGAATCAAAAAGAATTCGATACATTGATGGGTTCTTCTGATGACTTTATTCTATAATGCGGAGGTTTAGCTGTGTTGCTGCTGAGTAAGAAAAATGCTTTGAAGGTACTATACTACCTAATGATGATCGACGGGGCAGTTTCAGAGGATGAAACGTCGTGTTTTTTATCCGTTGGAAACGACCTGGATTCAGACTCCTTTTCCACATATAAAGAAGAACTTGTAACAGAATGCAAAGCGCAGGAAACGTTTTTGTTTGAGGAAGAAGACTATGCGGACGTTATCCAAGAAGGAGTAGATGTTTGTTTGATAAACAACGACCTGCCTTCAGATGAAGAAGGAGTCAATCCCCGGTTGCTGATATGGAATATGCTTACAGTTGCATACAGCAATGGTGAGTATTCTGCTGCGGAAAGGCGTTTAATCAAACACATCGTAAGAGTCACGCATGTAGACCCGAGCGTTTTTTGGGAGATGGAACAGTTGATACAAGCCAGCATTTCAGTTAGCAATGAGTTGAAATGGTTGCAGTCCAGTAATCGGCCGTATGCGGAGATCCGTCCTGTTGTGGAAGAAACTGAAAAGCGAATCAAAAACATCAGGCAGGCAGCAAATGAATTGATTGGCGATGAGTTGTATAATCCTGTTGAGAAGACTGTGATACCCAACAGCAAGCTTGCTCAAGGAGTAAAAGACTTATCTGAAAAAATCAACGACAAAATGCCGCCTGTGCTTCATGAAGCAACTGATAAAGCGTCACAGGTTCTGAACAGCGCGAAAGAAAAAGTAGCGAGTGCAACATCATCCACAACAGCATTCGTCGGCGAGAATACAAAAAAACTGTTTCAGGGATTGAAAACTCGTCTCAAGAAGAAAGAACAGGAGACCGTTCCTGAGAAGGAGGAGCAATAAAATGCCTATTCCTATTCTTTTCATTGGAATTGCTGCGATAACCGGTGCTACAGGAATCGGAAAAATCACCAAAGCAAGCATTGATCAAGTCCGCGCAAAAAAGTTGAGCGATAATTCCACCGAACGCATGGAAGCGGCGGCGAGACGATTGGAGTCGCTTCGCTTGCAGTGCAGTAATTCTTTGCAAACTCTTGGTGAAGAAAAGCTGTTTGTATTGAATGGCGGATTATCACAGTTCTTAACGATCTTTTCACAGATAAAGAATGTTGATTTCAGGGAGACATATGGATTACAGGAACTGAGCAAATTGCATGTTGACAAAAAGGAATTTGAAGAGCTGAAAGAGATGAGAAGCTTCGCAGCATCTTTAGTCTCGGGTTCTGCTGCAGGAGTCACCGGTGGAGCATTGACAGCATTTGGCGCTTGGGGTGCGGCGTCTACGTTTGCTGCAGCATCAACAGGAACGGCAATCAGTACATTGAGCGGAGCGGCTGCTACCAATGCAACACTGGCTTTCTTTGGCGGTGGTTCAATGGCTGCGGGCGGGTTAGGTATGGCAGGCGGCGCAGCGGTTCTCGGTGGTTTGGTAGCCGGTCCCGCACTGCTTGTAATGGGTATCATTACCGGCGCAAAGGCGGGTAAAAATCTGGAGATTGCAAAAGCAGGAGCGGCAGAAGCGGATGTCATTTGCGAACAATTCGAAACCGGAGCAGAGCAGTGCATTGCCATCAGGCGAAGAGCGTGGATGTTTTATAATGCACTTGCAAGGCTTGATGCACGTTTCGTCCCCGCAGTATACAAGTTGGATGATGTGTTGAAGAAAGAAGGATTTGACTATTCTTTGTATTCGGAAGATGCAAAGAAATGCGTAGCGGTTGCTGCATCACTTGCGGTTTCGATAAAAGCGATTCTTGATACACCGCTTCTTACTGCAGATGGTAATCTGACAGAAGAATCACAGCAATTGTTTGGATTGCTGCCGAACTGATAGATTTATCTTTTTTTTGAGACCCAAAATCCACAGGAGGCTCTGTGAAATCTTTTCTGTAAATGGCGGTCTTCTGTGATATGACCGTTGATTGGGTGGGCCGAATGACAGATACTGTCATTCGGCTCTTGGTTTAGTTATATCGGAAACAAGCGGGTCTGTCAAGGGCGCCCGCTTTACGGGCGCGCAGTTTACCCTTGACAGAACTGACCGATTCCGGTATCAGTCCGGCAGTCGCCCCTCGTACATGATTGCCAGTTCACCATAGACCTTGCCCCAATTGCGGATCGGTAATAAAGATGGATGGTGTCGGTTATAAGCGACACCATGTTTCTATTCGACATCCTCAATTATCTTCCACAGGTTTGCTATGATTCAGAAAAAGAGGAGGTACAGATATATGGAAAAGAATGGCGATTACACTTTGGCTGATTTGCTTGATCCAAATGGGGGACCTGTTGCGTTGCAAGCCCAGGATGTAGCTGTTTTGCTCGGATGCGGACCGGACGCCGCGCGGAATCTTATGAAGTCCGAAGGATTCCCTATCTTGCGTACCGGAGCCCGGACTTATGTGGTTTTAAAGCGTGACTTACTGAAATGGCTGGACAATCTTGAACAGAAGGGACGGAAGAGAAGATGAGACAGATTATTTTGTCAGTGATGGAAGTACCACTTGTTTTGAACATTTCCTACAACTCGGCCTTTGAACTGTTCCAGCAGTCTGATTTTCCGAAGTTTCGGCTGTTTCAATCATATTACGTGCGCGCAGATCGATTATATGAATGGCTGACCGCGCATGGCCTCGGATCATATTGCCCGCAGCAATGGGTTGATGCCTTTGGTCAAAAACCGAATCATAAAAAAGGTCTCGACTGAGACCTTTTTTCCGGTTCTTTACGGAATGGTTGTCAATAGCTGCCTGGATTCGGCAATCTCATTCAGGTGTTCGTTCAATGCGGCAACAGCCTGATCTTCCTTGTATTTAGTCAGGTGGGTATAGATTGAAAGCATCACCTCGATATCCTCATGGTCGAGGAAGCGCTGTGCTGATTTTACATCGACGCCCGCATCAAACAGCATAGTCGCATAGGTGTGTCTGAGCATGTGTGCAGTGATCGTACACCGGATCGTTTTCGTCGATCATTTTCGCAACATTCAGAGGCATAACCACTTGATTTCCGATCATTTTCATTGTACAATTAACCTGCTTTCTGTGTGGTTTTTGTGGTAAATTAATTATA
>JAEEGG010009703.1_pt1 | contig 21494 bp, 20 predicted proteins | sample 9134161 | NCBI WGS metagenome assembly JAEEGG01 (sample SAMN16246543, study PRJNA631951) | gut metagenome | biome: gut microbiome; feature: rumen; material: CR-attached | host: Bos | place: Iran: Karaj | collected 2018-10
TCGTCGTAGGGGTAAACCGTCAGCACGGGGCCGAAGATTTCCTCTTCCATCGACTTGAAGCGAGGATTGGTGGTCTCGATAACGGTGGGCTCAACAAACCAGCCTTTCTTCTTGTCGCATTTGCCACCAATGACGATCTTGGCGTCGTCGGCTTTCTTGGCGTAGTCGATATAGCTCTTGCACTTGTCGAACGAAGCCTCGTCGATCACAGCGTTGATGAAGTTCATGGGATCCATGACGTCGCCCATCTTCACTTCCTTGCACATGGCCTTGATGTCCTTCAGCACGTCGGGCCACAGGCTCTTGGGAATGTACATGCGCGAAGCAGCCGAGCACTTCTGGCCTTGGAACTCAAACGCACCGCAGAAGGCTGCCGTAGCCACGGCCTTCTTGTCGGCACTGGGGTGAACAAAGATGAAGTCCTTGCCGCCGGTCTCGCCCACGAGGCGGGGGTAGGAGATGTACTTGTCCACGTTCAGGCTGGCTTGCTTCCATAGGCTCTTGAAGGTGGCTGTGCTGCCAGTGAAATGGATGCCGCTGAAGTATTTGCTCTCGGTAGCAACCTCGCCGATGAGGGCGCCGCTGCCGGGCAGGAAGTTGATGACGCCGTCGGGCAGACCGGCCTCCTTGTAGAGCTGCATCAGGTAGTAGTTGCTCAGCAGGGCAGTGGTTGAGGGCTTCCACAATGCCACGTTACCCATGAGCACGGGAGTCATGCACAGGTTGCTGGCAATTGAGGTGAAGTTGAACGGGGTGACAGCCAGGATAAAGCCTTCGAGGGGACGGTACTCAGTGTGGTTCAGTTGACCAATACCATCCTTGGGCTGCATGCCGTAGATCTTGCTGGCATAGTGCACGTTGTAGCGGAAGAAGTCGATGGTCTCGCAAGCCGAGTCGATTTCTGCTTGATAGAAGTTCTTGCTCTGGCCCAGCATCGTGGCAGCGTTCATGATGGGACGGTACTTGGTGGCGAGCAACTCGGCCATCTTCATGACGATAGCGGCGCGGGTGGTCCAAGGAGTGCGGCTCCACTCTTTCCAAGCCTTCATGGCAGCGTCAATCGCCATCTTGATCTCTTTCTTGGTCACCTTGTGGTAGGTGGCAAGCACATGCTTGTGGTCGTGGGGGCAGGTCACTTGGCCCGTGTCACCGGTGCGGATTTCCTTGCCGCCGATGATGATGGGGATGTCAACCACGATTTTGCTCTGGCGCTCGAGTTCAGCCTCGAGGGCAACGCGCTCGGGAGAACCGGGCATATAGGCCTTCACCGGCTCATTGGCGGGAAGGGGAAATTTGATTCTAGCGTTATTCATTTTATGTTTATGGTTTTTAGTTTCTAGTCCCTATATATAGTTACTAGTTTTTGTTTGTTTTTAGTGAAAATGGATGGTTTGTGGATATAGCCAGTGTCTCTAACCTCTAACCTCTATACTTCAAGTGCCGCAAGCCACATGGGCTTGCGACACTTGAATAATGAATTATCCGAACATTTGCTCGAAGGTCTTCTTGATGATGCCGATGGCTTCCATGAGTTCCTCCTTGTTGATGCACAAGGGAGGAGCGAAGCGGATGATGTGGTCATGGGTCGGCTTGGCCAACAGACCGTTGTCACGCAGCTTGAGGCAGATGTCCCAAGCGGTCTTGCCCTCGACGGGCTTGGTGACGATAGCGTTCAACAGACCACGACCGCGCACCTGCACGATGAACGGTGAGTTGATTTTCTCAATCTCCTTGCGGAAGATCTTACCCATCTTCTCGGCATTCTGAACGAGCTTCTCATCCTTAACCACCTTCAGAGCCTCAACGGCAACGCGGGCAGCCAAGGGGAAACCACCAAAGGTCGAGCCGTGCTCGCCGGGCTTCACGTTCAGCATGATGTCGTCATCGGCCAAGCAAGCCGATACGGGCAACACGCCACCGCCCAGGGCCTTACCCAGGATTACGATGTCGGGACGGATGCCGTCGTGCTGAGAACACAGCATCTTACCCGTGCGGGCGATACCGGTCTGCACCTCATCGGCGATGAAGAGCACGTTGTGCTCGTGGCACAGGCCGAAGCATTTCTTCAGGTAGCCGTCGTCGGGAACGAACACACCGGCTTCACCCTGGATGGGCTCGGCGATGAAAGCGGCAACCTCTTTGCCATATTTCTCAAGCGCCTTCTCAAGCGCCTTGGTGTCATTGTAGGGGATACGGATGAAACCGGGGGTCAGCGGACCATAGTTGGCATAGCTGTCCGGGTCATTGCTCATGGTGATAACAGTCACGGTGCGGCCGTGGAAATTGCCTTCGCAGCAGATGATTTTAACCTTATCGTTGGGTATGCCTTTCTTCACAACACCCCAGCGGCGGGCGAGCTTCAGGGCGGTCTCAACGCCCTCGGCACCGGTGTTCATGGGCAGCACTTTGTCATAGCCGAAATAGGAATGCATGAATTTCTCATACTCGCAGAAGGCCTCGTTGTAGAATGCCCTCGAAGTCAGGCACAACGACTTGGTCTGATCGGTCAGCGCCTTCACGATGCGGGGGTGGCAGTGACCCTGGTTCACAGCGCTGTAGGCCGACAGGAAGTCGAAGTACTTCTTGCCCTCAACGTCCCACACATAGATGCCTTTACCCTTCTTCAGGACAACGGGCAGTGGGTGGTAGTTGTGTGCGCCGTAGCGCTCTTCCATCTGGATGTAACGCTTGGTTTCAGCGCCCAGGGGATTGGGCTGACAGTTGTTTTTCTTACTCTTTGATTCTTTCTTCACAGCAGGTTTTGTTTTCTTTGTTGCCATGTTTAAAGTTAGTTATTGGTTTAAAGGATTAAAAAAGTTTGTCTGATTACACTGCAAATATAGACCAATTTATGCAACTGTCATGCAGTTTTACAATATTTAACGATACCACTACTATAGCCGCCAGTGACGTGGCTTCTCTCGGTTCTTGTTGAGATGCGGCATGGCAGGACCACAATAAAAAAGACCGCCCCGCTGGTATTGTGCAGGGTGGTCTTGATGTCTGTCACAGGTTGATGCACTGTCGTGGGGAGAATGGCATCAATCCTTGCTGTCTTCGTCGGCGGCAGCGTGTTTTTTGGAACGTCGTTCCTTTTTGCTGGTTTCGCTGCTGCTGGTGTCTTTCTCTTCTTTAAGGTCGATCTCGTTACGGTCTTTGTCGATGACCTTATACTCCAAGTAATTGAGCGACTGATCGGGCAGGATGCGGAATTTGCGCTTGAATTCTCTGCGCCATTTCCAGTACTCGCTCACCAAGCCTTTCTTGAGGTAGGCGTCGACAAAAGGATGGACATACATAATGAAGTTGCTCACGTTCAACGTGTGGACAAGGTAATCAATCTTGTCTTTCAACTTGTCGGTAAAAAGCAGTGAGGGTTGCACTTCGCCGGTGCCGCCACATGACGGGCAGGTCTCAGCGGTAGCTATATCCAGTGCGGGTCTCACACGCTGACGGGTGATTTGCATCAGTCCGAATTTGCTCAGCGGCAATATGTTGTGACGGGCACGGTCCTTCTGCATCACTTCACGCATGTGCTGGTAAAGTTCTTGCCGGTGTTCGGCCTTGGCCATGTCGATGAAATCAATCACTATAATGCCTCCCATGTCCCTGAGGCGCAACTGCCTGGCAATCTCATCGGCAGCAAGCAGGTTCACGTTCAGCGCGTTGCTTTCCTGGTCGGTGCTGGTGCGGGAACGGTTGCCTGAGTTCACATCGATGACGTGAAGGGCCTCGGTGCTTTCTACGATTATGTATGCGCCCGACTTGAAGGATACCGTCTTTCCGAATGACGACTTGATTTGCTTGGTGATGCCATACTTGTCAAAGATGGGAACATCGTCGCTGTATAGTTTGACGGTATCGCTGCGATCGGGGGCTATCAGGTTCACATAGTCATGAATCTGTTCATACACTTCGGCATTATTAACGATAATGCTCTCAAAGTCGGGATTAAAGATGTCCCTGATTTCACCGACGGCTCGGCTCTCTTCCTCATAGACGAGGCTGGGGGCGCTGGACTGTTGAACCTTGGCAATGGCGTCGTCCCAAGCTTTGAGCAATGTTTTGAGCTCGGCATTGAGTTCGGCTGCTTTTTTGTTTTCGGCCGAGGTGCGCACGATGATTCCGAAGTTCTTGGGCTTCATACTCTCGATGAGTCTGCGCAATCGTGTCTTTTCGGCGTGGTCCTTTATCTTTTGGGATACCGAGATGCGGTCGTTGAAGGGTGTGAGCACCATGAAACGTCCTGTGAAGGTAATCTCGGTCGTCAGCCGCGGCCCTTTGGTTGAAATGGGCTCTTTAGCAATCTGCACTAGAATCTCTTGTCCCTGTTCCAGCACGTCGCTGACGGTGCCGTGTTTGTTGGTGTCGGGCTGGCTCTTGATTTTGCTGATGCTTGTCGGCCGCTTGTTGGGATTGGCTCGAACCGTCTGGATGTATTGAGAGAAAGTGTTGAACTGTGAACCCAGATCAAGATAATGAAGAAATGCGTCCTTGGGATGTCCCACGTTGACAAACGCGGCATTGAGTCCCGGCATCAACTTCTTTATCTTGGCAAGGTAGATGTTGCCCACGGCATAGGAGGCATCTCTTGTCTCCCGCTGCAACGACACGAGGCGCCCGTCTTCGAGCAGTGCCGTTGTCATGTCCTTGGGCGTGACGTCAACTACTAGTTCACTTCTCATCGCAGTTGGTGTGGGTGAAATACATTAAAAAATGAATACACATATCCATTGCCTGGTGAAGAGTGTGGCAATGCACACGTGGCACATTGGGGTGTGGCTTTGACTGTCCCGCTGGACTGAAGCCTGCACCGTTGTGCGAGGGTGTAATGGAACTTGGAGCGGTTGTGTGTGTGGAGTGTGGCGGGAGGTATCGCCGCTCTTCTGAAATAGCGAAACAGGAACAAACCAATCGACGTGACGGGTGCCTGAGGTTGTCGGGTTTGACATGAGCCTGTTGTCCCATCTTGCGTGCCAATTTGTTTGTTCCTGCTATTTCACAGTCGTCATAGATTGGACTAAGCGCAATTATTTCTTGTTTTTATGACGATTCTTGCGCAGTCTTTTTTTACGCTTGTGCGTTGCCATCTTGTGGCCTTTACGTTTCTTTCCGTTTGGCATAGTCGTAAAATGTTATATGAAATATATAATGATGATATGATAATTTACGGTTTTGGACTATGGGAGGGTGATTACTTCACCTGATCCATGAACACCTTGGAGGGCTTGAATGCCGGAATGTTGTGCTCCGGAATGATGATAACGGTGTTCTTGCTGATGTTGCGGGCGGTCTTTTGCGAGCGGGTCTTCACGATGAAGCTGCCAAAGCCACGAAGATAAACGTTCTCGCCATTGGCCAGCGAATCCTTAACAGTGTCCATGAACTTCTCAACGGTTTCAAGAACCGATGCTTTGTCGATAACAGTTGATTGAGCGATTTCTCTTACGATTTCTGCTTTAGTCATTGTATTCTAAAATTTTAATTTTTGAGTAAAAATATTAAATAGTTCACTAAGTTTAAACGCTTGAACGACAATTGGTTATCTTGAACGCTTGGTGCAGTGACAACAAATAAAAAGCGCTCAAAATTGAGCCCCTCATCGTTTTTGCGCCTGCAAATATCGCACTTTTTTTCTAATTAAACGCTAATATTCAGCATTTTTTATGAAAATTTTTGATTTTCACCGCTTTTCATGGTTTTTGTGATGATTTGTGATGAATACTGTTTGGCCTTGGTTTGCCTCTGTTCGACGGATTTTTTTTGACTTGTGGCGATGTTTGGCGGAAAATGCTTATTTTTGCACCCAGATATGGAACAAGAACAGAAATTGAAAATTGAGGAAGACATCGTCAAGATGTTGAAAACGGTCTATGACCCCGAGTTGCCTGTTGACGTTTACAGTCTGGGACTGATTTACAAGATTGACCTCAATGATGATGGTCATGTGGACATTGACATGACATTGACGGCACCCAATTGTCCCATCGCCGACTTTATCTTTGAGGATGTGAGACAGAAGGTCGAGAGTGTTGACGGCGTGACCAGTGCGACAGTCAATCTGGTGTTTGAGCCTGAATGGGACCCGCGCATGATGACCGAAGAGGCTAAACTCGAACTCGGCATGCTGTGACCATCGCACATGGCTGGCAAGAACTCATATTTCATCTCTGACCTCCATCTGGGCGCCAAATACATGACCGACCACTTGGAGTGTGAGCGTCGCGTGTGCCGTTTTCTGGACAGCATCAAGGAAGATGCAGTCGAACTCTTTTTATTGGGTGACATACTTGACTACTGGTATGAATACAAGTATGTTGTGCCGCGTGGCTACATCCGTTTTCTGGGCAAATTGGCCGAGCTGGCCGATGCCGGAGTGAAAATCACTTGGGTCACAGGCAACCATGACGTTTGGCTGTTTGATTACTTGAGGGACCAGATCGGGATGACGGTGTTTCATGGCAATACCGTGGTCGAGACACAGGGCAAGCGCATCCTGATCTCTCATGGTGATGACGTGGGCCAACAACCTGCCATGTATCGTTTAACGCGTTGGTCTTTTCATAATAAGGTGTGCCAAAAGCTCTACGCATCGATTCATCCCAGGTGGACCTATCCCATCGCAACAGCCTGGTCCAACAAAAACCGCATCCGGCGTGCCCCCGGAAAACAGCATGTCACTTCAGAACGTGCTGCCGCAAGGCTTGTGGAGTTCTCTCGCGAGCACTATGAACAGCATCCCGACATAGATGCCTATCTCTATGGTCACATTCATATCGCCCGCATCAATGAGCAGGAATCCATGCCACCAATCATTTTCTTGGGAGAGTGGATTTCGAAGTGTTCCTATGTCGTCTTTGATGCAGATGGCAATTTCACGCTCAATTTCTTTGAAAAACAGTAAAAAAAAACGGAATCGTTTGCATGCCTGATTTTCAGCAGGATATGCCATTTTCAATAGGAAAGACATCAAAAATATGTTTTAAAACATAATTATTTTGTGTTCATGGTTCAAAATTTGACTTTAAATTTGCGCCATAAACCTGAAACAATCTTTTTTACCTTAGAAATTTTACCTATTTGAAACCTAAAAAGGAATTTTAAGCCGAGGCTTAAGGTTCCTTTTTAAATTTATTTCCGATATCAAAGAACATCTACTGGGCTTGTGGCGGCAGTTTGGGCTTTCATGAAATTCAAGTAATTCATTTGTTATTAAGATGGTAACGTTTGGGTCCGAATAGAAAATGGGCCTTCATTTTTTGGTCTTTATCACAGTTTTGCACTATCTTTGTCGGCGCGAAAGTAACGTTGTAAATGAAAACGATAGCTATCATAGTGGCTGGCGGCAGTGGCTCACGCTTTGGTGCCGAGGTTCCCAAGCAATTCCTGGAGTTGGCAGGACTGCCCATCCTGATGCGCACCATCACGACTTTTGGTGTGGCGCTCACTGAGAATAAAGGTGATTCTTATGATATAATCGTGACTTTACCTGCCAATCAGATGGAATTGTGGCGTGAACTGTGTGACCGCTACGACTTTGCCGTTCCTCATCGTGTCGTCGCAGGTGGCGAGACACGATGGCACAGCGTTAAGAATGCGCTTGAGAGCATTGGTGACATTGCTGATGTTGATGTGATTGCTGTGCATGACGGGGTGCGGCCTCTAGCTTCGGTGGAGTTGATTGCTCGCACGCTGGACAAGGCCCGCAAGAGTGGCAGCGCTATTCCTGTGGTGGCCCTGAATGACTCAGTGCGGCAGCTGGAAGGCGAGGTGAGCCGTGCCTTGGATCGCTCATCATTGCGTGCTGTGCAGACCCCTCAGGTGTTTGACGCTCGGTTGCTCATGGACGCTTACCGTCAACCCTTTGAATCGACATTTACTGACGATGCTTCAGTCGTGGAGCGTGCCGGACACGATGTTTTTCTTGTAGAGGGCGACCCGAAGAATCTGAAGGTGACCCGCCCAATGGACCTGGCACTTGCCGAATACCTGTTGAACAATGCCTGACCTGCGTCATACGGACATACAGTACCTGCACGGCGTGGGTCCCAAGCGCGCTGAGCTGCTCAGGAAAGAGCTGGGCATCTCGACCTACTATGACTTGCTGTATTATTTCCCGTTCCGCTACATTGACCGCAGCGTCATCAATCACGTTAACGAGCTGAATGGTGACGAGACAGCCATTCAGTTGCGGGGGCGTTTCCTCACGTTCAACACAGTGGGCGAGGGGCGCAAGCGGCGCCTCCAAGCCTTGTTTACCGATGGCACAGGTACCATCGAGGTTGTGTGGTTTAACCGTGTGGCCTCGATTCAAAAGACCTATAACACCAACACGCAATACATCCTGTTTGGCAAGCCGTCGATGTTCAACAACCACATGAACATCGTCCATCCAGAGGTGGATGCGGTGACGACCGAAAATGTGGCACAAGGCTTGACAGGCGTGTATAATCTCACTGAAGTGCTGCGCAACCGCTCGTTCACGTCACGAGCCATCCACAAACTCGTTCTCAGCCTGCTTGAGACACCGGCTGTGAAGCACATTCCGGAAACCTTGCCTCCCGAACTGATGCAACGCTATCACCTCATGCCGCTGGCCGAGGCCTTGCGCAACATTCATGTGCCTGCCGACCAGCAGGCGCTACAGAGGGCACAGCTCCGTCTCAAATTTGAGGAACTCTTCTTCCTGGAACTTAACATCCTGCATTATATCAAGGGAAGCAGTCGCCGACTTGTCGGACACGTGTTTAGCCGTGTCGGGGCCTATTTCCATGACTTCTATAACAATATCCTGCAATTCCCGCTTACCGGGGCGCAGAAACGGGTTATCCGTGAGATGCGCCAGGACATGGGCAGCGGCAAACAGATGAACCGCCTGTTGCAGGGTGACGTGGGCAGCGGCAAGACGATTGTCGCCTTCATGACAGCCCTCATCGCGCTTGATAATGGCTATCAGGCCTGCATCATGGCACCAACCGAAATCCTTGCTGGACAGCACCTCGAAACCATCAAGTCTATGGCCGATGCCATTGGCGTTAAAGTGGCTCTGCTGACGGGTTCGACGCGCAAGAAGGCACGCACCGCCATACACGAGGCGCTCATGAGCGGTGAGTTGCAGATTCTCATCGGCACCCATGCGCTCATCGAGGACACTGTGCAGTTCCACAACCTGGGACTCGCCATCATCGACGAGCAGCACCGTTTTGGTGTCGCGCAGCGTGCAAAGCTGTGGAGCAAGAACCGCGTGGCACCGCCACATGTGCTGGTCATGACGGCAACACCCATTCCCAGAACTCTCGCGATGACGGTCTATGGCGACCTTGACGTGTCGGTAATCGACGAATTGCCGCCGGGCCGCAAGCCTGTGACCACGGTGCTCAAGCATGAGCCTGACCGATTCAAGATGTATCAGTTCGTGGGCTCACAGTTGCGTGAGGGACGCCAGGCCTATATCGTCTATCCCCTCATCGAAGAGAACGAGAAACTTGACCTGCATGCTCTGGAGCAGGGTTTCGAACAAGTCAAGGACGTCTTCCCGCATTATAATGTGGCGATGGTGCACGGGCGCATGAAGCCTGCCGAGAAAGATTATCAGATGATGCTCTTTGCCAGCGGTCAAGCTCATGTTCTTGTGGCTACAACGGTCATCGAGGTGGGCGTGAACGTTCCCAATGCCTCAGTCATGGTCATCGAGGATGCCGAGCGCTTCGGGCTCTCGCAGTTGCACCAGTTGAGGGGCAGGGTAGGGCGCGGAGCTGACCAGAGCTACTGCATCCTGATGGCGCGCAGCGACCTGGGTCGTGACACTCGTCACCGTCTGCAGGTGATGACGCAGACCAATGACGGTTTTGTTGTTGCCGAGGAGGACATGAAACTGCGTGGCCCTGGCGACATGGAGGGCACTCAGCAGAGTGGCATCGCCTTCAACCTGCACATCGCCAACCTCGCTCAGGACGGCCAGATTATCCAAATGGCACGTAACGCAGCCGAGGACTATCTCCGCGATGATCCTAAACTGGAATCTGTCTGGGGCAGAAAGATGGCTGCCCACATCAAGGACATCTTTGATAAAACGGCCAATTGGGGCCTCATTTCATAAACAGAATTAAGACATTAACTACTATATAGATATGAGTATGAAAAAGAATGGCTATTTGTATAAGGCAGCTGTGATAGTGTGCCTGTTGATGATGAACATGAACCCGTTCGCGGCTCGTGCTCAAGTCGTCGCGCCTGACGTGAATGTTGACGGAGAGGCTACAATAGATGATGTCACTGAACTCATTGACTACCTGTTGAACGGAGCTGGTGGCAGCAGTGTCCTTACTTGGAGTAACGGCTACCTGTCGGCTACCGATTATGGTGCCGTGGGCGATGGCGTGACCGACGACACCCAAGCGCTTGAAGCCTTGTTTGCCGATGCTGCAAGATTTCACAAGGCAGCTTATATTCCCACGGGCACTTACATGATTCGCCGCCCATTGACACTCTCAAGCGGCATGGAGATTTATGGTGACGGTGACAATTCTGTCATCAAGAAATTTCCCGCCGCATGGCACAAACTCACCGATGCCATATCGACGGGTGTCTATAATAATGACGAATATCACACCATCACATTAAAGGTGGATGGCATCAGCGGCTATCACGTGGGTGATCACTGTTTCATATCCTATTCGAGCAATCCCTTTGTGCCCTCAAACACAAGAGCGCGTTTCTGCACATATGGCGAAATTGCTGAAATCAGCGATTCGGCTTTTGTCGAGGATGGAGTGGAGAAGTATGAAGTCAAGATCAAAAGCGCCTACGACAGCGAGAAACATGGTGTGGTTTATAATCACCCGGTTGGTGCTGTGCTCTCCACTTCGTTCCCGATTCTGCGCTCATGGTCGTTCAAGGACGAATGTGTGAATGTCTTTATCCATGACATTTGCCTGGATGGTAACCGCCAGACCGAGGGACCATTATACAATAACGTGACCTATGAACCGATGGAGTGGGCCAACGGATGCATCCATTTTGATGCTTATGCGACCAAGAAGACTAACGGCATCTCCTATGACAAGCATTCTTTTAACCACTTCGTGTTGCGTTGCAAACTCATCAACTCATCCTACGACGGACTCAGCGACCAGGGCGAGGGTGGTCTCTTTGTCAAGAACTGTGTCATCCAGAACTGTGCGATGCATGGTGTGCACATGGGAACGGTGTTCTCAGATGCTGTCATTGAGGGTAACACCATGACCGGTAACGGTGTCCGTGGTGCAGGTGTTTTCTTCTGCCAGGATGTGACTAATGTCATAATCGATGGCAACACCATCACGTCGTTCAATCATGGCTGCAGCGATGAGGAATATGCCACTGTGGGCAAGTTCAACATCATCCGCAATAACACGTTCCGCAACATCACCAGCTATGTGTTCGACTTCATGAAATCCTCTTCTTCGACCAGGGGCGGTGGCCTGCTGATTTCCAACAACCGCATCTCTGGCCTTCGTGCCATCATGTTTTCGGGAAACTACCTCAATGACGTGGTCATCAGCGGTAACACTGTTGAGAGCGTCACCTCAGTTCCCACCACGCTCATCAAGACTAATGGCTCTAATGGCATCATTATCACCGGGAACACTCTCCCGTCAGGAACTTCGGTTTCACAACCAGTCACCGCCACTAATGCGACCAACCTGGTTGACGCCAACAATTCCTGGAATTGAAATAGGCCGTAACGGCATAGTTAGAGGGGCAAGAATCACTGTCTTGCCCCTCTCTTTTTGTTTGTTATGCCTTGTTAAGGATTGTAGTAGTCCTTGTTGTAGTAGTCCAGCAGCTCCTGGATGTGGCGATAAGCTTCGGCTGCAGGACCATCAGGGTCGAGTTCCATCGACTCGAGGTAACTGTTGAGCGCCATGCGCACGTTGCCCTGTTGGCGATAGGCGTTGCCGCGCAGGTATAATGCATTGGCAAGCGTTTCTTTGGCTACTGTTTTGTTCTCTACAATCTCATTTGCAGCATCAAGGGCCTCTTGACCCTCGCTGCGCGACAGCATTTCTTTAATTTCTTGTATGGTTTTCATCATGTTTGAGTTTTATGGTGCAAAATTACAGCAAGTTCGTGAAAATACACTATCTTTGCCCCGAAAAGTGTGAACACAGCCTGTTAAAGTGATCTTTCTAGGGGTGTGGACAATTTCGGTTTGATTTATAAAAAATCTGTTACAATGGATACAAAAGACAACGCTAAGGACCTGCAACGTCTGGGTCAACTCAAGAACCTCGTGCTGCTGGCATCGGCCGATGATAGATTCACCGACTCGGAGTTAGCTGTGCTACTGGCTGTCGCATCACGCGAGAACATTACCCCCGAGGAGTTCAACAAGGTCATCGATGACCCTGACAGTGTCAGCATTACCCTGCCTGAGGATGAGGAGACTAAACTCGCCTATTTGCGCGACATGGTGGCCATGATGATGGTTGATGGTGAACTCGACGAGAACGAGCTGGCTATCTGCAAACTTTACGCAATGGCTCTGGGCTATCGCGGCAGCATTGTTGAAGGCATGATTGCCGGTGTCATCGATAGTCTGGACGCTGAACAAGCCGCTAGAGATGAATAAGGCAAGGTTGCTTATCCTCCTCGCTGTTCTCATGCTTCCTTTTCTTGCTCAAGCTCAAGATGATGAGGCAAAAATGGCGATAGAAGCCATGATTGAACAGTTGGCCGCTCGTTGTCCCTCCCCTCAGGGTGATCAATGGGTGATCAATTCGGTCAAGATGGTCGACGATACTGTTGATGTCGAACTCTGTACACCATCTTCGTTGGCCGGTTTCTTGCCCATGCTTACTGGCGAGAATCCCAAGGCGAAGAAACTGTGGCTCAATCATCTGTCGAATTATGGCGACGAGTGGAAACAACTGGTGGAACTGTTGGCCGAGGAAGGATTGCCGATGCGCTTGTTGCTCAAGGCTAAAGGCAGCGAGACTGCTCACGGCATCTTTTTCGTACGCAACGAAGTTGGCACAATTCTTGCTAGTGACTGAGTAAGCGGAATCTGTGACCCGTACAATGTATAACGATTATTTAAAGTAGATTGAAAAGATGAATAAGAAGATTGTCTTTGCCGGGTTAATGGCTTCGGTGTTGATGTTGTCCAGTTGCCAGTCAATGAGCCAGTTCTATGGTGCGACTACAGGTGCGACTATTGGAGGCATGTTTGGCTCGGCTATCGGAGGTTTGTCCGATGGCCCTCGTGGCAGCGACATGGGAACTGTGGTAGGAATGGCCATTGGCGGAATCATTGGTGCTGCGGCTACTGCCCCCAAGACGGATGACGGTAATTACCGCTCATCGGACTATTATTACGACTACGACATGGACGATTATCGTGAGAACGATATCTATAGCCCCTTTGCCAATATCGTGATTGAGGAGCTGCGTTTTGTCGATGAGAACAACAATGGCGCACTAGATGCACAAGAGCACGCTAAACTGGTGTTCATCATGCGCAACACGGGTCGTGATTATGTCTATGACATTGCTCCCGTTATCACTGTGAGCGGCACAAAGGAGGTTTTCCTGTCACCGACGGCCATTGTCAAAGAACTGGCACCTGGTAAGGCGGTGCGCTACCAGAGCGAGGTGATTGCCACTAAAAAACTCAAGAATGGAGCAGCTGACTTCTCGATCGGTTTATCGGACGGTGGCAGGCTTTACACGATGCGCTCCTTCCAGTTGCGAACCAATCGCCGATAGCACAAAACTAAGAGTACACGGATTACATCATAACAATTTGGGGATAACAGAATCAAAAGTATGTTATCCCCAAATGCTTTTTGTTATGGCGTTTGCTTGATTACAAGATGATGCGGTGGGCATTGACCGGTTCGTTGACGAACACACTCGCCAATGGTGAAAAGTGGTCGGGGTCCTCAGTCGTGTAATAGCGGCATGTGCCGCCACGGCTGCAATGGCGCTCAATCTCGGGATGACGTTGCAGATAATCGGCAAGGCTGTCTGCAACAATTGGCCCTTGCTGGATGATATTCACACCGGCTGGTTTGTAGCGGTTGATTTTGTTGATGAGCAGCGGGTAATGTGTGCAGCCCAGGATGATGGTGTCGATGTCGGGACAATCAGTCATGAGCTGGTCGATGTCTTTCTTGACGAAGTAGTCGGCTCCGTCGCCCTCGCTCTCGCGATTCTCGACCAGCGGCACCCACATGGGACAGGCATGGCCATGGACCTTGAAGTCGGGATACATGCCCTCGATTTCAATGTTGTAGCTGCGACTGGTAATTGTACCGGGTGTGCCGAATACACCGATGTGGCCAGTGCGGGTCAGCTCGCCCACCTTCTCGACCGTGGGACGCACGACACCCAGCACGCGGCGCTCGGGAGCTATCTTGGGCAGGTCATTCTGCTGGATGGTGCGCAGAGCCTCGGCCGATGCCGTGTTGCAAGCCAGGATGATGAGGTGGCAACCCTGAGCGAACAGGTGCTTGACGGCCTGCAGGGTGAATTCATAGACCAGTTCTCGCGACCTTGTGCCATAGGGTGCTCGGGCATTGTCGCCCACGAACAGGTAGTCATATTGCGGCAACACCCGCTTGATGTCGCGCAGGATGGTCAAGCCGCCGAAACCCGAGTCAAAGACCCCAATGGGAGCCTGCTCGATGCTTGTGTCTGTGATTGTTGTTGACATATCAGTGAATATCTACTGCAAAGGTACATTATTTCTGCAGATTTTTTTGTAATTTTGCCAATTAAAATGTGATGAGCGAAAATGATGCAACCGTTCAAGACATATAGCCTTAACCTGAAGGGGAAACTGGTGACCATCGATCATCCGTGGGTGATGGGTATCATCAACATCACACCCGACTCATTTTACGGCGGAAGCCGTGTCAACGACGAGAAGACGCTTGTACAGCGTGTCAGGGCGATGCTCGCCGATGGCGCCGACATGCTCGACGTTGGGGCTTGCTCCACACGTCCGGGCAGTGCGTCGGTCGATGCTCAAGGCGAAATGGAACGCCTGCAATGGGCACTCGCTGTCATCCGCCGCGAGGCTCCTGACGTTATCTTGTCGGTAGACACCTATCGGGCCGATGTGGCACGCCGTTGTGTTGAGGAATGGGGGGCCGACATCATTAACGACATCTCGGGCGGCACATTGGATGACAAGATGTTTGAAACGATTGCCCGGCTGCATGTACCCTATGTGCTCATGCACATGCGTGGCACCCCTGAGACGATGTCATCGATGATCGATTATGATAACGTCGCTGCCGATGTGCTCGAGTGGATGGCACGTCGCATCGACGAATTGCGGCAGATGGGCGTGGCGGACGTCATTGCCGACCCGGGTTTCGGCTTCGCCAAGAACGTTGAGCAGAACTATGAACTGCTTGCTCGCCTGGATGCCTTCCATGCGTTGGAGGCTCCGTTGCTGGTGGGCGTGTCGCGCAAACGCATGATCTACACGCCGCTCAACTGTGCCGCCGACGAGGCCCTGAATGGCACGACGGTCATCAACACCATTGCCCTGCAGCAGGGCGCCCACATCTTGCGCGTCCATGACGTGCGGGCCGCTGTCGAGGCGGTAAAACTCACCACGATGTTGCGCCAAGCTGCAATAAACCGCTAATAATAAACTACACGATATGGCAAGTTCAATTTTCTCACTTTTCAGTATCAAGGACCTGCTTGACATCTTGCTGGTGGCAACCTTGCTGTTTTACCTCTACCGCACGATGAAGGATTCGGGTTCGCTCGACATTTTTGTCGGTGTGCTGGCCTTTGTGATTGCATGGGTGGTGATGTACAAGATGCTCGACATGCGCCTCATCGGCACCATCATGGACAAGTTCATCGACATCGGTCTGTTTATCCTGGTCATCCTGTTTCAGGACGAGATCAAGCGTTTCCTCACCGAGCTGGGCTCCAGGCGTGGCCTCAAGATATTCGAGAAACTGTTCAAGAGCAAGTCCGAGATCGAGGACGAGAAAAAATGGATTATGCCGGTGGTGTATGCCTGCATGAATATGGCCAAGACCAAGACGGGTGCACTCATCGTCGTGCAGCAGACGATGCCTCTTACCGACTATGAGCGTACCGGCGACATCATCAATGCCAACATCAATTCACGACTGATCGAAAACATCTTCTTCAAGAACAGCCCGCTTCACGATGGTGCTCTCATCATCAACGGCAGCAAGATCATGAGTGCTGGCTGCATCCTCCCCGTATCACACGACACCAACATACCGCGCTACTTGGGTTTGCGACACCGCTCTGCAAAGGGTATCGCTCAGGCTACCGATGCCATTGCCATCGTCGTGAGCGAGGAGACGGGTCGTATCTCCTATGCCCACAAGGGCGAGCTGCACCTCAATCTGTCGAGTACCGACCTCGAGCATGCTCTCTCAGCCCTCGTCGAGAAAGATTAACTGACAACTGAAAACTGACATCTTATGTTCGACATCGACGGAACTTTGGTCAGCTTGGACCTGGTGGAGCGCTTCTTCTGCTGCGATCTGGATACTTGCTTGGGTGCCTGCTGCATCGAGGGTGACTCGGGTGCACCGCTCACCCAGGAGGAGTACGAGAAATTGAAGGAAGTGTTGCCCGAGGTGTGGAACGACCTATTGCCTCAAGCCCAGCAGCAAATCAAGGAACATGGTGTGGCTTTCTATGACGTGGAGGGTGAACTTGTCACGCAACTTGTGGGCGGTGCGAACTGCGTTTTCACTACCTATGAGCGTGGTGGCATGTGCCTGTGCGCTATCGAAAAGGCCTATCGCGAAGGACGCATCAACTGGCGCAAACCCATCTCCTGTTACCTCTATCCCGTCCGCATCAAGCGTTATCCCGGCTATGAGGCAGTCAATTTCGACCGCTGGAAAATCTGCAAATGTGCCGAAGTCTTGGGGCGCCGCGAGAAGATTCGCCTTTATCAGTTCCTTAAAGACCCGCTAATCGAGCGCTATGGCCAACAGTGGTACGACACCCTCGTCGCCAACTGCGAACTCTACATCAAAGAATACCTCACCTGACCTTTTCGACCTAAATCACAAGCAATAAATAACCTGATAACATAGACCGATATGAAAAAGAACCGATTTCCAGCCGATAGCGCCCGTTAAGAGCAATAATCAGAAAGATTAGCGAAATTCGTAGTTTAAAGACTTAGCGGTTTGGCGGCTTAGCGTGGTGGGGGGCGGCTTGGCGCGGGGTTATATCCGCTGAATAGCTGTATTTTATGGGAATTGAAAATAAAAATCAATTTTTTCATTGTCGGTTCGGAAAAATGTACTACCTTTGCCCCGCTTTTCGTAATCTCTGACAAGAAATAGAGTGGCTTGTGTATATTGCGAAGTGATTATTAACAGATTAAATGATATAGAAATGGACTTGATTAAAGTTGCAGAACAAGCATTTGCTACAAACAAGCAGCACCCGGAGTTCTTTCCTGGTGACACAATCACGGTAGCATACCGCATCAAGGAGGGTAACAAGGAGCGTATCCAGCAGTACCGTGGTGTGGTGATTAAGATCAACGGCGAGGGTGAGAAGAAGCGTTTCACCGTTCGCAAGATCAGTGACAATATCGGTGTTGAGCGTATTTTCCCGCTCGAGTCTCCGTTCATCGACAGCATCTCCATCAACAAGCATGGTAAGGTGCGTCGCGCTAAGCTGTATTACCTGCGTGGTCTCACCGGTAAGAAGGCTCGCATCAAGGAGCGCCGCATTGTCAAGAAGGAGGAGGCATAATTACTCTCCCCATTCTTTCTTTAAAGAAATTTTCTTCAGGGACCAAGGCACACAATCAGTGCCTTGGCCCTGTCTTTTTTATGGAAAACCAACAAAATAACCATCAGCAGGGTGCCGCAAGGAGGGCGCTCGTGGCTGTCAAACAATGGCTCAGTCGTTTGTCATTCGGCACGGGTGTGATTGTGCTGTCGCTGTGTGTACCTTGCTACATTTTCTCATTTGCACAAATGGCACTGCCGATCAGTGCAAAGGCCAAGGGCATTTTGTGGGTCGTTTTCTTTGGGCTTGCCAAGACTTTCCAGTATGGCGGCCTCACAATCCTGGGCGTTGAGGGATGGAAACGTCTAAAGGCCCACTTCAGGGGCAAGTAACTATTTTATGGCTCGCAGCAAGCGCAGCGAATTGAGCACGCACAGGAGCGCTACTCCTACATCGGCAAACACGGCTTCCCACATATTGGCAACGCCAATGACACCGAGCACCATCACTAGCACTTTTACTCCTATGGCAAACCCGATGTTTTGCCTAACAATGTCGCGCGTGCGGCATCCTAGCGCTATGGCATCAGCCACACGTGAGGGTTGGTCGGTCTGAATAATCACGTCGGCAGTCTCGATGGCCATGTCACTGCCTAGGGCACCCATTGCGATGCCCACATCACTCAATGCTAGTACTGGCGCATCATTGATGCCGTCGCCCACAAAGGCTACTTGATTTCCCTCTTGTTCTTGAAGCCGCTTGATGTGCTCCACTTTGCCTTGCGGTAGCAAGTTACCATAGGCTTGACCCACACCCAGTTGTCGTGCAACGTCGTTGACGATACTTTGCCTGTCCCCTGAGAGCATCACTGTTGCGAGGCCCATGTCGTCCAGGGCACTGATGGCGCGAGCGGCATCCTCTTTAGGCCTGTCGTTGAGTAGGATGTGTCCTGCATATTGCCCATCGATAGCTACGACGACCATAGTGTCTGTGATATCGTTCAGATTGGCTGGAAATGAGGCGCCCTCGTGTTCCAGCAGGCGTGTGGTGCCCACCAACCACGTCTGGCTACCAACCATTGCACTCATGCCATAGCCTGCAATATTTTTTACATGGCTGACCGGTGCGCCACCAGGTTTGCAATAATCGTTGATGGCACGGGCGATAGGGTGGGGACTGTGCTGCTCTATGTCGGCTACGGTCGCAACCTGTATTTCGTTCAGACCGTTCACTTCAGCTACCGAGAACTGTCCCGTTGTCATTGTCCCTGTTTTGTCCATCACCACTGTTCCAACCTTGGCAAGAGCATCTAAGTAATTGCTGCCCTTGAACAAGATGCCACGACGCGAGGCGGCGCCGATGCCGGCAAAGTAACTCAGCGGGATGCTGATAACCAGGGCACAAGGGCATGAAACTACCAGGAAGATGAGTGCGCGGTGCAGCCACTGCTGGAAGTCGTAGGTGAATGTTGTTGGACTAATCAAAGAGTAGAGCCAGGGCAGGGCAACCACGAGCATCGCAAGAGCAACGACAACAGGTGTGTAAACCTTGGCAAAACGGCGGATGAACAATTCGGTGGGAGCTTTGCGCTCACTTGCCTCCTCTACCATCGACAGGATGCGGGATATCGCGCTTTCACTCGATGCTCTCATGACGTTCAGGTGCACGGTGCTCTCGATGGCTATCATGCCCGCTAGCACCTCGTCGCCGTTTTCGATGGCGCGGGGCAAACTCTCGCCTGTCAGTGCTGCGGTGTCAAATGCTGCTGCCGATCCTGTCAGTATGCCGTCAACAGGTACGCGTTCGCCTGCTCTCACTTCCACAATGTCACCCACAATGACTTTGTCGGGTGCAATCGTTAGGCGCTTGCCGTCGCGGATGATGACCGCCTGGTCAGGTCGCAGGGCAATCAACGACTTGATGTTGTCTCGGGCACGGCTTACTGCGCGGTCCTGCAGGGCCTCTCCTATGCAGTACAATGCCATCACAGCTACCGCCTCAGGGTATTCGCCGATGGCGAAGGCACCAAGGCTAGCCACAGTCATTAACAAGAACTCACTGAACAAATCACCTTCACGGGCCTCTTCTATGGCTTCGCGTAGTACGCCCAACCCTGTGGGTAGCCAAGCTGCAGCGTACCAAGCCAGTTTTATCCATCCGTTTTGGAACCATTTAATGCCCATTGAGCTCATGATGATGCCTACAACAAGCATCGCCAATGACAAGACCGGTTTCCACCAGCTCATTTCTTCTTCCTCACGGTGGCCGTTTTCCTGTCCACCACAGCAACTGCAGTCGTGGCTGTGGCAATTTACTTCTTTATGTTCGTGATGGTGTGCCATAATGATTACTCCTTTGTCGTTTTAATGTTTGTGGCGACAAAGTTACGAACTATCTCTTGCAACCGGGTTGCAAAGATCAGTAGAGCAGGCGTGCGATTCGGGCCGATCCGCGTTTTCCAGCGGCAATGCGGGCAAATAATCGGCGTGTGATAGGTCCGACTATCCAGCGCCACTGACGGCTGTTATTGTAGCTGTTTTTCAAGGCGTTGTAGGCTTTTTGGCATAATGGCTTGGCGAGTTCGGGATTGCCCTCATGTTCATACTGAGCGGCAAGCACCATGCGCCGGTATTCTAGTAACCGTTCAAAGCGGGTTTTATGCTTGGCTTTAAGTTGGGAACAGCGCACCTCGTTTTTCATGATGTCAATCACATATTCCCACTCACCGTGACGGCTGTGAAACTCTGTGCCGGTGATGGAGTCGGCACCGTTGTGATTGATGGTGATGCGTGAAGCCCCACACATATAGGCGATGTGAGGATTTGCGAGCAACAGTCTGAGCCCAACTTCCCAGTCGTTCCATCGTGGCAAATCGATGTTCCATCCGTCGGTAGAGGCAAAGAATTCCCGCCTCACGGCATAACGCTGTGTGGCCAACTGTCCGTGTAACAGGTGGTTGGCGAATATGTCGTGGCAATGGAATGGCGCTTGCCGTTGGCTGCCGTCGGGGAATACCAATGTCGACCGGGCACTGATCAGGTCCAGCGCCTTGCCTTTGTCACGTGCCCGTTCAATTATCTTAACATAGGAGGCGACCAGTCCTTCTTCCATTTGGTCATCACTGTCAAAGAAGAGAACCCAGTCACCCGTTGCCTGTTCGAAACCGCGATTGCGCGCGGCGCCGGCGGTGTGATGGCCCTCGGTGGTGACCACAATATTGAAATCACCGCTTTGGTGGGCCTGCTTGAAGTCCTCCAGCACTTGCAATGACCCGTCGGTGCTGTCGTTATCCACCAGTACCACTTGCAGTGGACGGTGGGTCTGGGCAAGCACGCTGTCGAGTGTGGCACCCACAACCGAAGCGCGATTATACACTGGTATGATGATGGTGATTTCCATATTAAATTGGGGTAAAGGTACTGCTTTTTTTGATAAACTGCAAAACTTGCTCTAATTTTAGATAAATTAGGCTGCGTTTCGGAAAAGCTCAAATAATATTTGGCTTTTCACTCAACTTGCTCTAATTTTGGATAAATTAGGCTGCGTTTCGGAAAAGCTCAAATAAATATTTGGCTTTTCACTCAACTTGCTCTAATTTTGGATAAATTAGGCTGCGTTTCGGAAAAGCTCAAATATTATTTGGCTTTTCACTCAACTTGCTCTAATTTTGCATCCGCTATGAAAATCCTCTTCGCTGGTGACGCCAGCAATATGCACAACTGTCTTGCCCAGGAACTGCGGCGAAT
>JAEEGG010009706.1_pt1 | contig 21491 bp, 8 predicted proteins | sample 9134161 | NCBI WGS metagenome assembly JAEEGG01 (sample SAMN16246543, study PRJNA631951) | gut metagenome | biome: gut microbiome; feature: rumen; material: CR-attached | host: Bos | place: Iran: Karaj | collected 2018-10
TGCTACCATGGGCAAGCTTTGAACGCCTGAATAAGGAACGCGCCTTCAACGAGGAGCCACTTTTTGCCAATCCCCGCAACGCTGCCGCTGGAACTTTGAAACTGCAGAACAGCGCCGAGGTGGCACGACGTGGGCTTGATGCCTATTTCTATTTCATCCTGGGCGAGAATCTGCCCTACAAGACCCACACCGAGGCAATGGAGGCAGCGCGCTCGTGGGGTTTCAAGATAGCCCATACCGAGGTGCTTGAGTCAATCGACGCCGTTACCGATTTCATTGAACGTTGGGATAAAGAGCGCAAGTCATTGCCAGTAGCCACCGACGGACTCGTATTTAAGCTCAACTCGCTGCGCCAGTGGCTCAATCTGGGCGCTACTGCCAAGTCGCCACGCTGGGCGATTGCCTTTAAGTTTGCTCCCGAGCGCGAGTGCACCAAGCTCAAGTCGGTGAGCTTTGAGGTGGGACGCACAGGTGTCATCACCCCAGTTGCCAACCTTGAGCCTGTGTTGCTGAGTGGCACAATTGTCAAGCGCGCATCGTTGCACAATGAGGACATAATCCGTCAGCTCGACATTCACGATGGCGACATGGTTTATGTGGAAAAAGGCGGTGAAATCATCCCCAAAATTGTGGGAGTCGACACCAAACAACGAGAGGCGGGTGCCGAGCCGCTGAAGTTTGTCACTCACTGTCCCGTGTGTGGCACTGCATTGCAGCGCATTGAGGGTGAAGCGGCATGGCTGTGCCCCAACAAATGGGAATGCAAGCCGCAAATCACTGGCCGCATAGAGCACTTCGTGGGCCGTCATGCCATGAACATCGATGGCATAGGCGAGGAAGTTGCCGCTCAGCTGCATGAGAGCGGGCTAGTAAACAATATCGCCGATCTTTACGACCTCACTGTGGACAAGCTCGTTAGTCTTGACCGCTTCCAGCTCAAGAGTGCTCAGCGCATTATGCGTGGCATCGAGCAATCAAAGCAAGTGCCATTTGAAAGAGTGATTTTTGCGTTGTCTATCCAGTTTGTGGGCGAGACCACCGCCAAGGTGCTTGCTCGCAACGTGCACAACATTGACCGCTTGATGGAGATGAGTGCCGAGGAACTTGCCGCTATCCCTGAGATAGGTCCCAAGATTGCTCAAAGCATAGTGGAATACTTTGCCGTCGACACCAATCGCGACATTGTGGAGCGACTGAGATGGGCAGGACTCCAGATGGCTTTGAGCGAAGAGGAACTTGCCAACCGCACTACCAAACTCGAAGGTAAGAAAATTGTAATTAGTGGTGTGTTCCAGCATCATTCGCGCGAAGAGTACAAGGCGATGATTGAGCAGAATGGCGGCAAGAACGTGAGTAGCATCAGCAAAGCCACAAGTTTCATCCTTGCTGGCGAGAACATGGGTCCCTCCAAACTAGAGAAAGCCCAGAAGCTAGGCATTGATATAATCAATGAAGACCAATTCTTGGATCTCCTCAAATAAGTGAACTGATACTTGATAAATCATTTTAAAAACACCATAATCATGAAAAAAGTCGTGACACTATTAATGGCTGTCGTAGTGAGTATAGCAGCAATGGCTCAGTCGGAATTTTGGCTTGGCGCTGACATCAGTGGCACTAGTGCATTGGAGCGCTTTGGTGTAAAACTCTATAATAATGCAGGCGAGGAACGTGACAACATCACGCTTATGCATGAGCTGGGACTTAACGCGGCGAGGTTTCGTGTGTGGGTGAATCCACGCGGAGGCGAGTGCGACATGCATGATGTGTTGGCAATGGCCAAACGCGCTCAAGCACAAGGTATGGCGATAATGATAGATTTCCACTATAGTGACTGGTGGGCCGATCCAGGGAAACAGAATATACCATCACGATGGCGTCTCTATAACTACGATGCGATGAAACGCGCTTTGGCGATGCACACAACAGAGACTCTCACACTATTGAAAGATAACGGAATTGATGTGAAGTGGATACAGATAGGAAATGAGACAACTAATGGTTTCCTGTGGCCTATGGGACATACGCCTGAGAACATGAAGCAGTATGCCGGTCTCACCGAGGCAGGCTATCGTGCTGCCAAGAAAGTGTATCCACATGCAACATGCATTGTGCATCTTGATGCCGCATGTGATATTGAACGTTACCACACCATTTTCAATGGCTTAAAGAAATACAAGGCGCACTTTGACATGATAGGTGTGAGTGTCTATCCTTACTGGGATATGGATGCTGGCCTAACCAAAAGCGAGGATGAGACGCTAGAACGCGTTATAGATAACATAAACACACTTGCAAATGAATATAAATGCCCAGTAATGATAGTGGAAACGGGATATGAGGCTCGTCGTCCAGAAGCCGGTAAAGCATTTATGACTCGATTAATCGATGCCGCTCGCACTCAGACAGGCGGCAATTGCCCCGGTGTGTTCTATTGGGCTCCTGAGGCCGAAGGTCATTATCCGCTGGGTGCATTCCAAAACCATCGCCCAACAGTAATTATGGATGCATTCGATTCTCGTAAATGATGAGAAGAAAGAGGTTAAAGATTAGAATACCTTATTTACTCTCGCTCTTTCATTCGTAGTTGCCAGAAAGCAACTGCCGATGCAGCAGCCACATTCAATGAATCCACACCATGACTCATGGGTATGCGTACAACATAGTCGGTCTGTTCTATGATTTCATGGGACAGGCCGTCGCCTTCGGTGCCCATCACAATTGCCAATCGAGGTTCAGTGGCTAGAATGGGATCATCGAGACTGATTGATTTGTCGGTCAACGCCATTGCTACAGTTTTGAAACCAAGGTTGTTGAGACTTTGGATAGGTTCTTCTAGCCATGTCCATGGCACAAGGAACACCGAACCCATAGACACACGCACCGCACGGCGATTAAGAGGATCGCAGCTAGTGGGGGTGAGCAGGACCGCATCGATTCCCAAAGCAGCTGCCGAGCGGAAGATTGCGCCAATGTTGGTGGTGTCGGTAACACTATCAATCACCACCACGCGATGGGCATTGCGACACACATGCTCAACGCTGGGCATTGTAGGTCGGCGCATAGCGCACAAAACGCCACGTGTGAGCACGTAGCCAGTGAGTTGCGACAGCAATTCACGCTCACCAGTGTAAATGGGAATGTCGCCACAACGCGCGATGATAGATGCGGCGTCGCCCTCAATGTGGCGTCGCTCGCACAGCAGTGCCAGCGGCTCGTATCCAGCATTAAGAGCTACGTCAATCACCTTGGGACTCTCGGCAATGAAGATGCCCTTGTCGGGCTCCAGACGGTTGCGCAATTGCGCTTCGGTCAAGGTGCCAAACACCTCAACTCCTTGCTGTTCAAGCGATGTTACCTCAACAATCACTATTAAACACGTTAAGCCTTAACGCTTACCTGTAGGTGAATTTCACCGTGTACTTAGGATTCTCGGTGGTTGTGTAGCTCTTCACATAGCCTTCGTTGTCGAGCTCGTAGGTGATGTTATAACGTTTGAGTTGTGGGTTGTCGGAGTTTTGATCCTCGTCTTGCGAATAGTCAAAGTCCTTTTTGATGACAGTGGGCAGATAGGCACTTGTGGTACCAAAGAGACCTGCATTGCGCATGATGGCACACACAAACTTGGTGAAAGTGATAGTCTCGTTGCCTGGTATGTCGATGCAGCCCTTGTTGGGAATGGCGCCGGTGCCATATTCATAGACTACGCTATCGAGTTTGTTGACGTCACGGCTCACCCATTGGGTAATGTTGCCGCTCATCCAATCATACTTGGTGGTGCCTGTGGTAGATGCACTCATCACTTGAGTAGCATCAAGACCACCAGACTCGTTATAGACCATAGCTGCTGCAGTTTGACTTGTGGTCACGTTTTTCAGTCGATTGATAGCTCCAAAGCTATTGACTTCAAACGAATAGGTGACGTCCTGAATGGCTTTGTCACAAATTATTGCTCCATTCTTATAGTCGAAAATAATTGTTTCCTCGTTGCTATAGTTGTCCCTGCCAGTGGTCACTACATTCACACTCTTGAGGTGGTCTCCATCATAGGTAGCAGTTGCCACACTCTTATCTCCATTGTCATAGATTCGCTCAATCTTGCTAATTGACTTGTGTCCCGCAGGGAGCTGTGGGTAGACCATATTGAAGTCTCGGGTGAATGTGCTCTTTGGCTCATCGTCGCCACAAGCCATGAGCGCTACAGCCAAAATGGCTAATGTGAAAAATTTAATGTATTTCATTTTCTTGTGCTTTTTTTGTTACTGATTGCAAAGTTAATAACTAAACTTACACAACCCAAACTATTAAATAAGTTTAACCTTTTAGTAGGGAGAGGGAAGAGGAGAGAGGGAAGAGATGGGGCTTTGTTGGTTGATGAATTATGAATTATGAATTAATTGTGGTACCTTTGCATCGTTTTTTAAAACACATGAGACTGTCGAAGATAAATAGGGAGATAATGGCAATTTCGCTGCCAGCGATAATTGCCAACATTGCCGAGCCATTGCTGGGCTTGCTCGACACGGGAATTGCCGGGCATCTGGGAGCTCCACAATTTATAGGTGCTGTGGCCGTGGGTGCCATGATGATGAACGTTCTCTACTGGAACTTTGGATTCCTGAGGATGGGCACATCGGGGCTTACTGCCCAAGCATATGGGCGTGGCTCTCATCAGGACCAGGTCAACACCCTTCAGCGCTCAAGTGCCATTGCCTTGATTGTCGGTGTGGCGATGGTGATACTTCAAGTGCCACTACGATGGCTCTTGTTGTGGATTATGAGTCCTAGTCCTGAGGTGTCGGCCCTTGCATCGACTTATTTTTCGATAGTGGTGTGGGGCGCTCCTGCGGTACTGATGACGATGTCGATAAAGGGTTGGTTGCTCGGAATGCAAGATTCTCGTAGCCCGATGATTATCTCGATAGGCGTTAATGTGCTCAATGTGATTGTGAGCCTTGTTGCGGTGTATGTTCTTGACATGGGATTCAAAGGCATCGCAGTGGGCACACTAACGGCAGTGTGGGTGGGAGTGATATATGCTTGTTGGCGTGTGCGCAAGCGTTTCGCATCGATAGTGCGTGACTTGCATGTGAATAACGCTTTCAACTTCAAGGGAAGTGGCCGTTTCTTTAAGGTGAGCAGCGACATATTTGTGCGTTGCATCTTTATGCTGGCAGTGAATCTTTTTTTCATTCGCGCCGGTGCTATGCGTGGTGATATAGTTCTCGCTGTCAACACCATGATGCAGCAGCTGTTCCATCTCTTCAGTTATTTCATGGACGGCATTGCATTTGCTGGTGAGGCGGTTGTGGGTAAATATTATGGAGCGCGTGACCACAAGCAGATGCATCGTTGTGTGCGCTGGCTCTTTGTGTGGAGCACAGCAATAACTATGGTTTTTGTTCTTGTTTACACGTTGTTCCCGCATGCTATATTCACTATGTTTACCAGTGAAGCAGAGGTTGTGGAAACTGCTATGTACTATCACTTGTGGTGCTCGCTGGTGCTCATTGTGAGCATGCCTGCTTTTGTGTGGGATGGGGTGTTCATTGGTGTGACCGAGACTCGTGGCATGCTCGTGGCAGTAGCAACAGCATGCGCGTTGTTCTTCACCCTTTACTATAGTTTTCCCACCTCATGGGGCAACCACACACTGTGGATTTCGTTTGTGGCATTTCTCAGCACCCGTAGCCTGGTGCAGACCTTCATTTGGCTAAAGCGATGGTGAGAGGATGCCAACATAAGTTTTAAGTGCAGAAAAAACATTCAGATGAAGATTGGAAATATAGATTTAGGTGAGCGGCCTGTGATGCTGGCTCCAATGGAGGACGTTACCGACGTGTCGTTCAGGCAGATATGCCGTGAACAGGGTGCCGACATGGTGTATACCGAGTTTGTGAGTGCCGATGCTGTGATTCGTAACATCGACAGCACCTTGCGCAAGATGGTCATCAATCCTGGTGAGCGACCTGCAGCCATCCAAATTTACGGCCGTGAGGTTGGACCTATGGTTGAGGCGGCGAAGATTGCCGAGGCTGCAAAGCCCGAGGTGCTTGATATCAACTTTGGATGCCCGGTGAAGAAGGTGGCTCACAAGGGTGCTGGTGCTGGTATGCTTCGCAACGTGCCTCTCATGCTTGAGATTACGCGTGAGGTGGTGAAGGCTGTAAAGCTGCCAGTCACAGTGAAGACCCGTCTGGGTTGGGATTGTAACAACAAGATAATCGTTGATCTGGCCGAGCAGCTGCAAGATTGTGGCATTCAGGCATTGACGATTCACGGAAGGACTCGTTCGCAGATGTATAACGGGGAGGCCGATTGGACTCTTATAGGCGAGGTGAAGAACAACCCTCGCATGACGATTCCCATCATTGGCAATGGCGATATCACTACGCCAGAGAAACTTGCAGAATATTATGACCGCTACGGGGTTGACGGCATCATGGTGGGGCGTGCGTCGATTGGTGCGCCTTGGATTTTCAGGGAGATGAAGCAGTATCTTCTTACGGGCAAGATTCCTGAGATTAGTCGCCACGAGAAGATGACGTTGCTGCGGCGCCAGATTGACGAGAGCATCGACCGAATTGACGAGTACCGAGGCATCCTGCACATTCGTAGGCACTTGGCGGCAACACCTCTACTGAAGGGTATTAAGAACTTCCGCGACACGCGCATCGCGATGCTGCGTGCTAACACTAAAGAGGAACTTACCGCAATTCTAGACCATATAGAGAATGATATCTTTCCTGCATTAAATGAGTAAATGGCTGCGCTTGGGTGTTTAGGCGATTATGGACGATTTTTTATGGATGAGGAGGCTGCGCTTGGGGGCATTTGAGACTGCAGAGCTGCTGCGCTTAAAATAGAATCAAAATTACAATTGCAGGGCTGCTGGTTGCTTAGCCATGCGGCTTGGGTAATTAATGACAATTGTTGACGGCATAATGGGCTGCGCGTGATGTTTTGCGTGCAGCCCATTATGCATCGTGCTTGGGAATAAAGGAATGAGAAGGAATAAAAGGCATTGACTTGGAAACTAAGGGTTTGGGTAGGGTAGGTGTAAAAGTTTTCAACAAGGTGTAAAAAATCCCATTTTTATTATTGATAAATAAAATAAATTTATTTAAATTTGCGACACTTTATTGCAACTACTAAACGTAAAATAATATCCTATTAATTATCTAAAACTCTTTGTTTATGAAGAAATTACTAACATTTTTAATGTTGTCCGTCCTCGCTATAGGCGTGGGGTGGGCAGAGACGGTTGAAATTTCCATCTCAAACACTCTTTCTTATGAAATTGTGAAAGAGGGTACGTCTGGTACGGGAAGTGAAATGACAATCACGAGTGCTCCTATCACCATAACATCCAACAAAGGATATTTGTCTGGTTCGAATCACATCCGTGTGTATGGTGGTGGTAATCTTACAGTTTCTTCTTCTGTAGGAACTATTACAAAGGTTGAATTTACATCAACAGCAAGTGGAACCAGTGATAATGGGCCGTCTAAATTATCATTACCTGATGGTGCAAATGGTTCTTATTCTTATTCTGGATACATTGGCACATGGATTTATGAGGCTGGAACAAGTTCAGTTACATTTAATGCTAATGCTCAATTCAGATTCAACGCAGTAGTTGTTACTTATTCTAGCGATACACCCGCTTCAACATATAGTATTATGGTTAGTGGCGGTACCGCGGATATGGATGAGGCTTTTGCGGGTCAGATTGTAACTTTGACACCAAATATTCCAGAAGGCAAAGTTGTTGATTGGGATCAAACTACTGTAACCCCATCAAGCGTTATAATTAATCAATCCGACTATACCTTTACAATGCCCAATGAAGCAGTAACTATAGAGTTTGCTTTCAAGGATGATCCTAACGCTGGAAAATTGTTCTATGAATCTTGGAGTAAAACCTCAGGTTCAGGAGGTAATGACGGACAATGGAGTGGCTCTATTGCATCAAGCACAGTGACATCTGATATGAATGGATGGACTTATGAAAAACAAGGAGGTGCAGACAATTGTGTAAAGCTTGGCACAGGTAGTGCTCAGGGCTCAGCAACAACCCCAAATATTTCAGTTGAGAATAATAAAGTTTACTCTCTCTCTTTTAGGGCTGGTGCATGGTCTGGAGATCAAACACAATTGAAACTTTCAGCTTCTGGTGCAACATTATATGAAGATGCATCATGTATAGTTGAGTTGACTTCTGTTACAATGAATGATGCTTCTTTTAAGGATTTCACCGTTTATTTGAAAACAAGTTCAACTACGTTAACAATAACTTGGCAAGGCAAACAAGCAAGCAAATCTCGTTTCTTCCTTGATGAGGTTTTGCTTGAGGAAGCTGTTGCTCCCGCGGTTGCAACTCCGGTTATTGTAGGCGAGACACCTTTCTTGACAAGCACAGAAGTAACAATTACTTGCGCGACAGAAGGGGCTACAATCTACTATACTACTAATGGTGATGACCCAACCACTTCGAGCACGCTCTATAGCGCACCTTTCACTATTAATGCAACTACTGCTGTCAAAGCGATAGCTATCAAAAATGGCCAGACAAGTAATGTTGCCTCTAAGATCTTTACTGCTATTCCTACAATTGGAAACATCGAAGATTTTAATGCTCTTGAGCTTGGTGATAATTTTAAATACACAGCGTCAAATCTTGTGGCTATAAAACAATATGAAACTACAAGTACTTCTGGAAACAAAAATTATTATCTATACGCACAAAATGGAGAAAAAGGTATGTTGATCTTTGGTAACACAGGTCAAACATATCAACCTGGCGATGTGATTCCTGGTGGTTTCACTGGAACAAGAGCAGTATTTAATGGAGCTCCCGAGATGACCAATCCCGCTGGCTTCACTGCTTCATCTCAAAATGTTGGGTTGACTCCAGTGGAGATTACGCCTTCTCAAGTTAACCTTGATAACTTTGGACGCTATGCAATAATTAAGAACGCAAGTTTCAATACAACAAATAAGATAATTACTGCAGGTGATGAGGAAATCCCATATCACACAACATTCATGACTCCTCCTACTGATGGTGCTGTTTACGATGTGATTGGTATATGCGGTTACTACAAACCCCAAAATGGCACAGCTTATCCTCAGTTCTTGCCAATCAGTTTTGAACCAGCAGAAGTTACTGGTGCCGAATATTATCTAGCTGGCTCGTTTACCAATTGGGCGCAGGATGATACCTACAAGTCCTACAAGTTCACAAAGCTAGCCAATGGCGATTACAAATTAAACAAAACTATAGCCGATGACGTACTTTTCAAGGTTCTCAAGGTTGAGGGCGAGGATGTTACTTGGCTTGGTGGTGGTGCCGATGGTGATTACTTTGGCATCACAAAAGACGTTTGCACCAACATTTCCCTTGTAGATGGCAAAAACTTCTATATGGCAGCTGGTGGCAATTGCACATTTACTGTAAGCGCCGACCAAAAGCTCACGGTCAGCAAGGAAGCACAGCTCTTCATGAAGGGCAGTTATTCAAATGATAACTGGTCAACCAAGACCCCATTGACAGCCAATAATATAGGCTGGACTATTACTATGGACTTTGATGCCAATACTCAGTTTGGCTTCGTTGACGAGTGGGGCAATTGGCACGGTGGTAATGGATACTTGATTAAAGCTGAGCACATGGGTGACGAGATTCCTATGGTTAGTAATGGCAATTATGTTTTTGAAAATGCCAGCAATTACACACTTAACATCAATAGTGAATTGACAAAGCTTGTTGTGACCGATAATAATGTCGTGATAGAAGGCGATTATGTAAAGGTAACATCAAACGACCAACTCACAAGTGGTATTTATCTCATCGTTTATGAGGATGGCAGTCTGGCATTTGATGGCGGTCTTGAGACACTTGATGCAGTAGGCAATAGCATTGAGGTTGAAATATCCGACAATGTGATTCCAGCAAGTACAGAAGTTGATGCTGCAGCATTCACCTACGATGCTTTAGCAGGAACTCTGAAGAGCGCCAGTGGATACTATATTGGCCAAACAAGCGATGCTAATGGTTTGAAAGCTAGCCAAACAACAGTTTATGCCAACACTATATCAATAGATGATGACGGTAATGCAGATGTCGTGTCACAGGGTGGTGCTTACTTGCGTTATAATGCAACAAGTGGTCAAACTCGTTTCCGTTACTTCAAGAGTGATACCTATACATCCCAGAAAGCAATTCAACTCTATAAGAAAGGTGGAGAAATAGTTCCAACTCTGGATGCTCCAGAGATTGAAGGTGATACTCCATTCGAGGGTTCTACAACAGTAACTATCACTGCCGAAGAAGGTGCTGCTATCTACTACACTATAAATGGCGACACTCCTTCAAGTGAGTCAATACTCTATGAGGAGCCATTTGAGCTTTCTGAGTCTGCCACCGTTAAGGCAATAGCTATTAAGGGAGATTTAGTTAGTAGTGTTGCAAGCAAGAGTTTTGAGAAAAAACCAGAAATTTCAAGTGCCACTGCATTCTATCGCTATGAAGGCACCGGTGAATTTGTGTTCACTGGCAACCTTGTGGCAATAGCTCAAACAGGTAAATATCTCTATGCTCAAGATGATGCAAAGGGTGTTCTTATTTATGGACAAATAGACCAGGCCTATCAGAAGGGCGACAAGATTCCTGCTGGCTTCCACGCCAAGAAGGGTGCGTACGCTGGTGCTCCTCAGATGACTAATCCAACTGGTATGGAAACTGCCACTGAGCAGACTACAATTCAGCCCGTTGAGCTTACGATAGCTAAGGCTTCTCAAGAAGACCAAGAATATCTCTATCGCTATGCAGTTATTAAGGAAATTGTCTACCAAGATGGAAGCCTTGTTGATGGCGATAAGTCCTTGACAATATACAATGAGCGCTTTACAACTAGTGTTACACCTATTGATGGTAAAACCTATAACGTAACAGGTATTGTTGGGTGGCATAACGGTCCGCAGTTCATGCCTCTTGAATATGAGCTGGTTCAGCTTCCTGTCAACCTTGAGGGTGTGGCATTTACTGCTGAGCGCCAGTGGGCTACATGGTTTGGTGAAGAAGCTTTGGCTTTACCCGAGAATGTTACTGCTTATGTTGTGACTGGCATCAACGATGCTGGTACTGCTGTTGAGGTTGAGTCAGTTAACTATATTCCTGCGAACACTGGAGTATTGCTCTATAGCACTACTGCTACGGAGAGTGTTAGCGCAATGCCTGCCGAGGCTGGGGAGTCAGTAACTAGCTTACTGCAAGGTGGCCCAGCCACTGTTAACAATGCTTATGTGCTTTACAACAACCAGTTTATTCTTGCTCAGGATGGCACCACTGTAGGTGCTCATCGCTGCTACTTGCCTGCAAGTGCTAGCACTCAGGGTGCTCCTAGGCTCTTGATTGGCGATCCTGGCACTGTGACTGGTATTGAGGACTTGCGTTATGACAGCAATGGCAAGCCTGTTGGATACTATGACTTGACTGGCCGTTACGTTGGCACTTCGCTGAATGGCAAACGTGGTATCTTTATCACAAGCGACGGCAAGAAGGAGGTTCGTTAATGCACAATTCATAATGCAAAATGCATAATTAGGCTGCGCCTTATTTAATACAGAATGCAGAAATTTTAATAAATAATTGTCATACTCCCCCGCCCCCCCTCTATCTTAGAGGGGGAGTTGAGGGAGGATAAACAAAGAAAGAAATAATTCACTAAATATTAACTAATTTTTAAAACTATGGTAAAAAACATGACAAAACGATTGCTCAGCGTCTTCACATTGCTGATGATGCTGATGATGACATCGTTGTCGGCTCATGCCACATGCTATCTTGCTGGTTCTGCAACTAGTTGGCAGAATGGTAGGATTGCGATGGCAGACGAAGGCGATGGCATTTGGACTATTACTCATGAATTTGCCGAAGGCGAACTGTTCAAGATCATGGTGGACAACATCTGGTATGGAATGGCAGCCGATGGCGATTATTGGGTAACCGCCGAGAAACTAAACACTGGCGAAGTGATGCAGATGGCTCAGGACAACCAGAACTTAAATGTTAGAGTTGGTGGTACTTATAAACTAATCTTTGATGCCAACTCAAAGAAGTTACGCATGGGTGCAGAGGCACCTGTTACAGTGAAGGCTGGCATTCATGGTAATGTTAGTGTTGACCTAACACAGGCTATTCCTGGCCAGATAGTGACTATTACTGCAGCTCCTGCTGATGGTTACTACATTGAGGTAGGAAACATTATTGTTGAGAAGACCATTAATGGTGGTTCGGCTCAGGCTCCTGGTCTGAAAGCCGATGGTCCTGGCGTAGGACAATTTGTTACTGATATTCAGGCAGGTGAGGCTCCAAACACCTTCACCTTTGCAATGCCCGAATCTCCTTATGGCGCAAAAGTTAGCGCTGAGTTCCAAGCTTGCATTCCTATCACTGCAGCTATGATTCAGCCTAATCCCATTCCTGATCAGGATTATACTGGTAGCCAGATTAAACCTGCTATCGTTGTTATGGATGGTGAGACTACTCTCGTTGAGGGTACTGACTATACATTAGAGTATGGTGCTAACGTTGAACCAGGCGAGGGTACTATTATTGTAACTGGAAAGGGCAAATATACTAGTACAGTAACAGTGACCTTCACAATTAAGAAAGGCGTTCACAATGTGAATGTTACTTCCGATGGAAATGGTACTGTGGCTGCTGAACCTTTAAGTGCAGTTCAAGGCACCGATATTACTCTCACTATCACTCCAAATGAGGGGTATGAGCTTGATAAGCTCACAGTTGGTGGCACGGAAGTGACAGTAACTGGTAACACTTATACCTTCGAGATGCCTGATGCTGATGTTGCTGTTAATGCTACATTCAAGAAGGTGGACTACACTATTACAGTCACTTCTAACGAATATGGTACTGTAACCGTTAATGACAACAAGACTACAGCCAACTTTGGTGACAATATTACCCTCACCATCACTCCTAAAGAGGACTGCGTGCTGCAGGAGCTCAAGGTTGATGGTCAGGTGGTAGAAGTTGAAGGTAACACCTATACCTTTACAATGCCATCTCACAATGTTGCTGTTGAGGCTACCTTCCGTGCACTTGAGGTGAGCTATCAAGTCAACTATGGCAAGGGGAATCCTTGGGCCCAGGTTAATGAAATTGCTCTTGTAAAGGGTACAGACGGCAAATGGACCGCAGCAGATAAGGAGATTCCTGCTGAGTATGAGGCAGTACTTGTGAAGATTGTAGATGGCCAAGAAGTTTTGTTGGGTGCTCAATCCTCGGGTGACTTCTATATTAATGATAATACTTTGGGTCAACCTATTTCAATGGGAACTTTTGACGGGGGGCATTTTAACCTTTATTTCCCCAATGCTGGTATCTACAATTTCTCTTATGACCCAGCCGGAAAGACACTGGTTGTTACAGGTGATTATCTGTACAACATCACTGTTACCAACCCAGCAACTGAGGTGACAGTAGATAAGACTACAGCCAAGGCAGGCGAGACAGTGACTATTACCGTTCTTTCAATTCCTGAGGGTTACGAGATTGATGCTGTTAAAGTCAATGACGGTGCTGTTGAGGTGATTTTGGATGAAGAAACTGGTAAATACACCTTCGCAATGCCAGCTAGCAATGCTACTGTCACCGTTACTTTCAAGGCTGCCACTTACACCATCACTGTAGCTGAAAATATCGAGAATGGTACTGTAGAGGCACCTGCATCGGCCCAATATGGCACAGAGGTGAATGTTACCGTTACTCCCGATCTTGGCTATGAGGTAGATGCCTTGACTTATACTGTTGAAGGTGGCGAGGCTGTACCTATCGAGAACAACAAGTTCACAATGCCTGCCGGCAACGTAACTATTAATGCCACCTTCATTCCAATGGATGTGAAGTATTACGTTGCTTACGGTGTGGGTGACAACTGGGGCGATACAAGAGTAGATAAGTTGATGGAATTGGTTGACAACAAGTATGTTTATAATAATTTGCCTCTTGATAATGGAATGCAGTTCAAGATCCGCAAGGTCGTAACCAATTCAGCTGGTTCAATTGTTGAAGATGCGTGGTTTGGCGTTGGAGAATACCACTATCAGATTACCGCTGAGAGATTAGGCGAAGAAATTGAACTCAACAGCAATAATAGCCAAAACCTGTGCATTATCAACACCACTACCTATGGCTTCAGCTTCGACCCAGCAACAAATAAGCTGATTGTTACTGGCAGTTTCCTTTACAACATCAACATTACTGAGCCCACTAATGGTTCTGTGACTACTAATCCAGAGGGTCCTGTAACAGCAGGAACTGAGGTAACAATCGTTCCCACTCCTAATGATGGCTATAGAGTAGATGTGCTCACCGTAACTTATGGTGAGAACCAAACCGTTGAGGTTGCCGACAACAAGTTCACAATGCCAGCTGCCGATGTTACTGTAACCGTTACCTTCACCAAGATTCTTACTAACAACGCTCTCACTTGGAACGTTCCAGCTGAGAAGGGTACTGTAACTGCTACCGTTGACGGCGAAACTGTTGAGAACGGTGGTCTCGTTCAGGAAGGCAAGACTGTTGTTGTCACAGTAACTCCAACTGCTGAGTGGACTGTAAGCAAGGTTAGTGTTAACAATGAAGATCTTACTCTTGCTGATGGTACTTACACCTTTACAATGCCAGCTGCTCCAGCTGAGATTGTTGTTGAGTTCACCGCAGTTCAGCACAATATCACAATAACTCCAAATGAGTTTGTAACAGTTACCACTGACCCAGCTTATACAGCGGCTGCTGGTCAGGAAGTTACTGTAACCGTAACTCCTAACACTCCTGATGACTTCGTTGTTGGCGGCGTCAAGGTTAATGGAGAGTTGGTAGAACCCAATGAGGATGGTACTTACACCTTTGTGATGCCTGCAGGCGATAGTGGTGTTACTATCGACGTAGTTGTTGAGGCTAAGATTCAAGGTGTTTCGTTCACTGCCGACCGCAACTGGGCAACCTACATTGGTGCATACAACCTTGTTAAACCCGAGGGCATTAAGGTTTATGTTGTAACAGGCGTTGCAAGTAATGCTGTTGTGATTGAAGAGGTTGATTACATCCCAGCCAATGTGGGTGTACTGCTCTACGGAACTGCAGGTGAGGACCTCACTACACCTCTCTATACTGGCGCGACTGGAACTTACACCAGCAAGTTGGTGGGTAGAGCAACTGAGGCTCAAACCATCACTGCCGGTTATGTTCTCTACAACAACAACTTCATCCGCAGTGAGGAAGGCACCGTTGCAGCTCACCGCTGCTACCTGCCCGCTAGCGAAGTTGCTGGTGCTCCACGCATGCTGAAGATTGGCTACGACGGTGATGTGCCAACCGCAATCGAGACACTGATTGCTGAAGGCAATGTTGCCAAAGTTATGTATGTGAACATGAGTGGTCTTACCAGCGACAAGCCATTCCGTGGCGTCAATATCGCTGTAGTGACCTTCACCGATGGATCAACTCATACCATCAAGCTAGTGAAATAAGCATTAATTATAATAAGGTGGGTTCATGGATGACTCACGAGCCCACCTTTATTTAATTATTGAATTTTGAATATGCGAACAAAAAACAGATTATTAATACTGCTGGCAATGCTGCTGTGTGGCTTTACTGCCGCATGGGCAGCGCAGACGGTGACAGTAGCGATTAATCCCGCAGGTACCGGTACTGTAGATGTTAATCCCACAGCTCCTGCTGCTGGCGCTACTGTGACCCTCACAGTCACTCCCGCCGAGGGCTATAAGATAGCCAAGAGCGATATCGTGGCAGAGGCTACAATCAACCCTGGGTCGGCTCAGTTGCCAAGGCCTAAAGATGCTGGTCCTAATGTAGGTAAAATTCTTGAGCTTCAGGGCGAAGACCCTGCCGACTTGAGTGCAGCACGTGATTACACGTTCACGATGCCTGAAGAGCCCTTAAACGTGCTTGTTACCGCCAATTTCACTGGAATTCCGTTATTTAATATAACCGTTGCCGACATTCAGAATGGTAGCGTTGTGCCCGACAAGACTCAAGCTGCCGAAGGCGAGACAGTGAATCTCACCGTAACTCCCGCTCAAGGTTATGAGCTCGATGAGCTGTACTACATGAAGGGCACTGAGAAGGTGACCATTACAGGCACTTCGTTCCAGATGCCTGCCGGTGATGTTGAGATTCATGCCACATTTATGAAGTCTCAGGCAACGTACCTAATTGGCTCGTTCAATGGTTGGAACGATGCTACAATGGTTGCCTTGACCAAGAATGCTGACGGCAAGTGGGTTGGTATCCAGGCAATGGATGCTAATGGAACCTTCAAGTTCAAGGACGAGAATGGCACTTGGATTGGTGCTGAGAGCAATGGCAACTGCATTGTTCAATATGAGTTTGTGAAGAACGGTGCCGCCTTGCATTTAGCAGTGCCTGGTCAGAATTTCGAGATTCCAGTTGCTGGAACTTGGACTTTCACTGTTGACCGCGATTCCAATCCAATGACTGTGGTTATCAGCGGTGACTGGTATTTCAGAGTTGAAACTGAAACTCCTACTAATGGTACACTTAGTGCCGACAAGGACCAGGCCCTTGAGGGCGAGACTGTGACCCTCACAGTTAATCCCAATGAGGGTTATGAGATTGATGAGCTGTACTACATGAAGGGCACTGAGAAGGTGACCATTACTGGCACTTCGTTCCAGATGCCTGCTGGTGATGTTAAGGTTTATGCAACATTCAAGCAGTCTGAGTACAATATCACCGTTAACTCAAGCGAGAATGGTAGTGTGACCCCCAGCAAGGATAAGGCCACTATGGGCGAGACCATTACTCTCACAGTGAGCCCTGCTGAAGGCTATGAGCTTGAGTCTCTTACCGTAATGGCTGGTAATGAGGCTGTGGCAGTGGCAAATAACCAATTCACGATGCCAGCTAGCGATGTGACAATTACTGCCACATTCAAGAAGAGCACTTATACCATCACTGTTACTCAGCCTCAGAATGGTACCGTTAGCGCTAGTGCTGCAACCGCCAATATGGGTGATGTGATTTCACTTACCATCGCTCCTGAAGCAGGCTATGAGGTTGACCAGATTACGGTAGTGTATGGCGAGAACAACACTCCTGTTGAGGTTACCGACAACCAGTTTACAATGCCAGCCGGCAACGTGACCGTTACCGTGACCTTCAAGGCTGTTGAGTACACCATCACTCCCGAGACTTGTGAGAACGGTAGTGTGACTGCCGACAAGGAGAAAGCCACAGCAGGCACAACTGTGACCCTGACAGCAACTGCTGCCGAGGGCTATGAGGTTGACAAGTTCTACTACAAGGTTGGCGAAACCCAGACTGTACTTGAAGGCAATACCTTCACAATGCCAGCCAGTGACGTGACTGTGGGTGCCACCTTCAAGAAGAGCACTTATACCATCACTGTTACTCAGCCCCAGAATGGTACCGTTAGCGCTAGTGCTGCAACCGCCAATATGGGTGATGTGATTACACTCACAATCAATCCTAATGATGGTTTTGTAATTGGCACTATCTCGGTGACCTATGGCGAGAATCAGACCGTTGAGGTTACTGACAACCAATTTACAATGCCTGCCGGCAACGTGACCGTAACCGTTACTTTCGTTGACAGAAAGTATAACGTAACTGTTGAGGAGAGCGAGCATGGTAGCGTTACTGCCGATAAGAATGAAGCTGCAGAGGGTGAGAAAGTGACTCTCACTATCAGCCCCGATGCAGAGTATGAGCTCGACGTTCTTACTGTCGACGGACAGCCTGTAGAGGTTACTGGCAACACCTTTGAGTTCAATATGCCAGCTCATGATGTTACTGTTACCGCTACCTTCAAGGCTATTGTGCATACCTACACTGTAGTTGGCGCGCCAGCAGCTGTCTTTGGTTCCGACCAAACTTGGGATTTGAACAATGCCAACGCGCTGATGACTCCTAAGGGTTCTGTTTACATTTGGATTTCAGAGCCTACACACTTGGAGAACGGCGTGTCGCTCCGTGTTGTTCAAGACAACAGTTGGGTAGTTGCTTATCCCGAACAAAACTGCTACATTGGCAATATCAAGCCCGGCACTTACGTTCTAATCGTAGTTTTCAATCCAGAAACTGGTGAGGTTAGCGCTAGTCTTGACGGACAGGCCGATGTATATGTGTTTGGTGATATCAACGGTAATGTTTTTGCTCCAAATCTTGGCTTGAAGATGGAGAGCGAGGATGGCAAGATTTATACCGCTTCAGTAACTATACCCGACGTTGAGAACGGTTATGGATTCTTCGCCTTTACTCACAAACTCAGTACCGATGCAAGCGACTGGGGTACTGCTAACGCTTATCGCTTCCTGGCTCAGAGCAGTGGCGACTTCCTCGTAAATGGTCCTACCATGAACAAGGCGTTGGGCATGGAGTACAACAGCAGTAATGCGATGAAGATTCCAGCTGGTGAGTACACTCTTACTGTTGACTTTGAGAACATGAAGCTCACAATCACAGGTGGTACTCAGTTGAGCTATATCCTTGCAAGCGGTGTTGAGGGCGTTGACTACACTGTAATCAACAACCTCGCCGTGGTTGAGAATCATGAGGGAACTCAGCAGTTCTTTACCAGCGACGGCAGTGACAACTGGATTACCATCAAAGGTGGCAACTTCTTTGCCGACGCAAGCCTCATGGACGCGTTTAAGGGTGGCTATGTGAGCGGTGTGTTCAGCGACAAGAACATGAACCCATATCTCACGCTCACCGTAGCTCCTAAGGAAGCTGAAGGCCCAGAAGTTGAGCCAAAGACCTACTCGCTCACTACCGAGTTCACTCCAAAGGTTGATGAGGTGATTAATGTTGAGAAGGCTTACTACAAGGAGAGCGATAACGCATTGCGCGCTTATTCACCAGGTAGTGGCGCTCAAGGAAAAAGCCTTACGGTAGACACTAGCCTCTACAACTATGACTTCAAAGATGGTTATCGCTACAACGTAACTGGCGTGATCAACATCAAGGAGCCATGGGCTACTACAAGCGGCATTAATCCTCTGAATTATAATTATCCATTCCAGAACTACAAACTGCTTGTGCTTGAAGTTGAAGAGCTTGCTCCACCTACTGCAATCGACGGTATCATCGTTGAGGAGGGTGTCAAGAGCGTTCGCTACTACAACGTGGCAGGTGCCGAGAGCACAGTTCCATTTAATGGCGTTAACATCATCGTCAAGGAAATGAACGACGGTACTAGGGTGACTACTAAGGCTATCTTCAAGTAAAAGCTTGTAACGGCCTTATTGCCGCAATTCTAGCAGGCGGCAGTCTCAACGCAACGAGGCTGCCGCTTGTTGTTGTGTTGTGAAGAATGCCAAAACCTTGATTTAAATCAAGATTTTTAAAAAAAGGGTTGGAGGAGTGAAACATTTCGCCTAGTCTGTTACGTCTATAGCATGAAACCGCTTGATGCGGTAGCAGCTTGAAACTATAAAACAACAAAATGATATGAGACGTACAGCTTTATTTATTACAGCGATTCTAACCACTGTCGCAATGATGGCGACAACTTTCACTGGCACAGTGATTGACGAGAATAATAAACCATTTCAGTTTGCTAATGTGGTGCTGCTAAGTGCAGGTGACAGCACTTATCTGGCTGGCACAACAACTGGTGATGATGGCACATTTTCCATCGACTGCTCTTGCAAGCAAGCATTGGTGAAGATAAGTTATATTGGCTATGAGACCAAACATATAAATGCTATAAGTGGTGACTTAGGCACTATTCAGCTTCTACCTGAGGCAACGATGCTAGGAGAGGTGGTTGTGAAAGGCACTCGACCAACGTTCAAAATCACCACCGAAGGCATCAAGACCGATGTCGACGGCACGTTGCTGAGCAAGGTTGGAACCGCCAAAGATGTGCTCCAAAACCTGCCTGGTGTACAGAAGAAAAGCGATGGCATTGAGGTGTTTGGCAAGGGCACTCCACTCATCTATATCAACGGCCGCGAGATGCGTAACAAGAGCGAACTCGATCAGCTCAAAAGTGATGACATTGCGAGCGTGGAGCTCATCACCAACCCAGGCGCGAAGTACAAGGCTGATGTGGAATCTGTGATCCTCATCAAGACCAAGCGTCCACAGGGCGAGGGCTTCTCGTTTGACACCGAAGCTGATTACTACCAAGGCGAGAATATGGACTTAGCCCTGGGCCTGAACTGGAACTATCGCAAGGGTGGCCTAGATGTGTTTGGTAGCCATTGGTACAACGAGTACAACTGGCATCAAAATGACGGCATATTTCTTGATGTGAAGTCCGATACCATCTGGCATCTTGACCAACTTATAGACAGCCGCAGTCGCAGCCGCTCGCTCTACAGTTCGGTGGGTGTGAACTATGTGCTGGGCGACAACCACTCGATGGGACTGCGCTACGACACCAAATGGTATTTCAGTAACAACACATGGGGCGGTATGACTGCCGACGTGATGGCCAACGGGGAGTTCTACGACCATCTTGTGAACACAGTTGATCAAGATGAGAAGTCAAATATGCCCCACACCCTCAATGCCTACTATAACGGCAAGATAGGGAAGACAAGCATTGATGTGAATCTCGACTATATGTTTTACAAGAACCGTACTAATCAGTATAATGACGAAGTTAGTCAGGAACATGATAGCCGCATCGTAACCGCACAGAGCGTGGAACGGAATCAATTGCTGGCAGGCAAACTCGTGCTCTCGTGGCCAGTGTGGGGCGGCAACCTGCAGGCAGGAACCGAGCTTAGTAACACCCACCGCAACGACGACTACATCAACCCCGAGAACATCGTGCCAACCTCGTTCACCGAGCAACGAGAGCGCAATTATGCTTTCTTTGTGGAGTATGCGCGACCATTGCCTATCGGCCAAATGCGGCTGGGACTGCGCAACGAGAACGTGTGCAGCAAATATTACAGCATGGGCGAGCTTGTGCCCGAGCAGAGCCGCACATACCACCATTTGTTTCCAACGGTAGGTCTTACTGCACGTGCTGGCAATGTGCAACTGATGTTCAATTACGCGATGAAGATTCAGCGACCTTATTACTGGCAACTCAACGGCAGCGTGACCTACGCTAATCGTTTCACTTGGGAGAGCGGAAATCCTGCCTTGAAACCGTCGATCAACAACCAGCTGAGTTTCATGGCTATGTGGAAGTGGGTGAACCTGATGATTGATTACAAGCGCACCAGCGACATTATAGTGAATGTGGCACGTGAAGTTCCGGGCAGCGAGTCAACAACGTTGATCACACGTGACAACGTGGACCACGCCGACGCATTGAGAGTGATGCTCAACCTCACACCACAGTTTGGCATTTATCAACCTCAACTCTCGATTGCCATGATGAAGGATTGGGTCAAGATTCCCACCCCCATTGGTTTCATCAGCCCAAAGC
>JAEEGG010009713.1_pt1 | contig 21484 bp, 13 predicted proteins | sample 9134161 | NCBI WGS metagenome assembly JAEEGG01 (sample SAMN16246543, study PRJNA631951) | gut metagenome | biome: gut microbiome; feature: rumen; material: CR-attached | host: Bos | place: Iran: Karaj | collected 2018-10
GGCCAGAGGGTTCAAACAACAGTCCCGATAGAATTCGGCGTCATAGCCTTCCGGCATTTCCATCAAGACGTCGTGGTCATATTCCTTAAGGATCGCGACATAGGTCATGTCCTGGACGGTGCGGCCGTCATCCAGGGCTTCCGCACCCGCGGAGCGTGCCACATCCCCGAGTTCTGTGCCGTCTACCAGGATCCGCGCCTTTACGCGGCTGCCATCCGAGAGACGGAGCATCCAGTCTCCACTTCCCTTTTTGCGGCCGATGCCCGTAACCGTGGTTTCAAATTTCACTTCCACACCGGATTCCTCGGCGATGCCGCTGAAAATACCTGCCCCGACGCGAGGGTTGAAAAGTATGTTTGACACCCAGCCGGAACGGAGAGCATCATAGCCACCGTACCGGGCAGCCAGCGAGTCGGTGAATTCTCCGAATATCCCGCCTCGCAGGCGGTAGTTGCCGTCGACGGCGCTGACACCCGCGGAGGTCAGTACACCTCCGAGCCAGGTCCCTTCTTCCACCACAAGAGTCCTGGCTCCTCCACGTGCCGCCTCTATAGCGGCGGCGGTCCCTCCGGTACCTCCGCCCGCGACCACGACATCATAAGTCCCCGAGCAGGCGGAAAGAGCCATCAGCGCGCAACACATTACAAGATACCTATTCATCTATCTCACTTTTCCCACAAATATAGAATAATACTGGAACATGGCAGGATCTTTTTATGGCAGAAGCAATGTGATTTCGAGATTATCCGCCTGCAGGTGACACTTTTTCAGCTACTGACGAAACTTAATAATCAATTTTTCGTAGTTTTGTAAATAACGGACAACTAACTATAAAACGAACGATGTTGGAAAAATTAGACACCCTCGGTGCCTGCCTGCTGGCCGCACTGATGGCCGGTACCTTTCTATTCTTTGTGATTGCCCACTCAATCGGCTTCCAGTACTGCAAAAAACTCTTCGGTACCCGGCGGATCACCCAGCAAAACCAGGAGATTCCTCTGGAGGGCGACCTGTTTGCTGCCTGCTACATCTGGACCAATCAGCCGCGTGTCCTGGATCAGCACATCCATCACGAGTTATTGGCCGCTTTCCTCTACCGCTGGTACAGCGAAGGAAAATTGAAACTCGTGCGGCAAGAGCCCTCGTTAGATCTCTTCAACTATCTCTCTATCCAAAAAGACGCTGTTATCCGCGATAAGGAGGAAAACAGTTTGTACCAGAAATTCTGTGAAGCCTCAGGGGAAGACGGGCTGCTGGAAGTCGATGAAGTGTATGACTGGAGCTACAGACATCCCGTAGATCTTTACGGCTTTAAACCGGAAGACAAAGGAAAGGAATGGTTCGAAGACCGGAGAATGATCGAGCCCGATAATCCGAAAGACAAGCTGACAAATCTGGGTGTCCGGATACGCTCCCTCACGCCAGCAGGGGCAACGAAAGCCCGCGGACTGGTTGAATTGCAAAACTTCCTGCAGGCTCAGGCTGAAGACAAACCCTGTGACCCGGTCGATACCAACCGGATCGATGATTTGCTATGCTATGGCCAGTTCTTCGGCATCGCCGACAAACTGGCTGAAAAGTGGAGAACGTATCTGAGCGAAGAAAAAATCATCGTCGTCGGGCTTTGCCGTGACCTCTCACAGGCGTTCTTCGACGGGAACAACAATGCTACAGATTAAGCGGATCCGCACATTAACACATCAGAAGGCAGCCCGGAGAAATATGAAATTAACAGAAGATATGCCTCAGATGATGACCAGGACAAGGCCTGGATCTGAGATGTCCCCTTCAGAGGCGGCTGAAAGACCAACATCCGCCAAGCCCTTTCCATCCCCTGCCTTTAACACTGTCGGAAAGAGCCTTAAGCCGCTCTTCGGGAGTGCCTCGGAAAGAAAGGAATCTGGACGTGTCCAATCTCGCTGTACCGTAATAGGGATTATCCCAGCGTTCATTCCTGTCGGCAGGGATGTCCCAGGAGTCATCCATCACAAAATACAAGTCTTGGCGGATCTGGGGATATAGCGAAGTCCATCCCTCGAATGGCCCGTTTCCGAAAAGGTAACGCTCAGTCATTCGCGAGCGCATCTCCTCGGGAGGCCCATAACTGCAGACATATCCTTGAATATTCCACGTGCACAGGTAGTCTGGCGCGTCAGAAGGAGTGTCCGGGACCAGATTAACCCTGCTGGTGCAGGAAATGGCTAAAACAATTGTCGCGAAAATGACTGGATTACTCATAAATACTTATTTGGGACGGAAAAATAGTGATTTTCCGCCGTAATACGTTATAGTTTTATTTCTTCCTTGTCGGGTTGGCATTATTTGCTACATTTGTATTCCATGACTAGTCAAGGGAGTTTTATATATGAATTTCAGTGGTTTAATAGTTGGAGTAGCGGTATTCCTCATCATCGGAGTCTGCCATCCCATCACGATAAAGATGGAGTATTACTGGGGGAAAAGGAGCTGGATGGTCTTCTGCGCCGCGGGAGTTGTTTTCACAGTGGCATCTCTTCTTGTTGATGGACTGATCATCTCCACGATTCTAGGAGCGGCCGCATTTTCCTGCTTCTGGGGCATCCATGAGATCCTCTCTCAGGAAATGAGGGTTCTTCGCGGCTGGTTCCCGGAGAATCCCGCCAGGCATGAGTACTATGAGCGACGCCGTGCGGAGCTTGGCGACAAAATCCTCAAAAGCCATCCCTCACACAAGAATCTTAAGGAGAAGCTGGGCAAATGAGCTTGGCCTTCCATACAATAAAAAGCACCTGCGTGATCGCAAGTGCTTGATTTAGACCGTGGAAACAACTGGATTCGAACCAGTGACCCCCTGCTTGTAAGGCAGGTGCTCTGAACCAGCTGAGCTATGCTTCCAAACTTTTGAGGAGTGCAAAATTACTACAGTTTTTCTATTCCGCAAAAAAATCCCCAGGAATTTATTACCTTCGCACCATGCGAAGAATAACACTATTAATGATGGCGGCTCTCTTCCTTGCTGCTGGATGCTCAGGATCCTCAAATAATGAGGATGATAATAACACAGAGCCGGAGAAACCCGCGGAAGAGGTTCAAGACTTTTACAAAGCCGACAAAAGCACTCTAGAAGGACAATGGAAGGACTCCGTCCACACAGCGCTTTCCAAGGCGATCAAGGAAAAGAGACTTGTGATCGGGCAAAACGCCATGCCGATCTGGTGGAAATTATTCGGAAACGAGCCCAAGGACGGCAGGTCTCTTTACATCTCCCTGCACGGGGGTGGAGGCACCACGGCAGAGACCAACAATGGCCAATGGAACAACCAGAAGACCCTCTACAAACCATCAGAAGGCGTCTATCTTTGCCCAAGAGCGATAACAAACACTTGGGATCTTCACTTCCGTCCAGAGTCTGACGCGTTCTACGAGAGAATCATCCAACTTGCCGTAACCTGCTGGAATGTCAACCCCAACAAGGTCTATCTAATGGGTTATTCAGCTGGAGGCGATGGAGTTTGGCGCCTGGCACCCCGTATGGCGGACCATTGGGCGGCAGCCTCTATGATGGCTGGCCATCCCGGCGATGTGTCGCTCCTTAGTCTTAGGAACCTGCCCTTCATGATTTGGTGCGGTGCCCTGGACAGCGATTACGACCGCAACAAAGTCTGCGCTGAGAGAATAGAGGAGATGGATAAGCTGCAAGCCGCTGATCCTGAGGGATATATCCATGAGGGACACATTGTGGCGGGAAAGCCTCACTGGATGGACCTGGAGGATGCCGCCGCCCTTCCATGGATGGCGAAATACACTCGCAACCCTTACCCCAAAAAGGTAGTCTGGTGCCAGGGAGATGTGATGAAAGAGTATTTCTACTGGCTCGGGATCCCTGTTTCCGAGGCTAAGAAAGGCAAAAAACTAATTGTTTCGATTGAGGGCAACACCATCACCATCGGGGACTGCGATTATTCGAAGGTGCGTCTGTTCCTGAACGACAAGCTGGTTGACCTGACCAAGCCCGTGGTCGTGATGCATGATGAGAAAAAACTTTACGAAGGGACCCTGACTCCTTCAGAATCCCTTCGCAAAAAGACCCTTTACACTCGCAACGACCTCTCCTACTCTTTCCCCTGCATGGTTGAAGTCAAGCTTTAAAGGAATATCCCTTTAGTTTTTCTCTTTGATCGGGTCGTCGTAGAGAGTCTGGAGACGGACGAGCTCGGCTTTGAGGGCAGCGACTGTCTTCTCGGTTCCTTTTTGGCCGTAGATGTTGTGCAGCTGCCGAGGATCTTTCTCTAAATCAAAGAGTTCCCACTCGTCGATGTCATTATAGAAATGCATCAGGGAATACTTCTCCGTCCTGACTCCATAGTGACGGCGGACCGAATGTTCGGCCGGATATTCATAGAAATGGTAGTAGAGTGACTTCCGCCAGGCTGGCTTCTCCCCTCGCAACAAAGGCAGGAAACTCTCACCCTGGATGTCATCCGGGACAGGAAGCCCGGCGATATCGAGAATAGTCGGAGCGTAGTCGATGTTCTGCACGAACTCCACAATGTCATTGTCATGGTGGCCGAAGTCCGCTCCCAGAACCTTGACGCGGGACTTCGCGGGCTTGACTGGCTTTCCGTCGGGCATCCTGACAAGCAGCGGAGTCCGGAAACTCTCCTCATACATGAAGCGCTTGTCGAAATAGCCATGTTCTCCCATAAAGAACCCCTGGTCCGAAGTGTAGATGATGACGGTATTATCCAGCAGCCCATGCTCCTTCAGGTAATCGTACACCCTGCCGACATTGCGGTCCACTGAATGGATCACACTGCAATAGTCACGCATATATCGCTGGAACTTCCACTCGTAGAGATCTTTACCTGAAAGGCTATCCCTTTTGAACTTGTCAATGATCGGGTCGTAGTACGCGTCCCAAACCGCCTGCTGCCCAGAGTCCATCCTGCCTGGAACAAACTCACCAGGAGCGAGGTCACGTCGGTAAAGATCACGCCCGTAGCCTTCCAGAGCCTTGTTTTCAGGAGTGTGTATCTCTCCTTCCTTGTCGGCCATCTTGAGGTCGTAAACCACATTCATGTCAGCGATAACGCTCATCTCCTGTTTAGCTCCAGCCTCCCTGGTCGAATAGTCGTCATAGAAGGTCTCAGGAATAGGATATGTCACATCATCATATATTCCAAGATCCTGGAGGTCAGGCATCCAACTCCGGTGAGGGGCCTTATAATGGAGGAAAAGGCAGAATGGCTTGTCAGGATCCCGTCCGTCGAGCCACTCGAACGCCACATCAGTGGTTATGTCAGTGGAATAGCCCCGGCGGACCAGACGCTCCCCATTACGGATGAAAACCGGGTTATAGTAGTCGCCCTGGCCAGTAAGGATGTCCCAGTAGTCAAAACCGGTAGGCTCGCTCACGAGGTGCCACTTCCCTATCATCGCTGTCTGGTACCCTCCTGCTCCGAGGAGCTTGGGGAGAGTCTGCTGACTGCCATCGAATATCCCGTGCTCATTATTCGTGAAACCATTCTTATGGCTATGCTTGCCTGTGAGCATGCAAGCCCTGGAAGGGCCGCTTAAAGAATTGGCCACGAAACTATTGGTGAACCTGGCTCCCTCGTCGGCGATCCGGTCGATATTCGGAGTCTCTATGTAACGGTGGTCGTAGGCGCTGATAGTCTGATAAGAATGGTCGTCACACATGATGTAAACGACATTCAAAGGCACCTTCGGGACATCAACGTTCTTCTTGTTATCACTCGAACAGGAGCTCCCGGCCAAAGCGGCCGAGGCTCCTGTGAGCGTCAATAAAAGCTTTGTGGCTTCCATAACTTGTCGGGGCGGATTATCACTGCACCACGGTCAAAACTCCACCGAACTTGTCGTTGGCGCGGTAGTGAGGCGCATAGAGTGACTCGATCGTCACGACCGGAGCGCTGAAGGTTCCTTCCTGAGTGATGAAGAACTCCTCAGTAACAGTGGTGTGCTCCTCCGGATAGACATCAAAGAAGTACTCAGTCCTGTCCGTCTTCACATTCCGGTAGCCCTGAGGTGAAATGGCGTAAGATCCTATCGGACGATACCACCAGCCGACGTGACCGGAGAGCTGGTTGACAGGCCTGAAGGCCGCCTCGCGAGGAGCCGTGAGCTTCACGAAGCTGCGGTTCTCCTGGTTCCATATCTTGTATTCACAGACAATCTTGTCTCCTCTCTGGAGCTTCATCCCGGGATAGATCTCCACGAGATTCATGTCTTCTCCGGCGCCATGAACCTCCTTGAAGAAATGGCGCTCGACAGTGAAGCCGTTACCTGCCGCCACAATCTGGGAGAATGGTTTCCTGTAGGTCTTGCTCATGAGAATCACCCTTGTTGAGAGCACATCCTCACCACCAGTCATCACGGAGTTGATGGCATCGACGAAAGCTGGATCATCTCCCCACTTCTGTGTCTCTTTCTGGAGCATAGTCCATATGCGGATGCCATCGGCGATCTTGGTCTCAACTTCTGATTGGCTGGCCACGCGCTTGTCCGAGAGCAAGTCGCAAAGCAGTGAGTGGGCGTAGAGCTCGCTCTCGAGGAGGCCTCTCCAAGGCATCACCGCATTGGGATAGTACCAACCGCCGTCACGATGCTCAACAGCATATTCATCAAGCGAAGCTATGTCGGCGATTATGGAGTTCCTCATCTTCTGATCCGCGGAGAACTTGATTCCCCATGCCGAGGCCAGCTTGAGGCCATCCTCGCCATAGACCAGATTCACCAATGTCTTGATCCTGCGTGCCTTGGCCAAAATCTGTCCCTGGAGACCACGCCCGTCTTTGGCGGAAGGAACGAGGTAATCTTTGATGTATTTCTTGAACTCTTTGAAGTTCTTGGAGTACTCGCTCATCTCACTGAGAGTCTCCTTCGACACATCGAAGGGCACCTGAGTGTACATCGAGCGCACATGGGCATATTGGGCGGTTGAAAGCCATCCGCACCAATACGGCCAGCTGTCGTGGATGAATTGGTTCTTGTCGAGGAAGGCCACCGCCTTGTCCGAATTGATGTCGCCGTCTTCAAGACCCGCATCACGAAGCTTAGCCAATCTCTCAAGGACAACCGCGGTGATGATCGGTGATGACTTCATGCCTTCGAACCAACCGAAGCCACCGTCAGCGTTCTGGCATGAATACACTTTTTCGAGAAGGTCCTCATCAGAAAGCTTGTATTCAAGATTGGCGCCCAGTTTCTCAGCCACCCTACGGACATAGAAGGCTTCGGTCAAGGACAAGAGGTCATGTCCGGAAGGCTCAACCTTATCGGGAATGGCATCCAAGAGCATCTGACGTATGTCAATCTCTTTGTATTCAGCTCCAGCTGAAGTGGTTCCGGTGAATGCCCCACGCAGGCGCTGGATGAGGAGGTTCTTGTCCATACCTGCAAGAAGAACCGCGGAATGGGCCTCGGTCAAAGTCTGCTCGGCATCATAGACCGGCACCGTCACGAACATGGCGTCGGAGAAGCTTTTGGCGTTGTCAGCGAAAACGACCTTGAGTCCGAGCATATCTTTCACCTTCGGGTCAACAGTAAACTCGACAGGAACGGTCTTGCCAGCTGGCACGGTCACCTTCTTGGTAAGGGTCGCGAACGGCTTTGTCCCCTCGTAGTCTGATCCCGCGTAAGACTGGAGCGCCACGGTTCCGGAAACAGGCTTGTCGGAATTGCTTGAGACCGTGGCGTGGAGGATGTACTTGTCGCCCTTGTAGAGGAATCCGGGTTGTACCACATTGACTTTCACAGGGATAGAGACAACCATCTCTTTGCGCAGGAGGGCGTTCTTCATCTCTTTGGTGTGGGCATAGACCTGGACCACAAAGGTCGAGAGTTTGTCGGATGTCTTGAACTTGAGGGTGGCGTTGCCGTTGCCATCAGTCCTAAGGTTCGGCTCAAAAGCGAGCGAAGTGGAATAGTCAGAACGGACAGACACCTCATCCAAAGCGGCGGAATCCATGTCAACCTTATCCTCCATCACAGCGCTCTCCTCAACCATCCTCTCCATCGGAGCCATCATGATAGCGCTTTCGTTAACCGCTCCAGCGGCTACCGCGGAACGGGACTTGTACATTCTCCTGTCAACAATATCCCCGAAACCGACTCCCTTATCAACGCTTCCATCCAGGGCATCGAAATAGACAGGTCTCGCACCCGCGTTGACAAGTCTCACTTCCCTCCAATAGTTGGGGGAGATCCTCTCGGAGCTCTTGTCGAAAATGGCAGCCACCATCTCGGTCCCAGGCTGGGACTTTAGAGTGAAGGAATATTGCTTGCCAGGATAGGCCTTGTCTTCGAATGAAGCGAACGACAGAGGCAGGTCAAGAATCGTCTTCTCCCTTTGGAACTCCTGGTGGAAAGTGTAGTGCTTGCCATTCCGGAAATAGAAGATGTACAGGTTGACCGCGTCGGGACTGGCCGGGGTGAAATCAAATGTCAAGAACTCGACAGAGCCAGGCTCACCGGCTTTGCCCTTGAGGTAGACAAGATGACGTCCGAGAGGTTGCCTCTTGTCTCCGAAGAGCTCAGCGACAGCCCAGACAGGGCCATCTCCAGCAGCCATCTGAACCTTGATCACATCACCGTCCTTGATGGATCCTTTCGCGCCAGGACCAACAACTTTGAACACATTCTCCACTTGGGCGTTCAACACATTGTCCTCATCTCCAATCATCAAGAACATGAGCTCTCCCTTTGAAGTTATCACCCTGTCATCAGTCGCCTTGACTTCAGAGGTCATAAGCAATTTGTAAAGGCCTGGTCCAGGGACACTCACATCCTTGGTCTCTCCGGAGACAGCCTCGCCAGAAGCGACCACCTTGTCCTCGACATCTTTGAGCTGATATTTGATTGGCACGGGAACCGGCTGATTATCAGAGTTCTCCGCATAGAAAGACACCTTTGCGGTCGTTTCCGGGAGGATCGAGCAACGACCATACATCTTATTCGAAAGCTCCACGCTTCCCGAGGCGGCATTCTCCAAGCTGGCCTCGATGCTGTAACTGTTAAGCACATAGACACTACGGTGGAACTCACTAGTCTCTCCGGTCGCATCCACGACCTCAACAGTGACCCTGTACCAGTACCTGTCCTTGGTGGTTGGGAACACGATTTTGAAGGATCCGTCGGAGGCGAGCTCGACTGCCCCGTCAGCTATTCTGGAGCCCCAGCTTTCCACATTGTAAAAAACCTTGGCCGCATCGAGGGAATGACCGCTATAGCTGGACACTTTGCCAGGAACTTCGATCTCATCGCCCATGAAGTACAGCTTCTCAACACTATCGAAAGCCAGATCGTAGGTCGGCAAGACAAACTCGTCCACCACCAGTTCCTTTGAGGCGATCTGATATTTGTTACGGCGAATCTCAAGGGTGAATCTACCGTTCCTCTCGCCTTCGGGAATCTTGAACTCCCCGGAGGCTGAACCAAACTCGCTGAGCTTGAGATCAAGCTCCCCGACATCCTTTCCCTCAGCGTTAATCAGCTTAGCCACAATAGGTTCTCCAGCTTCCAAAACCTTGAAACTCTTGTAAGGATTACCTTTATACAAGACCGTCTTGAACTTGACTGTCTCCCCGGGATTGAAGGCGCTCTTGTCCGTGAATATCTCGCAATCTGTCTCTTCCCTATTCCTAATGGCGGAATAGTAATCATCGGATTTATGGATACTCTGCGCTTTGGACCTGCGGAAGAAACCATCCGCATCTTTGAAGGAAGCGACTATATAATAATAGGCATCCTTCTTCATCTCCTTGATCAATTCCTCAGGAACTGGAGTGAACCCGTCAACAGCCACCCCAGCAACCTCGGCGACTTGCTTACCCGAAAGGGAAAGCTCAAGATCCACCTTGTCAATGGGCTTTCCGGTAATGTAATCAGTCACATAAAATTTACGTCCCTCAAGATCTTCTCTCAAAGCGATCGAGAGGGTCTTTGGAACATAACTCCCTATAGCCTCGATCTTACCGTTCTTAGCCTTGACCACATAGTCTCCATCGTCGCATCTGGGGATAGGAACCTTGACTGTGTCAAGCACATAGAAACTCTTTTTAGGGTTGGTGATAGTCTGCTTGAGAATAGGTGTGGCGCCTTTCTCATCCGGAGTGATGGACACTTCAACATTGGGCAGATTCCTCAGAGTGACAACCACATTATTCTGATCATCAAATGAAATGGTAATATCTTGTCTTTCAAGAGAAGACATCTGCTCCTTGAAAGATTCTATAGTGGCGGCTATCTTACCGTCAACGCCAGACTTATAAGACTGCCGCTCTTTCTCGGCCGCCTTAATGTCGGCATAAAGGGCTTTGTATTGGGCCTCACTACCCTTATCCCTGGACAATTGGGACATACGGTCCTCAAACGCCAGAGCTTTACCGAACAGGTTGATGGCTTTGCCTTGATATTTGTCGATGAAGGCCTGGACATCGTCTTTCCTGTACTGCCAGTACCTGTTACTGACGTTGTAATACTCATTCCAAGCGGCCGCAGGATAGGTGTCGCCCAAACATTCCTTCAAAGCCTCATAGGCCTTTGAAGCCCCCCTGTCGCGCAAGCGTTCGGACCATAGAGCATATTCATAGTCATCCTTGATGAAACCATTCAGGAGCCCGTTCATAGCCCCGGAAGTCTTTGAGTAGAACTCCGAGTTTTTGGCAGCCTGGAGGCGGGTCTTATTCGAAAGCACATAATCGAGAAGGCCACCCGAAGACTTGGACGCGCGATAAGTGTATGTGACGATGGGCTCGTCATATTCCTTAATCGCATTGGCAAGGGCGGCATTCATCTCCTGGCGCACTTTCCAATTCCTCGCGACCTCCGCATCAACTTTCAGGACAGATGCCTCATAGAAGTCCCAATGGTACCTTTTGGCCTTCGCCTCAGCGATGATCTCGTCCAGGGCCTCGCTCATTTTCTTAGGTAAGTCCGCCTTTTGGGCGGCATAGTAGTTTTTCCACAGAGCCGCAAGCCTATGGCCTTGCTCGTCAGGTTTCTTCGCCAAGTCGGAATCATTATTCCGGGCATAAGCGCAGGCGACCACGGTGGCGACACAAGCCACGGCGATCGCAAGAATCAGATAAAACATGGTCTTTTTCATAATAATCCGATGTACTTCAAAAACCTTGCGTTCCGAGGACCGACAAGGCTTCCGAGAGAAGATAAGTACTTCCCCCTATGAATATCAATGGGTTCCGTTTATTATCGAGAGAAAGGGCGACAGAGACGGCATCCTCGACAGAAGCGGTCTCCACGATTTTAATGGACCTTCCGGCATCTTCCATGAACGCCTCAAGCCGACTGGCAAGGTCCTCTTCCGGAAGCGCTCTTGAAGACTGGAGAGTGGTAAGGACATAGGTCGCATTGTCCGGCATCAATGGCATGATCCCGTCCAAGTCTTTGTCCGCCATAACGGCGTAGATGATGATGAGGGAAGAATAATCCCCTGACGACATCATATCTTCGAGTTGGGAGAAATTCTCCTTCAAGGCAGCCGGATTATGCCCAAGGTCGGCTATGACGAGAGGATTCTTCCGGACCATCTCCCAGCGACCGTGGAAACCGGCTCTGGAAGCCGTGTGACAAATGGCGTCAGCCACTACTTCACGTTCAAACAATCTGGAATAGAATTGGTTCCGGGATAAAACATCAATCGAAGCAAGTACTGTCCGAAGATTCTTCTCTTGATACTTTCCACGAAGATCCATCTCACTGAGAATCCCGGGGATGAGATCCGACATTGATGGCTCGGCGTCCTCGGCAAAAGTGAGAGGGCTTCCGTTCTTTGTAGCAGCTCTCTCGAAAACCGCCCGTGTCTCAGGAAGGTACTCCCCTACAACCGCAGGCACACCCGGCTTGAATATTCCCGCTTTCTCAAAGGCTATCGCCTCAAGAGTGTTGCCTAGAAGGGCACAGTGGTCAAGGGCTATGCTGGTCACGATGGATAGGTCGGGAGTTATGATGTTGGTGCTGTCAAGACGGCCACCAAGTCCGGTCTCAATCACAGCGACATCAACTTCCTCGTCAGCAAACCACTTGAAAGCCAGACCGGTAGTAATCTCAAAGAAGGACAGGTCAAGCGCATCCATATCTGTCTCATACCGGCAAAGAAAGTCATAAACGTACTCCTCCGGCACCAGAATCGGCATTAAGGACAATTCCTCTCCAAGATATGACGACGGGCACAATCCCCGTCTCGCTGCGCTTCGCACCCTATCCGGGTATATGCTCGACGGGGATTGTCCCGTCGTCGGACCAAGGACTCTGGCCCTTTCCCGGAAATCGATGATATGGGGGGAGGTGTAGAGTCCGACTTTAAGGCCGATGGATGACAGAGCCGACGCTAGCATATTGGCGACAGAGCCTTTCCCGTTGGTCCCGGCCACATGAATGGTCCTGTATTTCTCCTGCGGATCCCCAAGAAGATGAGCGAACTTGATCATATTGTCAAGCCCAGGCTTGTATGCGTCTCCGAAAGGCACCTTCTGGACCGAAGGGAACCTTTTGAAAATCGACTCCAACTTATCCTTATATGCGGTTTCCGAATAATTTTTCATTGGTCAGGACCATCACTTTTTTGAACTCAATTCAAAAATACTTAAATTTACGGACATATTCATACTTAATGAAAGAAAAAACATCCGCTTTACGCTCTGAATACATATTGGACGGGATTCCGAAAAGGTTCACCCCGGCCGACATACTGGACGGCTGCCTCGACAGGGAGCCGGAAGGCATTGGCGAGTACGAGGAGTTTGAGCCTATAGTTGACGAAAGCGTCGATCCCTGCCCCGCCTCTGATCAGTTCCGTGGCAAAGATGCCCAAGAATACCTTTCCGGAGTCCTTGCACTTCTCGGCACTCCGAGGAACTGCCCAATGACTTTCCCTGAAGAGTTCACCAAAAGCAGGATAGCCAAGGCGCTTCTGGACACGATCTGGATGAGGGGACACTTCAGACTGGGAGATCTAACCTTGTCCGCAAGATGGCGCTGGAACCCAAAACCTTTAGGGAATATGGCCTCTTTCTACTCTTCGGTGGAAGCCGCGGCTGATTATCTTGACAGTCTCGGAATCTGTTTGGGGGCATATTCATTCACTGAGAGCGACCGGTTCAGCCAGATGGTATTCAAGGTGACCGCCACCGACAGGCAGGAGGATCCTGATGATGAGATCAACCCCGAGGAAGAGGAGATCGACCTTCCGGGCAACGCTCCATTCGGAAGTCCTCACCCGGTGATAGGAAGGAAGAGGGCGATTCCTGACAAACTAGTTCCCGATCCTGATAGCTGGATTATATTCGTTCCCTTCGACAGTTGTGAGCTCCGGCTCGGAAGTTCCTTACTCTGTGAAGCTTACGGCCAAAATGGGGATCCCGCGCCGGAAATAGGTGACGGCGACTACTTTATCGATTGTTTCGAGATCATCCGGGAGTTCGTGGAGGACAAGGTCGTCCTCTCAGGTCGGACTGTCGGTGATGGAGGTCTGCTTCCGGCTTTGAAGGAAATGTGCGGGGAGCAGATCGGGGCGAAGATCGACATCAGCGGCATCATGAACGCGTACGATGAGGACATGAGCGCCAGGGTGCTGTTCTCCGAGATCCCTGGAACCCTTATCCAAATCAAAGACATAGACTACGACTACGCTGATGCCGAATTCCTGCTCCAGGACATAGCCTACTACCCTATCGGTCATCCGGTGCCCGGGGACGGGACCATAATAGTGAAATCCGGCCGGGGAGGAGGCATATCTGACATTCTCCAATCCCTCTTGAACGGCCAGGCCTCCGAGGGCGAGGATTGAGACATAATTGAATATGGCAAGATACACTAAAATAACAACCATGGCGCGTGGCGCCAGAAAACCCAAGATCTTTGTCCTTGACACGAACATAATCCTTCATGATTTCAAGGCGATACGCAAGTTCAAGGACAACGACATAGTCATCCCGATAGCGGTAATTGAGGAACTTGACAAGTTTAAGAAAGGCACTGACCAACTCGCCTACAACGCCCGTGGATTCATGCGCGACATGGACCGGATCACTGATGGAAGGCTGTTTGGCAAAGATGGGATACAGATAGCCAAGGGGCTCGGGAAGATAAAGATCGAGCCGAACCACCCATTCCCTGACGAGATGAAAGACCTGTTCAAGGATGACATCCAGGACCACCGGATCCTCTCCACAGCCATCTGGATGCGGGATAACAATCCGGGCCGGTTCGTAGCCCTGGTGACAAAGGACATCAACCTCAGAATGAAATCCAAGGCAGCGGGGATGGAAGTTCAGGACTATATGACCGACAGATTGGAGGACGAGAAGGTTGAGAACTCGATTAAGGAAGTCCAGATCATCGAGAATCCTGATCCGGAAGTATTCCAGACATTGTTGTTCGGCCCGGACAATTCCGTGTCCTGGAAAGAGTTCGGCAAGACCAGGCCAAGACCCAACCAACTGTACAAGCTGAAAGAAGGACAAGAGACCATTTGCGCCCGATTCGATGCGGACGAGGACAAGGTCATCGCTGTCACAAATAAGATCGCCTACGGGATAAAGCCTCTAAACGATGAGCAGAAATTCGCCATTGAAGCCTGCATGAACCCGAAAATCAAGCTGGTGTCAATGACTGGAGGAGCAGGTACGGGGAAGACACTCATCGCCCTCGCCTCAGCCCTTGAGCAGGCCAAGGATTATGATCAGATCATCCTGACCAGGCCTACGGTAGTTCTTGGAAATCAAGACATTGGATTCCTCCCTGGCGACCAGAAGACAAAGATGAGTCCTTTCGTCCAGCCTCTCATGGACAACCTCAACGTCATCAAAGCCAAGTTCAAATCCACGAGCAAGGAAGCCATGAGGCTCGACGCGATGCTCAAGGAGGAAAAACTCCTTATCTCGCCACTTGCCTACATCAGGGGACGCAGCCTCGGAAGGGTGTTTTTCATCTGCGACGAGGCTCAGAACTTGACCCCCAACGAGATCAAAACCATAATAACCCGCGCCGGAGAAGGCACCAAAATGGTCTTCACCGGAGACATATTCCAGATTGACCAGCCCTATCTCGACCAATGGTCCAACGGGCTCACGCACCTGAGCGAGAAAATGAGCGGTCAGAAAATTTTCGAGCATGTGTTCCTGAGAATCGGGGAAAGAAGTGAACTTTCAGATCTCGCCTCAAAATTGCTATAACCAATCATTTTTATTAAATTCGCGAGCCTTCAAAGAAAAACTATAATCAAAATTAATAAATCAATATGTTCGACAAAAAGAAAAGAGTCTATCGCTTTGGTGGAAAAACAGCCGAAGGAGACGGCCAGATGAGGGAATTGCTCGGTGGAAAGGGTGCAAACCTCGCCGAGATGAGCAAACTTGGTATGCCGGTTCCCGCCGGATTCACAATCACCACCGAGTGCTGCGCAGAGTACTATTCACTTGGTGGAGGGTACACCGATGATCTCAAGAAAGAGGTCGCCGAGGCCATGAGGGCCACTGAGACAATCATGGGAAAGAAATTCGGAGATCCTTCTGATCCCCTGCTCGTAAGTTGCCGTTCCGGAGCAAGAAGCTCCATGCCGGGAATGATGGACACTATTCTCAACATCGGCCTCTGCTCCTCCACTCTTCCTGGAATGATCCAGAAGACCGGGAACCCGAGGTTCGTTTACGATGCCTACAGGCGTCTCATCATGATGTACTCCGATGTTGTCATGGAGAAGGCCGAGGGCATTGAGCCTGCCGATGGCCAGGGAATACGTCAGCAGCTCGATAGGATGATGATGGAGTTGAAGGACGCCAAGGGTTACAAATCAGACACCGAGATCACAGCCGATGAGCTCAAGGATCTCTGCGAGAAGTTCAAGCTCAAGGTGAAGGAAGTCCTCGGAGTCGAGTTCCCTGACACTGCCCAGGAGCAGCTTTGGGGCTCTATCGGTGGTGTGTTCAAGTCATGGAACGGAAAGAGGGCCATCGCCTACCGTAGGATCGAGAAGATTCCTGATGATTGGGGCACCGCCGTCAACGTCCAGTCCATGGTGTTTGGTAATATGGGCAACACCTCCGCTACCGGAGTCGCCTTCTCCCGCAACCCTGCCAACGGTGACAACAAGTTCTATGGAGAATGGCTCATCAACGCCCAGGGCGAGGATGTGGTCGCTGGTATCCGTACCCCCAACCCTCTCAACGAGGCCACAAAGACCGAGAAGAACAAGGATCTCGAGTCCCTCGAAACTGCCATGCCCGAGGTCTACAAGGAGCTTGACGGCATCCGCCTGAAGCTTGAGAAGCACTTCCGCGACATGCAGGACATCGAGTTCACTATCCAGGAGGGTCACCTCTGGATGCTCCAGTGCAGGATCGGTAAGCGCACAGGTCTGGCCGCGCTTCAGATGGCTATGGACATGGTCGATGAGAAGATGATCGACGAGAAGACCGCCGTGATGAGGGTTGCCCCTTCACAGCTCGATGAGATTCTGCACCCCATCCTTGACCCCGCTTCTGAGAAGAAGGCGAAGGTCCTTGCTGTCGGTCTTCCCGCCTCCCCTGGTGGCGCTGTGGGCCAGATAGTATTCACTTCCGAGGACGCCATGGAGGCTGCCGCTAATGGCCACAAGGCCATCCTCGTCCGCGAGGAGACTTCTCCTGAGGACATCGAGGGAATGAGGGCCGCCGCAGGAATCCTCACCATGCGTGGAGGTATGACTTCCCATGCTGCCCTTGTCGCCCGTGGTTGGGGCAAGTGCTGCATCGTCGGATGTGAGGCCATGAAGATCAACTTCGACGAGAAGACAGTGACCTTCAATGACAACCAGACCTTCAAGCAGGGAGAGTGGCTGAGCCTCAATGGTTCCAAGGGCTTTGTCTATGCCTCTAAGATTGAGACGATGGACGCTTCTGAGAATCCTCTCTTCAAGTCCTTCATGGCGATTGTCGACAAGTTCCGCAAGCTTGGTATCCGCACCAACGCTGACACTCCGGAAGATGCCGCCAAGGCTCTCAGCTACGGAGCCGAGGGAATCGGCCTGTTCCGTATCGAGCACATGTTCTACGGCGCCCACTCCGAGAAACCTCTCTCCAAGCTCCGCAAGATGATTCTCTGCGACACTGACAAGGAGCGCAAAGAGGCTCTCGAAGACCTTGAGCCTTACATGAAGGCCGCCGTCAAGAGCACTATGAAGATTATGGACGGCAAGCCTGTGGTCTTCCGTCTTCTCGACCCGCCTCTCCATGAGTTCGTTCCCAAGACTGAGGAAAAGAAGAAGGAAATCGCCCGCGAGCTCGGTGTCACTGTCGAGGAGATCGAGAAGAGGGGTGAGGCCCTCCATGAGGTCAACCCGATGATGGGTCACAGAGGTGTTCGTCTACATGTCAGTTTCCCTCTCATCGCCGAGACCCAGTACAAAGCCATCTTCGAAGCCACCGCTGAGTTGCTTCTCGAAGGCTACCATCCGAAGCCAGAGATCATGATTCCGGTCACGATTTCCGCTCGTGAGCTCAGCTTCCAGAAAGCGATCTGCGACCGCGTCAAGGCTCAGGTTGAGGGGATTAAGACCCAGAATATCGACTACAAGTTCGGAACCATGATCGAGATCCCGAGAGCCGCTCTGACCGCTGACCGCATGGCCCGCGCCGCTGAGTTCTTCTCATTCGGTACCAACGACCTTACCCAGATGACCTTCGGGTTCTCTCGTGATGACATTGGTACCTTCATGGGCGACTATCTCGGCAATAAGATCCTTGATTCCGACCCGTTCCAGACCATAGACACCAAGAGTGTCGGCAAGCTGGTCGAGTTCGGTATCCAGGGTGGACGCTCCAAGAGGCCTGATCTCAAGTGCGGTGTCTGCGGAGAGCATGGTGGAGATCCCGACTCAATCCGTTTCTTCAACAGGATCGGAGTGGACTATGTCTCCTGCTCACCGTTCCGCGTGCCTATCGCCCGCCTCGCAGCCGCCCAGGCCGCGATTGAGCAGAGCAAGTAAATTCACGATTTAGGCTTTAAAGCTTAATCAATTGATTAGAAGGAGTTTGTCTTATGACAGACTCCTTCTTTTTTAAGCGCTTTCTTCTAGATACGTATCCCGTAATTAGGGCATCGTTTCACCCAGGTCTGTCTTTCCGACTTGGAAACGCGTTGGAATATTTCCAAATAGATTAATTCATCTAGCTTATAATCTTTGTCATGAGTACAGACACAGACCATATAATCATTCGACAGGAAAACCAACTTTCCGCGCCTCTCATATGAACAATACCACGAGGGAATGACGATGTTGTTTACTGTAGCATCATATTCGAAAGAATCTGTCTCATACCGACCGTGATCTTCCCCATAAAAATCGAAAAAAGTCACTTGCCGTCCATCATCAGAAAAAAGCATATAATTCGGGGAGGTCTCGTTCCTGGCCGTAGATATCTCATTGCCATCGGTGACCAACACATATTCCCTAACCACGTCCTTATCCAAATTGATCTGGTATAAAGCGACAGTCTTCCATCCTTGCCCGCTCACTGTATTCATGACAGTAGATTCAGGAATATTGTTACGTGCGACTGGTATCAGATACTGGTAATTGGATTGAGTGGTTGTGTATTCCAAATCAAAAAATGGCAGAATAGATTTCAACGATGGGACCGGTCCTGGATCCGGATCTGGATCAGACTTAGAGCAGGAAGACATGGCTGACTGCATGATCAGCGAACACAAAAGTGCCAAAACAGTGTATAACCTTGTTCTCATTTTTGTATGAAGAAATATGAATAACACTCTATAATACTAAACACACAAAAACAAAAATCTTGCATATGGTGATAGAAAAAAATCGCCATGTCTGACACGAATATTATTCTTCTTGCTAGCACCCATAGACTACCGTGTTACGGAAGTAACTGAAATCTAGTATATTATTATATTAGATGGTCCCAAAACATGCACCATCTGATGAAGCAATCAATTGATGATGAAGAGTTTCCATAACACGGCTTTGCTACTTAATTCCTCGAGGAAAGCGACCAACTGTCTTTAGTGTTCAAATAGACCTTTACGCACCGTCGTCTATGGATGATTAACTTTGAATTACGGTGGTAAAGGGAATTATTATTCTATCCAATCAGAAGGAGAATATGTTTTATATCTTATTCTTAAGTATACACCTTCAGGCGTTGGAGAGAGAAAAACAATTGATTTTCCGTAATTGCCTTCATAGAATTTATACTTCCTATTTTCCTTCAGATTGATTCCTTCCGCTTCAAGGAGAGAAAGAAGACGACGGACGAAGTCCATAGTTTCCCTTCGTTTGTCGAATTTAAAATGATACCCAAAACTAGTGAGAGCGGTTTTTTCGGTGTCATAATAATGATCATCATAGTTATAATCAAATTCGGAATATGCCCAGTTAGGTACTTTCCCAAGAATAACCATGTCGTAACCATCTCTAGCTCTCAAATTAATTTTCAGAGTCTCTTTATCTTTATCAACCCAGCCATAATCGGACAGGTCATACAATAATTGCTTACGGGATAACTTCCGGCTGTTTTGGGACAGAACCCCAAATGGACGGGTAATCAAGTCCAAAATGCTCAGTTCCTTCGGTGTCGCAGGCCTGAGTCCTGGGGTTTTCTCGGTAATCGCTGGTTTAGGTTCGTCATCCCAATAGGTGATAATACGCCTGATGGAGTCACTGCTATTATTAGTGGTAAGAATAGTGTAATTGCCATGAGAATCACGTTCTTTTATAACATAGTCGGTCGCGAATGAACGACTCGTGTAAAAAAACGAGAGAAAACCATCTTCTTCATAATAGGTTTTCAAGTTGGGAAAGAAATCCACTCCTTTTTTAAAACCATCTTCTATTATTTTGTCAACTTGTTTTGAATTATTGCCTATGCCGAAGAATTTATTAGTGAATGAATCGCTACCAGTAAAGAAAAAGGCTGACACTGAAGTGTCTTCAATATAACCAAAAACAGAATCATCTTCACAATAGACACAATCGTATCCAAACAGTTGACCCTCTTTATAATAAAAAACATATGTTCTGGAATCATCGGATGTCACAGAATATTTGAAGCCTGTCAGCAAACCGTTGGAACGAACATAATCGGAGATATACTTTACCCGGTTATCATTATTGTAAGAATCTTCTGCCCAAAACTCAAGTCGCCCATCCTTGGTGAACGACAATTTGCTGAAATTGTGAGGGTCCCAAGCAGTCGACGAACCATCTTCATTCTTAACAACCTTGCATTCCTTGACATGACCTTTCAGCCCGAAGGCAGCGGCGTCATGGTACTGTTGCGCGGAAAGAGATGTGCAGAGGATAAGACCTGTCGCGACAAAAAGAAAGGAAGATGTGAGTTTCATATAAGAGTTGTGTATCTCAACCAGACTCTTTCGTTTACGACTTCTCTGCCATCACGAATATAACAGAAAGGTCGTATTTTTTAGAGTCCTTTTCAAAATCTGATTTGAGAGTCAGCAGACAGTAATCGCCTTCAAATTCGACCTTCGCTGTGCCATTGGCGATTTCATAACCAAGGGCTTCGGCATCCCTCCAGGCATATTTCAAGATGCCCTTGTCAAGTGAAGAGAAATCGCAATCGGCGACATCAGGTTGAACGGAGCTATATTTGACAGTGGCCTCGCCAGAAGAGGCTATGGTGATGCTTTCCACCTTGATCCCGGAGAAATCCCTCTTGACCTCAACACCCTGTTTTCTCGCGAAATCAGATATTTCCCCAAGGTCACAGCCAGTAAAATCAGCGTTAGCCTTGACACTTCCGGAGATGCTTACCCTGGTCTTAATTATAACCCAAGAGCGGCAGAGTTTAGCCTTGGCCACATCCTGCGCGGAAGGTGTGGTTGGCGTAGTAGGGGTTGTAGGGGTTGTAGGGGTCGTCGGAGTGGTTGGAGTCGTGGGCGTAGTAGGCGTGGTAGGCGTGGTAGGCGTGGTGGGGGTGGTGGGGGTCTGCGGTCCCCCATCTGCCGTGTCCTTATCGCCACCACATGCCGCAGCGGATGCCAAAATCACCACTAATGATATGAATGTCAATAGTTTCCTCATATTCCTGACAGATTAGAAAAGAACACGATAAAGATGAACGGACACAAGAGGATAGACGAAAGTCTTTTCGGCTTTCCTCACAAGTCCGTCATCATGACCGTTCAGATAAGAAGATGGCACTCTCACATCCTTCCAGTCTCCGATGAGCGGCTCCCCTGGAGCGAACAAAGCCGGTCCGCCCCAATAAAACGCCCCAACACTGAACGAGGCGCTGTATCGCCCGTCAGATCCGATAGGAAGGTCGTACCCGAGACCGATGTATGGTCTTAAGGGATTGACCGCGATGTAACCTTTGATGTTATTGGCGACTGCCTTGACGGAGTAACCATCCACATCGAGACCGACAATGTTGTAGTCGTCCGGAAGCGGAGTGATATTCCTTATGTTCACTACATTCCGAGACCCGTAAAGCAAGCCGGC
>JAEEGG010009715.1_pt1 | contig 21478 bp, 16 predicted proteins | sample 9134161 | NCBI WGS metagenome assembly JAEEGG01 (sample SAMN16246543, study PRJNA631951) | gut metagenome | biome: gut microbiome; feature: rumen; material: CR-attached | host: Bos | place: Iran: Karaj | collected 2018-10
GACCAGGGCAATCTCTGTCCGTGGGCTGACGACCAGCTCTTCTTCACCACCGATGGCGGCGCACAGGTGGTCGCCACCGACAACGGTTGCCAGACATCGATGGAGCGGTTCACGTCGCCCAATCGTAAGGCCTTCTTCGGCAAGTGCATGGCCGTGGTGCGCGGAAAGGGAAAACTGAAGGCCCAGGGCTACAACCTGCCCTCGGCCGAAATCAATTTATAGACTATAGGCATTGGACTTTAGACTTTGGTCTTTAGACTTTGGACTTTAGACTGTAGACTTTAGACTGTAGACTTTAGACTATAGACCATAGTTTTTATCTGCTTTTCAAAAGAATTCATCTCACCCCCTAACTCATCAATCCATGAACATCATCGTTTCCGACGAAATAAAGGCCGTGTGTCCCCCGTTTGTGGGGGCGTGTGTGGATGCACAAGTGGTGAACACCCCTTATAGCGAGGCGTTGTGGCAGGAGATTCATCAGGCCGAAGAGCGCTTCCGCAGTGAGCTGACCACCGAGAGCCTGAAGGAGCTGCCCTCGATAGCCGCCACACGCGCGATATATAAGAAATGTGGCAAAGACCCCTCGCGCTACCGTCCCGCCAGCGAGCAGCTCATACGCCGCATGCTACAGGGCAAGGAACTCTATCAGATTGATACGCTCGTAGACCTCATCAACCTGGCATCCATCACCTACGGCTACAGCATCGGCGGTTTCGATGCCGACCGTTTCGTTGGCGACACGCTGACGCTGGGCATCGGTCGCGAGGGCGAACCTTACGAGGGCATCGGTCGCGGGCCGCTCAACATCGCCGGGCTGCCCGTCTACCGCGACACGCAGGGTGGGGTGGGGACGCCCACCAGCGACCACGAGCGCACCAAGATCACCCTCGGCACCCGCCACCTTGTGGTGCTCATCAATGGCTACGACGGCAACCAAGAACGGGTGGTGGCCAACGCGCACTTCATCCAGCAACTGTTGCAGCGCTACACCCAGAGCGATGGCGGCACAGTCGTGGTGTATAGATAAACCCGAAACAAGTATAAAGGAATGAAAAAGCAGTATTTCGTGATGGCCGTGGCCGCCATCTTTGCATGGGCCACAGTATGCTCTTGCGGCAGCAAGGACAAGAGCAGTACGGCACAAGCCGACGACGCTGACGAGGAAATCGTCGAGGACGAGGAAGATGAAGATGAAGCCGACGAGGAGTTCAACGATAAGGCCGACTACTTCTACTTGTCTGCCGACATGGCCCTCCTCGACCTCTATGGCCCAGTGCAGTCGGCAGTCTATTCAGAGCGCAACCAAGCCGATGTCAACCTCCGCTTTGGCTGCGATGCCTACCTCATCAGCATGACCCGCATCGTCGACGGCAAGCCCGAGGTGGCCAATCTGTTGCGCGATGCCCGTGGTCGCATCACCGAGATTCAGTGGTACAGCGACGACCCCTGGGTGACGATGTTCGACTATGGCCAAGACATCATGCCCCGCCCCGAACAATACATCTCGACCAACCGCACGGGCAACTCTGTCACATTTGAGTTTACCCGCGACGACAATGGCCGCATCAACCATGTCGAGCGCACCGAGACGGTGCACTTCGGCGAGGTAGGAGACCAGCCCGCCGTCAGCATCAAGATGGGCGACACCGACAGCTATGGCAACTGGCTGCAGTGTACCATCGACGAAGGAGACTACGGCAAGAACGTCATTAAGCGCAGCATCAAGTACAACAAGGACGACGGCTCGAAACTGCAGAGCGCCCTCGACAAGGAGCAAAAGAAGGTGAAGGCGTTCATCACCGACATGTATAACAACTACAAGTATGGGGATGAAGACTTCCTGAAAGAACACTGCACCGAGCGGCTGCTCAATCAGTTGCGCGAGGCCTACGAGTACGATGGCGAGGGCTATGCCTTCTGGCTCTTCCGCACCAGCTCGACCGACGGCCTTGGCGATGGCACCAGGGTGGTCGACGTCAACACCGACGACGGCCTGTGGTATGTCTACGATTTCTACGACGGAAGCATGCGAGGCAAGAACCGCGTGAAGTGTGTCGTCGTGGATGGAAAAGTGTGGATGGACGAAGTGGAGCGCCTCTATGACGAGGCAGCGGAAACCAATTAAAAGCTCACCCCCAACCCCTCCCCAAGGGAGGGGCGTTTGGTTAGACTTCTCCGCAGTAAGACTATATAAGTTCCCCTCCCGTACGGGAGGGGATGGGGGTGGGTAGCCCCATTTCCTTTGCCTTCTGCATCAGCAGTTGCATGAGCGGCTCGCGCTCGTTGGCCACGCGGTTGTCGAGCACGGCGTCTTTCATGTATTGCTTCAGCACGCCCACCTCGCGCGACGGCTTCAGGCCGAAGAGCTGCATGATCTCGTTGCCGTCGACGACGGGCTGCAGCAGCCGCTTGTAGTCCTTCTCCTTCAGGTCGGTCAGCTTCTCGCGCACCATGCGGAAGTTCTCTAAGAATATTTTCTTCTTCACCTCGTTCTTGCTCGTGATGTCGGCCTCGCAGAGCGTCATCAGGTCGTCGATGTCGTCGCCGGCATCGCTCAGCAGGCGGCGCACCGCCGAGTCGGTCACCACGTCGTCGGCAATGGCCTGGGGGCGCATGTGCAGCTCCACCAGCTTCTCCACGTAGTGCATCTCTGCGCCCATGGGCAGCTTCAGGCGGCGGAAGATGGGGGCCACCATCTTCATTCCCAGATAATTGTGGTTGTGGAATGTCCAGCCCACGGCGGGGTCCCAGCGCTTGCTCTTCGTCTTGCCGATGTCGTGCAGCAGGGCGGCCCACCTTAGATATAATGAAGGATGAAGAATGGAGGATGACGCTTCATTCTTCATCCTTAATTCTTCTCTTAAAACAACATTGTCGAGCACCTCTAACGAGTGATAGAAGTTGTTCTTGTGAGCACGGCCATTGCGCTGCTCCACGATGTCGAGGGCGGCCACCTCGGGCAGGATGAGTTGCAGCAGACCAGCGCGTTGCAAGTCTACGAAGCCGCGGCTGGGGGTGGGGGAGAGCATGATTTTGTTCAGCTCCACCGAGATGCGCTCCATGCTGACGATTTTGATGCGGTCGGCCATCCGCTCCAAAGCATCGAAAGTGGCATCCTCAATTTGAAAGCTCAGCTGGGTGGCGAAGCGCACGCAGCGCATCATGCGCAGGGGGTCGTCGCTGAAGGTCACCTCGGGGTCCAAGGGCGTGGCGATGATGCCATCCTCCAGGTCGGCCAGCCCGTTGAAGGGGTCTATCAGCTGTCCGAAGCGGTGGCTGTTCAGGCAGATGGCCATGGCGTTGATGGTGAAGTCGCGGCGGTTCTGGTCGTCCTCCAGCGTGCCGTCTTCCACGATGGGCTTGCGCGAGTCGTGGCTGTAGCTCTCGCGGCGGGCACCCACGAACTCCACCTCTAAGAGCGAAGAGTGAAGAGTGGAGAGCGAAGAATCTATCTTGATTTGCGCCGTGCCGAAGTTCTTGAACACGCTCAGATGGGCGCGCCGTCCCAGCCGTTTCTTCAGGCGCGTGGCCACCTCGATGCCGCTGCCCACCACCACCACGTCGATGTCGTTGCTGGGGCGCTGCAGGAAGATGTCGCGCACGTAGCCGCCCACCACATAGCACTCCACGCCCATCTCGTCGGCCACCTGTCCTATCTGGTGGAAGATGGGCTGGTCGAGGATGACGGCCAGTTCTTCGTCGCTGTATAGTTTCATGGTGATGATGTTAAAGCAGATAGATGGTGTTGTCGGGCACGCCAGCCTCGGCCAGTGCCTCGCGGCGCTCCACGCAGGTGCCACAGGTGCCGCAGTGGTGGTCGCCGCCTTTGTAGCACGACCACGTCTCGCTGTAGTCGATGCCCAGCTCATGGCCTCGGCGGGCGATGTCGGTCTTCGTCCAATGGGTGTAGGGGGTGAGCAGGGTGATGCCGGGGAAGGTGCCGGCCTGTGCGGCGGCGCTGAAGGCCTCCACAAACTCGGGGCGGCAGTCGGGATAGATGGTGTGGTCGCCGCTGTGGTTGGCCATCATCACGTGCTGCAGTCCGCGGCTCTCGGCCAGGCCCACGGCCACGCTGAGCATGATGCCGTTGCGAAAGGGCACCACCGTGCTGTGCATGTTGTCGTCGGCATAGTGGCCATCGGGGATGTCTTCGCCGCCAATGAGCAGCGAACTCTTGAAGTATTGCCCCATGAAGGCCAGGGGCACCACTATATGCTCGATGCCCCGCCGCTGGCAGTGCAGCCGGGCGAAGGGAATCTCGCGGGCATTGTGCTTGGAGCCATAGTCGAAGGTCACGGCCAGAGCGATGCGCTCGCGATAGTCGTGGAGCAGCGTCACCGAGTCCATGCCTCCACTGAGGATGAGAATGCAGTCTTTCATTTTCGTCGTTGTTGAAATGATGATGCAAAAGTACGCAATTTATGCGAACTGTGCAAAAAAGCGAGCAAAAAAACCGCATGGCAGTGGCAAACATGGTCACAAGAATGGCTGTCACCCCCCCGTCAGTTGAAAGACCGTGGCAGTCTGTGGCTCAGAGGGGCAGACGGTAGCCCAGCGTCAGCATCAGGTGGCGGCGGTGCATGCACTTTTTTTGTAAGCCCGCGAAACGCCGTCTTATATATGCGAATGTGCACGGTTGAAACGTGCGCTTGGCTCTGCCGCCTGCCACCGAAGGGACGCAAGCGGCAGAGCCAAGCGACAAATCTGCCCGAGCGGGGAATCAGCCTGGGCGGAACCCTCCGCGTCAGTGGCTCAGTGTACCACCTGTTTCCGTCCGCCGCGGATGTACACGCCCGGCCGTGGCTGGCCCTGCACACGGCGGCCCTGCAGGTCGTGGAGGCTGCCGTTGGCAAGGGGCGTGTCGACGGCAGCAGGACTGCCCACGCCAGCCTGTTGGTTATCCACGAGTGTCAGCGTGCTTTCATAGAGCAGCATGCTGAATTCAGCATCGGCATAGCACTTGTCGAGATAGGAGAAATACGTTTGGTACTCGCGGGCGGGGTTCAGGTAGTCGAGCAGCAGACCGTTGGAGTTGAGGCATCCCAACCCCTCGACGAGTACCAACCCGTTGCTCAGCGTCAGACGGCGGCGACCATCGCCGTCCTGCGTGGCCACCATGTCCTTCGCCACCACGGTGATGTCGTCGTGCCCCTCCACATGGGCGTATGCGTCGCCCACCTCCATGGTGTAGTCATAGAGTATCACCTCCTGGCCGTCGTCGGTGAGGCGGTAGGGGAAGTAGCTGGAGTCGCCGAAGGTCCACAAGTAGTGGTCGGGCAGCACGCCTGTGCTGAAGAACGACTGCTGCTGGTAGTGCACAAACTCCTCGCGGTCGACATACACCCGTCCGTCGGCGCGGCGCAGGGCAATGGTGTAAGTGCGCACATCGTTGCTGGAGCGCATACGAATTCTGTCGATGGTGGTCGCCATCGCCTCGCTCCTCATGCACACATAGCGGTGGCCGTTGCGCTCAATGGTATTGTCATTGTCAGTAATGAACGACCATGTCTGCCGCCCGCCGTTGCAGTAGACCGTATCACCCGCTTGCTGCCAGTTGTCAAGTGAGCAGTACACCCATGCCGTGCCATTGGGTGAGATATGTCCGTCATCCTGGGGGGTGCTTATGGCAGGCCGATGGAAGTCCTTCCGCTCAAAGATGCATGTGTCGCCGTCATAGACCGAAACGATGCCCATCCATCTCAATGAGAAAGGATAGGGGGCCGATTCTATTGGGGGGAAAGGTCCATACGTGGTGCTGCCCATGCCCTCAATCCAATAACATTTGCCCTCATCGTCAGAATAGCCAAGCCACAGTCGCCTGTACAGTTGGCCGCGTACATTGATGGTGTCGACAGATTGAATTCTCATTTCAGGGCGATTCGGGCAAGCGTCTCCCACCTCAAGCGTGACATCCATTCCCAGCACCCATTCACCATTGCGCCAACTATACACTTTGCCGTCTTCTTCATACAAGTAGCCGAAAGAAGAGCTGTTACTGCTAAAAGACTTGTAGCAAAGCCGATTGTCAATGGTTTCAGTGCCATTGATATAATAGGTCCTGCTGATGGTATCCATTACAGTGGTGAAAGTGTACCATTCCTCTTCATCAGAATTCCATCTCGGATCATCAACATCTACTATATGGCCATCGAGATCAACGGCCACCGACTCTTGGTGTACTTCTATGTAGTTCCAAGAACGCCCGTCCTTCAGTATGGGCTTATAGTCGTCTGCAACAACTGACAACTGGCACAAAAGGCACAAGAAGAGAAGGGCACCCACCCAAAGATGGTGGTGAATGAAGGAATAATCTTTTTTGCTCATACTTGTTGTTTTTTAATTGTCCTTAAATAGTAACCACACTCTAAAAATAGATATATGGCTCGGCAAATATACGTAGAATTATTCTTGTTTCCAAATATTTTTCTGTATTTCTTAGTTCCCAACAACAATTTTCATCGTAGCTCCTGTGTTGGTAATCTCCAGGTTCACAGGATTGTCTTCACCTGCAAAGACATTGGTAAATGACATGCCCAATAGAAGGGCAATTGCAAAAATGACTTTTTTCATAACGCTCCCCTTTATATTATATATACGTTTCAGCTTCGGGAATCTTGCATGCAAACTGGTCTTTTTTTTCGCTCAGTCGGATTGCAAATCAGACCAGGCGAAGGCCGTTTGCGGCCCATCATCCCCGTCCATGTGAGGCCGTGAAAGACCGCGGCCATTCAATCCCCGTCCGTGTGAAGCCGTGGAAGTCCGCGGCCATTCAATCCCCGTCCGTGTGAGGCCGTGGAAGTCCGTGGCTCATCGCACCACCTGCTTCCGCCCGTCGCGGATGTACACGCCCGGCCGCGGCTGGCCATGCACGCGGCGGCCCTGCAGGTCGCGGAAGAGACCTTCTTGACCATCGAGACGAACACCCCCCACATAAAGTGGTATAGCATAGAAATCATCGGCTGAAAAGATGTGTTCACCTTTGTCCTTACATTCCACAAACAATGTCGACGCGCCATTGGTGGTAATGTTCTCAATGTAAAGGAATCCAGTTTCACTGCCTATACCCCCGACAACGGTTTTCTTTCCCTTGTCTACACTTCGCCATGTCTGACGAACAAACGTATTGTTCTGCACGCTGATGGTGTCGATCTCATTAAGACAGAAATCCCCAGGCATCCAAGCCATGCTGGTAGGTACGCCCATGGCAGCGTCAAAGTCATACAGCATTTGCCATTCGTCCTTCTTGTAGTCTATGGGCTGGGAAAAACCGTCTACCGACCCAGTACACAACGCATAGAAGTACAGTTCCCCCTCTTCTTCATACGCATATCCGAAAAGCTGATCCGCTCCGTCTGAACGATGCAGGATTTCGACACATTGCTTATTGTCGAAAAGGGTGTTTCTGCCCACTACAAGAGAATGGAAATCTACCTTATAGGGCACATCACCGATGATTATTTGCTCTTCCGTCATATGATCATAATCTGGCAGCACCTCCTTATAAACCCATTCACGGCCTTCTGACAGCATCGTGTCGTATTCGTGGGCTTCAGAAAAAAGAGGAAACAGTAATAGAAATGTAATAATGGTTGCTAAGAATTTCTTTCTTACTTTAAACATAGTTGTTAGATAATAAAGTGGAACAAACTGTTAATTGTAGGTGCAAAATTAGCCCAATTCATCCAACAATCCAAATATAACCTCAAAAAAGAATTAATTTAGAATTAACTACAGCACTATGTTTATACTTTCCTTACATTCAATGCATTATGACTCATACGAAAAGAAAGTCATTGCACAAACCTCTCCATTCTTTCTTTCAAATCTTTGCCGCTACCTTTCTCATCATAGAATTTTTTCATGATTCTTCCGCTTATCTGCGATACATTGGGAGAAGACACTCCCAACAAACCTGCCACCTCTTTTATTGTAAAACTAAGATTAAAAAGAAGGCAAGTGTAATACTCTGTATCATTCAGCAGATGTCTTCTTTGTGTCAGGAATTGATAGAATTGTGGTGATGCATTCCTTATCAAAGTGTCAGCCTGGCTCATTTCTTCATCAGTTAGGCGCTCTCCCCTTGGAGCTTTCTTAAGTAGAACGGCAAAGGAGGGGGACTCAGAGAGTATGCCAAAACGTTTTTTCCCCCCTATACTTACTTTCCCATGTTTCTGGCTGACCTCTTTCATCAATCGGCTCAATTGCTTTTCTTTTTCATCTATTTCTGTTTTCAGCTTGTTTGCGTAGCTTTGTATGGCATAATACTGTTGACTTTTCTTTTCCATTTCACTTTGGTCAGATTTGATGATTTCGTCAAGTGAGGCCTTGTCTTTTCGAAGTTGTGTCAGGGAATTCTGCATCAAGCAGAGTTCTTCTGTCTTGCTATTAAGCAAGGCGATTGCGGATTTCCGCTTGCGATAAAGAACCAGCAAGCCCGAAGCTGCCAATAGTGCAGAAACGCAGAACGCAAATAGAATCGCCTGCTTTTTCCTCTGTTCTGTCTCAGTTCTGAGACGCTCTTTGTGAACTGCCTGTTCGTGACGGCTATAGTTATATAATGCAGCCGTTTGCTTAACTATATCGGTAGTCATTTCGGCATAGACGGAATCGTTCATGTCGTAGCTGTACATGGCATATTTGGCGGCTGAGTCAAGACGGTTGGTTTGCGCAAACAGTGCGGCAAGTCCTTTGGCACCCATGTTCTGGTTGTTGAAATCCTTACCGTCATGTAGTTCTTTCCGAAAGAAATACTCGGCAGAGTCATAGTTCTGCACGGAAAGATAATAATGCCCTTTAGTGTTGTAGTATGCTTCTCTTCCTCTGATGATGTTCTGATTTGAATCAAAGAAGCCAGACTCTTGCTCATAGAAATCCATGTAGTGCCGTGCTGTCTTGATGTCTCCACATGCCAACAGGTCTTTTATGGCGAACCCGCAATAAGCTGCGGCAATATTTCTTTCACCCTTCTCGCAGAAAGTCTGCTTGATGTGGCGGCAAATGCTGATGACAGAATCACCCTTATGAAGCCGACGATAACCACTCATTTTGTGGGCATATTCTGTCAACGCTTGAAGGGTGTCCCTATCTCTCCATGCATAGTATACAGAAAGGTCGAGACAATGTAGATAGTCGTGCATGAGGTTTTCCCTATAAAAAACAGACGACATTTGGCCATATACCCGGCTGAGAGTGTGGTAGTCGCAGTCGCTGGCGATGGTGTCTGCTCGGCTGGCTGCGTCGAGATAGGCCTCGATGGCGGCTGGTGCCTCGCCCAGGTCGGCGTAGGTGCGTCCGAGGATGTAATGTGCACGGAGCTGCTCGTTGGGCGTGCCGTGGCGGTCGAAGTATTCGGTGAGAGCTTGTGCCAGCGAGTCGTTGGTCATCAGGGAGTCGGCCACGTTCTGGCGCTCCAGCTCCTCCAACTGGGCGAGCATGTCGCCGTGGCGGCTACTACTACAGGCAGCCATGAGCAGGGCCATGAGGGCATAAATATAAAGGAGTCGATTCATGGGTGCAAAGGTACGAATAAGCGAGAGAAAAGCAAAAGAAAAGCTCGCTTTTCTTTTGCTTTTCCGAGCGAGAGTGCCTTCGGCGATAGCCAAAAGTACGAATAAGCGAGAGAAAAACAAAAAGAAAAACGTGTTTTCTTTGCTTTTTCCGAGCGAGAGTACCTTCGGCGACAGCCAAAGGTACGAATATGCGAGAGAAAAAGCGAAAGAAAGCCCCCCCGGTTTTATTTCGCGTCAATAACGAGGGAGTATGGATAAGGGGTGAAAACAGGTTGGCAGCGGCCGCTGCCATCATTGTTCCCGACCGCTGCCATCATTGGCAGCGGCCGCTGCCAATCATGGGGGCGGTCGCTGCCAACCCAAAAGGCATGGTGTTTTCCCCGGACACTCACACCGATTACCTGAGAGGCAATGGCTTCCTCCTCGCAATTGCCTCACTTTGCCTACGGCGTAACGCGAATGGTCGTGAATGAAACGCGAATGAATCGCGAATTATATTTTTGCGCAGCATTTATGGGTCATTCGCGGGCCATTCACGGATATTGACGTTGCGTCGCAGACAAGTTTTTGCCTACGGCGTAACGCGAATGGCCGTGGATGGCACGTGAATGAATCGTGAATAATGTTTTGCGTAGCTGCGTCGGAAAGCGATGTGCGACCTGATTTTGTTTTTCCATGTTTTATGATGCTTTCTGCAAGTCGCGGAGCGCAGACGGCGTTGGAGGTGCTATTCGTCGTAGCAGCCCATGCCCTTGGCGTTTGAGAGCGAGTCGAGCCGGAAGTCGTAGATCATGTCGTGGCTGTTCACCATGCGGAAGTGGTGCTCGCCCTGCACCGAGTCTTTGGGCGTCTCCCAAATGACGTTCTTGCAGTTCACGGTGTCTTCCAAGGCGGGCGTGCGTAGCAGGCTGTTCTCGAAATAGTAGCTGAAGGCTGTGGCGGTGTCGCCCTCCAGTGCCTCGCCCATCACCACGTCGTCGTCGTATCCGGTGACGATGCTGTTCGCCATCCTCATCTGCAGCAGCGGGCATGGTGCCTCGCCGTGCCTGTTGGTGAAGCGCAGGGCGGCGCCACGGCCGGTGCCTACCACGGCAAACTGTGCCAGGGTGCAATGGTCGATGGCCACGGCTCCACCATGGAAAGCCACGCAATCGCCCGCCGCATTCGAGAACAGGCAGCGCATCAGCCCCACCCACGAGTTGACGGCCAGCAATCCCGTTCCCGAGCTGTTGTGCACCGTGGAGCCTTCCATGTAGAGTCGCTGCCTGTCGGTGAGCAGGGCCGACGAGTCGCACACGATGCCATTCTCGGCATTTCGTATCTCTGTGGCGATGAGCATGTTCTCGTAGGACGAGGGGAAGAAGCGCAGGCCTCGCCACTGGCCGGGCAGCCGGTCGTAGGGCAGGTAGCTGAAGATGCGGTCGAGGCGGTCGCCGCGCAGCACGGCGCTGTCGGCCATCAGGGTGCCGTAGACGTCGATGCCGGCGCGGTCGTGGAAGTAGAGAGTGGTGTTCTTCAGCGTGAGTGTGGCCGCGCTGTCAACGCGCAAGCCCTTCATCACCACGATGGGCGTAGTGCTGCTGATGAGGGAGTCGCGCTGGATGATGATGCTGTCGCAGATGAGGGCATCCCACGAGTGGCCCCACAGCGTGACGTGCTGTTGGCGTCCTCCCTCGAGGGTGAAGATGAGCTGGTCTTCTATCAGCTGTGGTTCGGGCTGCTGGTTGCGGGGCGCGGTGAGCTCCACAAACACGCGGATGCTGTCGCCACTGCGCACTTCCAGATCGGTGGCGATGGCTCCGAGGGCATTGTCGAGATAGGAGCCGTCGACGTTCACGCGGAACCCCGTCTGGTTGCCCTGCCGCAGGTGGACACTCTGCAGCCGCAGGCCACGGTTGGCGCGGTTGTAGACCCAGAAATCGTAGGTGCGCGAGCCGACGGTGGAGAACACGGTGTCCATCTTCACCGAGTCGACCGAGAAGGTGAGCATGGCGGTGGGCGAGGTGGTGAACTCGTCTTTGTCGGAGCATGAAGCCACTCGCGCGCACGCGCATAATATAAAAAGGTATAAGAAAATCCGTTTCATCTTAATGATAAAACGGATTTTCTTTCGTTTTATTATCTACGGCCACTGCAAAATGAACAACGAATTGAACGAATGCGCCGAAGCAAGGACAACGAATTGAACGAATGAAACGAATTTGACGAAGTAAGGACAACGAATTAAACGAATTTGACGAATAGTCGGTGCAGCCCTAATTCGTTAATGATTATCCGCAATCAGGTGACTATGCCGCGGAATGACGATATGTCTGTCCGCTTTAGGATGCAGCAGAAGCCCCAGAGGGGCGGCGGAATACAGGCAGGGGTGAAACCCCTGTGAAAGCAGACAGGACGAAAGCCCCGGAGGGGCGACAGAATATCCTACCTTCACAGGGACGATGTCCCTGCCTGGACGATTGGTGCTCACCATCGTCTTCCGTCGCCCCTCCGGGGCTTCTACTGCTGCGACTCCTTAAAGCATACAAATTTCATTCAGAGCCTTTTTTGCCCCAATTTGTTATTTCATAATTACTTACCAAATAGCGCGCGCAGCCCTAATTCGTGTAATTCGTTAAATTCGTTGTTGAAGAAAAAAGCCACCGAAGTAAGAACAACGAATTAAACGAATTTGACGAATTAAACGAATAGAAGGTTTTAATTCGTATAATTCGTCAAATTCGTTGTTGAAGCATAGTCACTGAAGTATCGACAATAAAATGAAACGAATGGGGCGTGTGGTCCCCATTCGTTTCATTCGTAAAAAATCGCTGTCGATGAGAGGTCATCCGAAGTAGCGCTTCAGCAGTCCGGCGAAGCCAGCCCCGTGGCGAGCCTCGTCCTTGGCCATCTCGTGCACGGTGTCGTGGATGGCGTCGAATCCGGCAGCCTTGGCGTTCTTGGCAATGCGGAACTTGTCTTCGCATGCGCCAGCCTCGGCGGCGGCGCGCTTCTCCAGGTTGGTCTTCGTGTCCCATACGCACTCGCCCAGCAGCTCGGCGAAGCGGCTGGCGTGGTCGGCCTCCTCGAAGGCATAGCGCTTGAAGGCCTCGGCAATCTCGGGATAGCCCTCGCGGTCGGCCTGACGGGCCATGGCCAGATACATGCCCACCTCGCCGCACTCGCCATTGAAGTGGTTGCGCAGGTCGTTGATCATTTCCTCAGAGACACCTTCGGGCTTGCCGTCGCCAATGCGGTGAATGGTGGCGTAGGTGGTCTCGCCATCTTCCTTCAGTTCAGAAAACTTCGAGGCAGGAGCCTTGCAGATGGGGCACTTCTCGGGAGCGGCATCGCCTTCGTAGATATATCCACAAACGGCGCAGATAAACTTTTTCTTCATATTTACAATACTTATTATTAGGTAAATGAATTCTCTGCAAAGATAAGCATAAAAAACAAATCCCGCAAGCATTTTGCGGGATTTATTTTACAATTTATATAAAGCCCCCCCTCAATCCCCCCAAACGGGGGAAGAACTACCCTGCTTTTTCCCTCCTTTGGGGGGATTGAGGGGGGCTTGTTTGGCAAATGCGGCCACGGTGTGGGCCAGTGCACGCGGGTTGCCCATGTCGAAGCGCTCGCCTTGGAGCCTGACGCCATACATCCCCTTCCGGCTGCGCACGGCATCGAGGGCCGCTGTCAGTTCTATCTCGTGCTTGCTGTCGCCCTGAGCATCGGCGGCAGCGATGTCGCGCTCTAACTGTTCGTAGACGTCGGGCGTGAGGATATATTGTCCGAAGACGGAGCAGTATTCGTGGTGGCCGTCGGCGCAGCGAACGCCCAGGTTCTGCTCGGCATAGCTCGACTTGGGCTTCTCCACCAGCGTGCTCACGTTGAGCAGCGTCTCCCGCTTGTCTTCCCACACGCCGCTCATGATGCCGAAGAAGCTCACCTCGCGCACATCGACGGGATAGAGGCCGAGGGTGAGGCTGTTGGTCTTTTCGAAGGCCTCGATGAGTTGCAGGGCGCAGGGCTTGTTTGTGGTGGAGCGGTAGAGCGTGTCGCCCAGCATCAGCAGTACTGGCTCACCGTGGGCGAACTGCGCCGTCTGGTAGACGGCGTGGCCGAAGCCCCGTTTCTCTTGCTGGTAGACGTAGTGCAGACGCTTGCCGATGTCGGCGATGCGGCTCTCATATTCCTTGCTCTCGGTGCTCAGCTTGTCAAGGTGCTCGTCGCTGAGGGGTCGCTCAAAGAAGTCGCTGTACATCTTGCGCTCCTCCTCGCTGCCCAGCACTAAGCAGATGTCGTCGATGCCACTCTGCACCAGCTCTTCGAGCAGGATGAGGACGACGGGGCGCACCATGCCGTCGGCACAGGGGATGGGGAAGAAGTCCTTCTTCATGCAGCGGGTGGCGGGGTAGAGGCGGGTGCCGAAGCCCGCCACGGGAATGACGGCACGGTGGACGGTGTGCACGGGCTGCAACGTGAGGCTGTAGGACGACATGCCCTTGGCGGCGAGATAGTCAACGAGCTGCTGCTGGCTGTTGGCATCGCGGGCCAGGAACTGCACGCTGCCGTCGCCATGCGACCCCACGCCCTTGCCGCCGTAGGTGAGGCTCTGCACATAGGCGTCGGCCAGCACGGCGCGCAGCTTGGGGGCATATAGCTCGTCGGGGCTCATCGGCGCCACCTGACGGTTGAACAGCTCTTCCGACTCGGTCATCAGGCGTCCCAGGGCCTCGCGGTCGCCGTTGGCCATATAGGCGATGGCGCGCTCCACAATCTCCTGGTTCTTCACCCCCAGCGCCTCGTGCAGCCGCCGTCCCTGCTCGTCGATGGGGAAGGGGTAGGCCCTGTTCAGGTCGGAGAGAATCTTGATGGTGTCCTTGGTGCCCATCAGGTCGGCGAACACCCAGTGCAGGGCGCGCTTCACGGTGAGCGGGCGCACCTCTATCTCGTCGCCGTCGAAGGTCATCAGGTTGGGCTTCACGCCGAAAGCGCACGCCTGGTCCAGTCGGCCGCAGCGGCTGCTGGTGCGCAACTCGCCCACGTAGGCGATGTTCATCTCGCCCATCGTGTTCAGGTGCAGGTTGTACATCTGGTTGAAGGCGCGCGCCACGAGCACGCAGATGGCCGCACTCGACGAGAGGCCGCTCTTGATGGGCAGCGTCATGTCGGTGATGGTGATGCGCACGCCGCCCACCTTGTACCACTCAAGCATGTAGCTGGCCACGCCGGCACTGTAGCAGAAGAACGACCCCGAGCGGGCCACGCGCTTCAGCTCCTGCTCGTCCATGCGGCAGGCGAAGTCGTGCCATTGGTCGGCAATCTGTGGTGCGGTGCTGTGCATCTCGAAGATACTGGAGCGCTCCACCTCGGCGGTGATGCCCTGCTCGATGCCCGTGACGATGGCGGCACCGGGGGCTATCTGGGCGTTCATCGTGCGGTAGTGGCCCGCCCAGTCGGTGTGCTCGCCAAAGAGGCATAAACGTCCGGGAACAAATAGCTTGGTCATAGTTTTTTAGGGGAGTGAAAGGGGAGTGAAGGGGACAATAGTTTTGCAACTGGGGAAAGTGGTGCCCCTTTAAATTCCCTTTTTAATCAACTTCTTTTTAGCTTCTCTTCTCCTTGACGATGCCGTGGCGGTAGGCGCGCAGCAGCCCTTTCAGGTCGCTGATTTGTGTGCGCAGTTCGGCACCCTTGTCGGTGTCGGCCACCAGCATGCGGTGGGCCGACATCTCCACCAGCTGTGTGGTGCTCTTGATGTCGGTGCCGCGCAGAATGGCATCCTGCGTGCTGGTGAACGGCTCGTGCTGCACCAGCTGGAACCCGCGCGAGTGGTAGATGAGGGTATAGCCGGCGATGCCCGTCTCGGTGTGGTAGGCTTCCGAGAAGCCCCCGTCGATGACCATCAACCGTCCGCCCGCCTTGATGGGGTTCTCGCCCGAGGCGGCATGCACGGGCACGTGGCCGTTGATGATGTGGCGCGTGGGCATCGGCGGCATGCCGAAGGCGTCCATGATGCGGTCGCACACCTCGGCCGAGTCGCGCAGCTGGAAGTAGTGGCCCTTCTCCTCGTGATAGGTCGCCTTGTCTTCGAGGAAGTAACGTTCGAAGGTGGCCATCTTCGATTTGTCGAAGAGGGGCGAGTCCTTCCCGCACCACAGGTAGAGGAAGTAGTCCTTGGCATACTGACGGATGTCTGGTGGGGTGTCGGTCTGGAAAGCCACGCGAATCAGGTGGTCAATCTTCTCCAGCAGCTCCTTCCCAGCGTAAGGCTCTCCCATGATGGGCACGGCCTTCAGCGTGCCGTCGGCGTTCAGCGGTATGCTGGCGTGGAAGAGCAGGTTCTGGTTGTAGATGCCATACATCGAGCCGTGGCCCAGCAGCGAGCGCAGGTGCTTGCGCAGCTTCTCGCTGACGCGGAACGAGTGGTGCAGCTTCTGTATCAGTTCGCGCTCCTCCTCGGTCAGCACCGAGGGCGCCGATGGCAGCACCGTGGGGAAGCAGCACGACTTCATGGCATACGTGTGTCCACCGATGGTGCACACGCCGTGCTCGTACTCGACGGCATCCAGCAGACAGCGGTCGTCCATCTGCCACTCTGGGTGGCGGCGTATCACCTCGGCCTCCACCTTGAACTGCAGCACGCTGATGGCCTTGTGCATCTTGGCCGTCAGCTGCACGGTCTTCTCGTCCATCACGGCATCCTTCAGCAGTCTGGGCTGAAACTCCAAGCAGGGGTCGTCGGCGTAGGTCTCAAGGGCGAAGGTGGCCAGTGGCAGCAGGTTGATGCCGTAGCCCTCTTCCAGCGTGGCCATGTTGGCATAGCGCAGGCTCAGGCGCAGCACGTTGCAGATGCAGGCGTCGTTGCCGGCGGCGGCACCCATCCACAGGATGTCGTGGTTGCCCCACTGTATGTCCCACGAGTGGTAGTGGCGCAGCACGTCCATGATGATGTGGGCGCCGGGACCGCGGTCGTAGATGTCGCCCAGGATGTGGAGCTGGTCGATGGCCAGGCGGTGGATGACGTTGCAGATGGCCACGATGAAGGCGTCGGCGCGGCCCGTGGAGATGATGGTGCTCACGATGACGTTCACGTAGGCCGCCTTGTTCTGGTCGTGGGTGTGCTCGTGCAGCAGTTCCTCGATGATGTAGCTGAACTCGGGGGGCAGCGCCTTGCGCACCTTCGAGCGGGTGTATTTCGACGACACCTCGCGGCACACCTTCACCAGCTGGTGGATGGTGATGTGATACCAGTCGGCCATGTCCTCCTCTTGCGCCTTTATCAGCTCCAGCTTCTGTTCGGGATAATAAATCAGGGTGCACAGCTCTTTCTTGTCGCTCTCGCGGATGGAGCTGCCGAAGAGTTCCTCCACCTTGCGCTTAATGTTGCCCGACGCATTCTTCAGCACGTGGATGAATGCCTCGTGCTCGCCGTGCAGGTCGGCCAGGAAGTGCTCTGTGCCCTTGGGCAGGTTCAGGATAGCCTCCAGGTTAATCACCTCGCGAGCGGCGTCGGCCACGGTGGGAAAACTGCGGCTCAGCAGGTTCAGATATTTCTCGTCGGAGTTCATAATTGCAATTAGAATATCGAAAAGTTTGCTGCAAAGTTACGAAAAGTCGAGAGCAAAACAAAGGAACTTGTTCCTTTTTTTTGTCGCGACGGAGTAAATTCGCCGTCGGAGAGGGCAAAGTCACGAAAAAACGGGGGCAAAACAAAGGAACTCCTTCCTTTTTTTGCCTTCACAGAGCAGTTTCCTTGAGCAAAGCGAGAAAAAACGCCGTCGCAGATGGCAAAGTCCTTGCAAAAGCAAGCGGTGCAAGCATCGAGCAACGAAAGCAAGCGGGGGGCGTACATCCTCTTTGCACGTTTGTATCGGGAATCACCCCTCCCCCTTGCTTTTTTATAAAGCAGGGTAAGAGTTTACGTTCTTTTCACCCAGTTCACGCATTTCACGCCTGGCATCAGGCTGAAGTCTTTCACGTTGTCAGTAACAACTGTCAAACCGTAATGAAGGGCAGTGGCTCCAATCAGCATGTCGAACTGTCCGACCTTTTGGTCCATGTCTTTCTTGATTCTCTTCAAGGCACATCGAATCTGACCGTATTCCTCGAATACATCACTAATAGGGTAAACAGTAATGTATTGTCTCAACCATTGAGGCTCTTTGATATGCCTTTCATAATCACTACTATTTATTGCTCCGTACGTCAATTCTGCAAGCGTTATTTCGGACGCAAATATTTGGTCAGGGTCCATTTCGTCCACCTTTTCCTTCACGCTACTGCGTTCGTGAAAGAACTCTATCCATGTACAAGTATCAAGAATGTACTTCTCCATCAGTCGTCGAGATCGATTTCACGCATGAATTCATTCTTTCGTCCGTCCTTGATAGCGGCTTCCATGCGGGCTGCATCCTCTGGGTCATCCTTCCAACAACCAGCAAGCGACATCAGCCCACGTTTGCGTTCTTCTTTAGACAGCCTAGGTTCTTTGACCTCCTCTTGGCTTTCTGCCAGAGACTCAGTCAAGAACATGATAACGATTTTCTTTTCTTCGCGACTCATTCCCTGTAGCAAACTCGTATACGGTGCCATAGGGGTTTCCTGAATTTTACTTGCAACAGCAGTCATACTCCAAGCGTTTTGATTGTTTGTTGCAAAGGTAAGCATATTTTCCGAATAAACAAATAAAATACAAGATAAAATGAGCAAATTTTGCTTGCACAACTTGCACTTGATGGGATGGTCGTCAGCAGAAGTCTTAGCGTCGGCTCATTTCCCCAGGAATCGGGTGTCCAAGTAGGCTTGGAAGGCTTCTTTGTACATCTCGCCGATGGGCAGCGAGGTTTGCGCGTCCATGACGACACGGTTCTTGTTCACCTCCTGAATCATGCTGAGGTTGATGATGTAGGAGCGGTGGATGCGCATGAAGCGGGGCGCGGGCTTCGAGGGCGTGGCGGCATCGGCAGCCTGGAGCCGCTCTTCCATCTTCTTCATCGACAGCAGGGTGATGATGGGCTTGGCCTCGCCCTCTATCCACACTTTCAGATACTCACTCATGGCCTCTACGTAGCGGATGTGCGAGATGTGCACCTTCACGATGCGGTAGTCGGTTTTCAGGAAGAGCGTGTCGTCGGCTGGCGCGGCTGGTGCTGCGCTGATGGCGGCCGGTGCGCTCTCCAGCCTTTCCTTCAAGCGGTTGGCCGCCCTCTGGAAGTCTTGCAGTCCGAAGGGCTTCAGCAGGTAGTCGACGGCATTGACGCGAAAGCCCTCTACGGCATACTCCGAGTAGGCAGTGGTGAAGACGACGAGGGGAGGGGCGGCGAGCGACTTCACGAAATCCATGCCGTTGAGGTCGGGCATGTTGATGTCGCAGAAGATGGCGTCTACGGCATCGTGCTCCAAGAAGTCGCGGGCCTGCATGGCACTTTGGCACTGTGCGGCCAGCTGCAGGAAAGGCACTTTGCTGATGTAGGCCACCAGCTGCCTGAGAGCCAATGGCTCATCGTCGATGGCGAGGCAACGTATCATGATAGCGGAATGTTTAGTTCGATGGAATAAGTGTCGGCATCGTTGCGGATGTCGAGGGTGTAGCCGTTTCCGTAGAGCAGGTCGAGGCGCTTCCTCACGTTGGCAAGCCCCACGCCGCCCTTCTCGGTGTTGGGTTGGTCGGCTTTCGAGTTGCAGCAACTGAAGCGCAGCATGTCGCCCTGCACGTTGACCTCCACTTGTATGAACGACGGGTGCTGATAGCTGATGCCGTGCTTGAAGGCGTTCTCGATGAAGGTGATGAGCAGCAGCGGAGGTATCTGGCGGTTGGGCGGCTCTTGTGGCAGGTGGAGGGCGATGCTGACCTGCTCGGTGTAGCGCAGCTGCATCAGCGCTACGTAGTGCCTGATGAAGTCGCACTCGCGCGACAGCTCCACGCAGGGCTTGTTGCCCTCGTAGAGCACGAAGCGCATCATCTTCGACAGTTCCACGATGGTGTCCTTGGCCAGCTCCGGGTCGATGTCGACGAGGGCGTGGATGTTGTTGAGCGTGTTCATGAAGAAGTGGGGGTTCACCTGGTAGCGCAGGTACTCCAGCTGCTGTTGCAGGTTCTCGTGCTCCAGCTCTGCCAGACGCTTGCGGTCGTGGCGGCTGCGGAAGTAGTTCTTGATGCCCAGGTTGGCTCCCAGCAACAGCAGCAGCGTGACGAATGCCACGATGTCGCGCTCGCCCACGAAGGGTGGTGGCGCGTCGACGCGATGGTCGTTGCGGGGCGCGTGCATGTCGGAGGGTAGGGGAGGGCGCTCCTCGCCGAATGCCATCTGCGGCTCGTCCATCGGTGGCTGATGGTGCCCCACGCGCTCCATCGCTGGCTTAGGGCCATGGGGGCCATGGTCGGGGCGGCTGCATTGGTAGATGCCGAAGACCACCAGCATGGCAGCCACTGCGGCGAAGTAGGCAGCGCGCTTGCGACGGTGCACCAACAGGGGTGCCAACAGGAAATTGTGGATGAGGAACAGCAGCAGGTAGACGGCAAACTTGCGCCATACCAGCATCACCTCTGTCCAGTCGAAGGTGTGGCCGTCGTTGCCGCTGGTGCGGATATACATGGCCAGCAGTGGGGCTGCAAAGAGCAAGCCCCACGCTGCCAGATAGATGATGTTCTCTTGACGCGACTGTTTCATTCGATGCGATACTTGTTGGCTCACCTGCCCGAATAGTTGGTGGCTGCCTTGCATGTGGCGGATGATGAGCCGATGGTCACGGTGTAGTTGGTGCCCTGCGTGAGGCCTGGACAGCTGAGCAGATAGCTGAAGCTGCCGCTGCCGCCAGGACGACCACCACCGCCGGGCCAGCCGCCGCCAGGGCCGCCCCCGTTGCGGGGTGAGTATGCGTTGGGGATGGTGAACGAGGCCAGTTCCGTAGCGCCGTTCTTCACGCTCACCGCTGTGCCGGCCGTTGCGCTGCCCGTGGTGCTGAGCACGCACTGCGAGCCGGTGGTGGTGGTGACGCTGTTGTTGCCGCCGCCGATGGCGAGCACGGTGCCGCCGGTGATGTAGAGGTAGGAGCGCTCGGCGGCATCCAGTCCACACTCGGGCTGTCCGGCTCCACAGGCGACGACCGTTCCGCCCGAGATGTACATGTTGCCATTGCTGTCGATGCCGTCGTTGCCATTGCTCACGCCCGTCACGTTGCCTCCCTTCAGATACATGTGGCCAGCCGAGTTGATGGCATCGTCGGCAGGGCTGTAGGCGTAGACGGTGCCGCCGTCGACGGTCAGCGTGCCCTTGGTCTCTATGGCCTCGTGGCTGCTCGATGTGGCGTTGACGCTGCCTCCGCTGATGGTCATGTTGCCGTCGGACTTGATGGCCTTGGCCGATGCCGTTGCGCTGCTGCTATAGCGGTATTGGCTGCCCGTGGCGGTGGCCTCGATGGTGCCGCCGCCGATGCTCAGCGTGCCGTCGGCCTTGATGCACTTGCCGCCCGTGCCCGTCGATTTCAGCGTCAGCGTGCCGCCGTCGATGCTCATGTTGCCGTCGGCCTTCAGTGCTGCGCAGCCCTTGGCATCCCTGTCGTCGCTGTCGTAGGTGCCGTTGCCCGTGGTGGTGATGTCTATCTTGCCGTCGCCAATGCGCAGGTCGCCAGCCGCCTTCACGCCTTTGGAGGCAGCAGCGGTGGTGCTCACGGTGAGTGTGCCACCCTCGATGTAGATGTTGCCCGAGTCCTCGTCCTCATGGTCGGCGGTCTGGCCCGTCGTTGTTGTTCCTCCCAGGTCGCACTGTATGCCGTCGTCGCCCGTTCCGCTGATGCCGACGGTGCCGCTTTTCATCTCGAAATATTCCTCGCAGCTGATGCCGTCGCTGGTGGCCTGCGTGATGTTTAGCGTCAGGTTCTTGATGGCGATGTACGAGGCGCTCTTGATGGCATGCTTGCTCCGGCCCGCCACGTTCAGCATGCCGTTGCCTTGCAACTGCAGCTGTCCCTTGCTGTAG
>JAEEGG010009716.1_pt1 | contig 21476 bp, 18 predicted proteins | sample 9134161 | NCBI WGS metagenome assembly JAEEGG01 (sample SAMN16246543, study PRJNA631951) | gut metagenome | biome: gut microbiome; feature: rumen; material: CR-attached | host: Bos | place: Iran: Karaj | collected 2018-10
AAGTATTATACGGCTCAGGCTGCATTGACGTTCACAGCTCCCGTCACCACACTGCTGGACGCCGCCAAGAACAAGAAGGGAATCTCTGCGGAGCAGCAGGCGGAAATCACGCGGATTGCAAAAATGCTTGATTCCTATTTCGACCAGTATATCCAGTACTGGGGGACGTTCACGGACAAGATTACGGTCAGCTTCGCCTCCTGGACGGAGTTCCGGGAGGAAAGCCGGACCCGGAAAGCCTACCAGACGAACACCCTGCTCCTTGCTTCGTACGTCCAATGCCGTGACAACATCCAGCAGATACCGGACCAGGTCCTTTCGGAAGCCGTGGCCGCAAAGAAGAAACAGGCGATCGCGCTCCTGAACACCCGGATCCAGATCCTGTCGCCGGATTTCGCCCAGAGCTGCGCCAACGTCTGCAACGCCTGGGCCACGCTGCCGAAGGAAGCGGACGCGGCATTCGGGATCCTGCAGGGCCTGTCCCTGAAACAGCTGAGGACCGACTATCTGCTGGTCTTCGGCGAGGGTGCAAAAGGCGACATCCCGTGGTGGAGCAACTGGATGAAGGCCGGCATGTCTCTGCTGTTCCGGGATGCGAAGGAACAGCTCTACAAGCAGTTTGAAAACTACCGTCCCAAGCTCTTTTCGTTCCCGCTCTGCAAGGATGCCCCGTATACGACGATCCTGAACGAAGCGGAACTGCTGGACGTTTCCCAGTATCTGGCCGCTCTGGGCTGCCCCGTGCCGAGTTCGGACGCTCCGGACCAGAAGGACGGAGCCGCGGAGGAAAACAAAGACAAAGCTCCCGCCGCGGAGGAGAAAAAGCAGGATACACCCGGCAAGGATCAGGTCGCGCCCGAAAAGGAACAGGCGGAAAAGGATGCCCTGGAACAGCTTTTCGGGAAAGACATGGAATCTCTGAAAGAATGGACCACATGGGGCGGAAAGATCCAGACGCTGCTGGACGGCCTGGCAAACAAGGTCAAACCGTTGACGTACACGCTGACGATCCCGTCCGAAGCCGTGCAGAAGAATCTCACGGCGAAAATGGAACGCCCCCTGCCGCTGGCGATCTACCGCTTCCCGTATATCCGGGCGTCGAATCAGACCAACGGGACGGAGACCGCGCAGTTCCATCTGAACGGGGATGAAATCCCGAAACTTCTTTCCGGGCTGGTCTCCGATCCGTCCCTGAAACTCGAATTCAGCAGCTTCTCCGCGGATTCCGCGCCGGACTGCACCAGTACGTTCGAAGGAGACTGGGCGGTCCTGAAGCTGTATCTTTCCGACGATTCCGGTTTTGACCCGAAGACCAAGAAGGCTTTCTCCGCCCTGATCCTTCAGGACGACACGGGAAAATCCTATGTCCTCTGGATCGGATTCGAGTTCAACAAGGCGATCCCGCTTCCGTCCGAATGGCCCAGCGCGGACAACTGCCCCGACTTTTCCCAGGCGCAGACCGCCGCCCGGAAAAAGCCCCTGACCGCCCAGCAGTGGAGTCAGGAAATCAGGAAGGCCGGGACCGGCGACGCCGGATACGACAAGCTCCTGGAGATGGTCCGCACGTATCCCGCCGATCTTTTCCCGGTCTGCAAGATCGTCACCGACGGCAGCCCGGAGACGGGCCTGCTCGAAACGCCCTATCTGGAGGTCGTCTCACCGAACGATACGGTTCGCATTCCGGTCCTGGTCCCCGGGAAGACGATCCCCCTGGATTTGAACGTAACGCGTTATGAACTCCGGCTGTATCGTTTTTCCGACGACAGGGAGCCTGTTTCCTCGGCCACAATCAACGGTCCGCATGCTCTGCTGCGGATGCTGACGGGAGAGAACGGGAAGCTCGATAAGGACGTGTTGACGGTCCCGGTGCCCATGAATCCCGCCGACGGGAGCAAGCCGACGAATCTGAACCTGCGGATCCAGATCGGCAGCCGCTGACCCGAAAACAGGAAAAGAATAAAAGAAACGACCGGTCTCTGCTGACTGATGCGGGACCGGTCGATTTTTTGGCAGGTTATTCAAACCTGTTCATTCGAACTTGTAAATGAACTTGCCGTCCTTCGCGTCAAACGAGATCTTCTTCAGGACGCGGCCGTCCATGGTCTTCCGCAGGAACTCCGCGCTGATTTCCGGCAGCAGTTCGTTGTTGACTACGGCATCGATCAGACGTGCGCCCGATTCCAGGTTGTTGCAGCGGCGGAGGATTTCATCGCGGACCGCGTCGTTGTACTCGAATCCGGCCTTGTAGTTCTCCGCGACGCGTTTGCGGATCTTGTTCAACTTCAGGTCCACGATGTTTCTGAGGACCTTTTTGCCGAGCGGATAATACGGCACGATCGAGAGGCGGCCGAGGAGCGCCGCCGGGAATCTCTTCAGCATGGCGGGGCGGACGGCCTGTTCGAGCGTCCGCACATCCGGGAGATGATCCTCGTCCTGGCACAGGTCCATGATCGCCTGATCGCCGACGTTGGTCGTCAGGATGATGACCGTGTTGCGGAAATTGATGACGCGGCCCGAACCGTCTTCCATCTGGCCTTTATCGAAGACCTGGAAGAAGATCTCGTGAACGTCCGGGTGCGCCTTCTCGACTTCGTCCAGCAGGACGACGCTGTACGGTTTCCTGCGGACGGCTTCGGTCAGGACGCCGCCTTCGCCGTACCCGACATAGCCGGGAGGCGCGCCTTTGAGCGTGGAAACCGTGTGCGCTTCCTGGAATTCGCTCATATTGATGGTGACGATGTTGGTCTCGCTGCCGTAAACCTGTTCCGCCAGGGCCAGCGCGGTTTCCGTTTTGCCGACGCCGCTGGGCCCTGCAAGCATGATGACGGCGATCGGACGGTTCGGATCCGCGAGATTGGCCCGGGAGGTCGTGATCCGCCTTGCGATGATGTCCAGACCGTGTTTCTGCCCCATCACGCGCTTGTTCATCTCTTCGCTCAGACTCAGGATGGAACTGATCTCGTTCCGGGCCATGCGTCCGAGCGGGATCCCGGTCCACTCGGAGATGATGCAGTTGACGGACTGCGCACCGACGAGCGGAAGGACGAGCGGGTTTTCACCCTGAACCTTCTGAAGTTCTTCCTGTTTCTTCCGGATGGCGGTCCGGGTCTTTTTGTTTTCCGGGTCCTGACAGACTTTCTCGCGAAGCTCCAGGAACTCTTTCGCAAGCGCCTTTTCCTTGTTCAGTTTGTCGTTCAGTTCATCCTGTTTCTTCTGTTCGTCCGCGAGCTGGGAAGCGATTTTCTTCAGCTTGTCGGCGTGGTCCGTCCCGGCATTCTGTTCGCGGGTCAGGATGTCCTGTTCCAGCTTCAGCGCGTCAATGCGATGACGGGTGTATTCGAGCTCGGCCGGTTCCGAACTCTGGCTCAACGCGACGCGGGCGCACGCGGTGTCCAGGATGCTGACGGCCTTGTCCGGCAGAAGACGGGCGGGGATATAACGCCGGGACTGCTTGACGGCCGCCTCGATCGCTTCGTCCAGGATGCAGACATGATGATGTCCTTCGAGCTTCGCCGTGACGCCCCGGAGCATTTGGATCGCCTTCGGATCGTCCGGTTCGTCGATCAGGATGTTCTGGAACCGGCGGGCGAGGGCGGGATCCTTCTCGAAATACTTGGTGTATTCCATCCATGTGGTGGCGGCGATGCAGCGGAGTTCTCCGCGAGCCAGAGCGGGCTTCAGGAGATTCGCGGCGTCGTTCTGTCCTGCCGCGCCGCCCGCGCCGATCAGGGTGTGCGCCTCGTCGATGAACAGGATGATCGGCACTTCCGAGCTTCGGACCTCTTCGATGACCTGTTTCAGACGGTTTTCGAACTCACCCTTCATGCTCGCGCCCGCCTGCAGGAGCCCCACGTCCAGAGACCGGAGCACGGTCCCCTTCAGGCAATCGGGCACTTCTCCCGCGGCAAGGCGTTGCGCGAAGCCCTCCACGACCGCGGTCTTGCCGACGCCCGCTTCGCCCGTGATGATCGGGTTGTTCTGGCGGCGGCGCAACAGAATGTCGATGATCTTGCGGATTTCCTCGTCGCGGCCGACGATGGGGTCCGATTCTCCTTCCCGCGCCTTTTCCGTCATGTCGATCGTATAAAGCCGGAGCGCCTCGTTCTTCCCCATCGCCGGGGAAGACATCATCTGTCCGGCCTGACCGGTGGCGGCATTCTCTCCCGCGGGAGTGACGACGCTGATCTCGGCGGAAGCCTGCGTGATGTCCTTGAAATTCTCCTGCAGGAGGTCCGCGTTGATCTTGGTAAACTCTTTGCTCATGTCCAGCAGACAGCGGGAGAGTTCCTGGTGATTCCGCAATGCGATCAGAAGGTGTCCCGTGCGGATCGCGGGTTCGTTGAACACCAGCGACGTGATCATCCAGGCTTCCTTGATGGCGATTTCAATGCTGTTGGCGAAGTCGGAAATGCTGCTGGCGCCCCGCGGCAGGCGATCCATGGCATTTGTGAGATCTTTCGCAAGTTTCGCCTGATCAATCTCAAAATGGTCGATCGCGCAGTGGAAATCGGTGTTGTCGGACAGCACGATCTGGTTGACCCAGTGCACCAGTTCGACATAGGGATTGCCGCGGGTCTTGCAAAGGATCGTGGCGCTTTCCATCGCCTGGTAGGCGGTACGGTCGAGCTTGCTGAACATCTGAATGCGTTTTAATTTTGCCATGGGGATATCCCTGTTTGGTGGACTCTGAACTCAAGTAAAGAAAAAAAAAGAGCCGGAAAACCTGTTCCGGCTCTGCTGTCGAAAAGATCAGCTGTTGGAGATCTGATCGAAGGAGGCTTCGATCGCGCCGTCCTTGGTGTTGTCTTCCTTGATCGGGGTGACCTTCCAGGTGATCTTCCCGGCGACGAGATCGACTTCCTCGACGGGTTCCGCATCGGCGGCTTCGGAAGCGCGGATGGTCTTGATCTCCGCTCTGGCGATCTTCACGTTTTCGAGCTTGACCTCGAGCGTGACGACCTGAGCGCCGGCGATCGCACGGCAGACGTTGAACTCGACCTTGGCGACCTTCTGCCCGTTCATGCAGAACTGCTGCAGTTTCGGGGTGGCCTTGTCCACGAGGTGCGTGAAGGAGAAGGGGAGGAACTCGCCTCTTCCGGCGACGTCGGCACCGCGGGCCAGCGTCACACTCTGCTTGCTGCCGAAATCAAAATCCGTGACTTCAATCCACTTTCCGTGGTTCTTGTCCGCAGACTGTCCGTCGATTCCGTCGATTTTGATGAAGAAATCCTGTGCCATTTTTCAAGCCTTTCCTTAGGTTGGGTTAAATTATTTCGCGCTGGGGACCTTGCTGACGAGACGAAGAGACGTCGTAAGGCCTTCCAGCTGGTAATGCGGACGCAGATAGAACTTGGCGTTGTAGTAGCCGGGCTGTCCTTCTACTTCTTCGATTTCGACCTTCGCTTCCGCGAGAGGATATTTCGCCTTCACTTCATCGGATGCGTTCGGATCGCTGGTCACGTAATTGGAGATCCAGTCGCTCAGCCAGCGCTGCATGTCGGCGGCTTCCTTGAAGGAACCGATTTTGTCGCGGACGATGCACTTCAGGTAGTGGGCGAAACGGCAGGTCGCGAAAATATAGGGCAGACGGGCGGAAAGATTGGCATTCGCCGTTGCATCGGGATTGTCGTATTCCATCGGCTTGTTGACGGTCTGGCCGCCGAGGAACACCGCATAGTCCGTGTTCTTCCAGTGGCAGAGCGGCAGGAAACCGTTCTTGGAGAGTTCGGCCTCGCGGCGGTCGGTGATCGCGATCTCGGTCGGGCACTTCATCGCCTTTCCGCCGTCGTCGGTCGGGAAGACGTGGGTCGGAAGACCTTCGACCGCGCCGCCGGATTCCACGCCGCGGATGCGGGCGCACCAGCCGTACTGCGTGAAGGAACGGTTGATGTTGGTGCCCATGGCAAATGCGGCATTCATCCAGGTGTACTTTTCGCTGGCGCCCGCGCCGGTGTCCTCTTCGAAATTGAATTCTTCGACCGGGTTGGTCGTGGCGCCGTAGGGCATGCGGCTGAGCACGCGGGGCATGGTCAGCGCGACGTAACGGCTGTCTTCCGACTCGCGGAAGCTTCTCCAGGCAGCATATTCCGGCGTGGAGAAGATCTTGGTGAGGTCGCGCGGATTGGAGAGATCCTGCCAGGAATCCATGTTCATGATGGACGGCGCGGCCGCGGAAATGAACGGCATGTGGGCCGCGGCGGAAATCTGGGCCATGCCTTTGAGGATTTCGAGGTCCGGAGCCGTATGATTAAAATAATAGTCGCCGATGAGGCAACCGAACGGTTCGCCGCCGGCGGTGCCGTATTCATCTTCGTAGAGGCGCTTGAAGATCGGGCTCTGATCCCAGGCCGTGCCTTTGTATTTCTTCAGTGTCTTGGCGAGGTCCTTCTTGGAAACGTTCATCACGCGGATCTTCATGTTTTCGCTGGTCTCGGTATTGTTCACGAGATAGCTCAGGCCGCGCCACGAACTCTCAAGTTCCTGGAATTTGTCATTGTGAATGATCAGATTGACCTGGGCGCTGAGCTTCTTGTCCAGCTCCGCGATGATGCCTTCGATGGTCTTGACCGCATTGTCGGAAACGAGATTGGCATTTTCGAGCGCCTGACCGACAAGCGTTTTCACCGCGCTCTGGACCGCCAGATTGGCCTCGTCGGATTTCGGCTTGAACTCCTGGTTCAGAAGTTTCTCGAAATCGGACATCTCAACGGTTTCGGCCTTGAGATCCTGAACGGTAAGTTTGTTTGCATCAGCCATGATCGTCATTCTCCTTTCTCTTTCTTGTCCGTGACTTCCTTCGCTTTCGCAGACAGAGCCTTGAGCAGGGCGGGATCTTCCAGGATCTTGTTCAGGAGATCTTCCGCGCCGGACTTGCCGTCCATGTAGGAAAGCAGATTGGCGAGTTCCTGACGGGCCTTGAGAAGCTCCTTCAGGCCCTCAACTTTTTCCGCGACCTTGGCCGGAGAAAAATCGTCCAGGCTTTCGAACGTCATGTCGACGGCGATGTTGCCTTCGCCGGAAATCACGTTCGGCACCTGCATGGTCACGCGGGGCTTCATGCTTTTCAGACGGTCGTCGAAATTGTCGCAGTCGATCTCCACGAACTTGCGGTCATCGACTTTGGGCAGCGGTTCCGCGGGGTTGCCGGACAAGTCAGCCATGACGCCCGTTACGAATGGCAGGTTGACTTTTTTCTCAGCCCCATACAGTTCCACGTCGTACTCGACCTGGACTCGCGGAGCGCGGTTGTTTCCGATAAACTTCTGTCCGCTCTTCTTTGCCATAGTTTTTCTCCTGGGTTATTTGAGAGGTTTAGGATAGTTCATTCTTCGCCGGAATCGGGCTTGACGCCGAAGATTTCCCGGCCTTTTTCCAGTGCGTTCGGTTCGACGTCGCCGAGCAGATCCAGAAACGACATGTTCGCCATCCGGATCGCGCGGTTGACCAGCAACGGGACAGGATTGGTCGGTTCCGCCGACTGGAAATACTCCGCGCCTTTTTTCAGCATCAGCATCGCTTCCGCCCGGTTGGACGGCACAAACGAATTCAAATCGAAAAAGGCATTGGCGGAACGGTTCGCCGCCCGGGCCGGTGCGGGATCGTCCGGGCCGGAAGCGTTCTCCGACTCCTGAGCCGTGTCCTGCACCAGCAGGTAGGTCTCGTAGAATTTCTGAAGCGTATCGAGCTCATCCGTCAGGGAAGAGAAGGACAGGCCGCCGTCCGAAATGAATCCGTTGACCGTCTCCTCGATATGGTTCAGCTGGGCTTTGATCCTGGTTACGAGGTCTTTGCCCTGCTGCATTTCGACGACCGGGACGGACCTCATTTCACCCTGAAACAGGACAGGATCGACTTTTTCTTCGCTGACATCCAGCTCGCCGTTGACGATCAGGAGATCCCGGAGCGTGTATTTCTTTCCTTCGATCAGCCTGAGCATCCTGAACTTGCTGATAAACATCATGGGGTCGCTGTAGGAGCGTGGCGGCGGCGCGATCATCGCGAAAATATTCAACCGCTCCGTTGGATCGTTGTTGTCGTCCGCATCCAGGAGAGGATAGAAATTCTCCCAGTGCTTTTCGACAAGATATTCCAGCACGGCAAGCGCGTCGGACAACCCTTTTAATCCGTCAAGGGAGAACTCCGCGATGCACAGGTAAATCGCGACACGGAGATCGCGGGTCGTTTCCCACAGCTTGAGGCAGGCGTTGCGGAGGCCGTGCCAGTCCGGGTCGGTTCCCTCGATGATGGAATCGCCCATGGCACTGGCCGGTTTTCCCATCGCCAGTTCATCCAGCTGAAGATAAAGCTGGTTGTATTCTTCCAGGGTTCCGGCTGGATGATCACCGGACACGGGAACAAGCATTTTTTCAAGATCCAGCATTCATTCAGCCCCTGCTTCAGTTCGTTGAGAGTCCCCTTGCCCGAACTCATTTTGAGGAGACGGACGAGATGCAAACCTTATTAATGACGATAATATACCAAGCAAGGCGAAAAAAGTCAAGAGAAAAAATAGGTTTTTCGGTCATTTTTTAAAAAATTTAAAAGAAGACACTCCCTGAACAGATTGGCTATGTGGAATCATTGGTCAAGACCTTCAAAACAGAATGGCTCGTATGGCATTTATTATTTTCCCATCCCCCACGACAGCACATCACCCCAAGCCACCACCAGCGCAGTGCGCCGATGAACTCACCCATCAGTCCCCTCGCCTCGCATAATTCTTCTTCCGCAGCCCCAGGAACTTCCTCTGCTCGTTCCAGTCGACGGGCAGACGATGGGAGAAGATTTTTTTTGACGGAGAAGTCAAACGCGGGTGGGTCGCTCATGATCTCCTCGACAATGTCCGGCGCGAGGTTGACCATGCTCAGGGTTTTGTAGAAGAGGGAACGATCCATTGACTCATCCTTGGCCAATGCTCGGCCAACTGGCTCTGCAAGGAATCCGTAGGCCATTTTTTTCTGCGACAGGGCGCAAGAAGTGGTCTTCGAGGAATCCGGCAAGGGGATGCTCGCCAGTCTGTAATCGAGCTGGGACATTTGGGACGTGTTTTTAAAAAACCTACGCATAGGCGAGAAATAGACAGTTTGTTGTTCTTGTAGCAGAAAAACGATATAAAAGAGACTTCCGGTTTTGCGTCCCAGACGTCCCACGGTGCATTGCATTACGGAACTGACGGATGAATTCGCTCAATGTCATCTGCATTAGGATGAGTGCGCGGAGAAGCTTGAAAAATCTTACCGAATGAAAAACAAAAATATTACCGAATGAAACTTGAAAATCTTACCGAATGTGCTATGTTATTACATGATACACAACAAAATTGAAAGGAGAGCACAATGCATCGAGATGATTACAAGCCGCGTCTTGTGGACCGACAGGTCGAAGAGTATCTGTCGGCTATGGGAGCCGTTGTCATAGAGGGGCCCAAGTGGTGCGGGAAGACCTGGACGTCTTCCCAGCATTGCCGAAGCGAGTTCATGACGGGAAGCCCCGAGGGCAATTTTCAGAATAAGCAGTTGGCGGAGCTCTCCCCGGAGACTGTGCTTGTCGGTGAAACGCCGCGAATGCTGGACGAATGGCAGGAGGTCCCCGCTCTTTGGGATGCTGTCCGAGCCGAGGTTGACAAACGCAACGCGAAAGGGCAATTCATTTTGACCGGGTCCGCAACGCCGAACCGCAAGGGGATTCTTCACAGCGGAGCGGGCAGAATCGGCAGGATTCGGATGCGTCCGATGTCGCTGTACGAGTCCGGCGCATCCTCCGGCAAAGTGTCGTTATTGTCGTTTTTCGAGGGCGGTTTCACGCCTTGCCTGAACGGGGAGATTTCAATCCAGTATTTGGCGGAGCTGATTGTTCGCGGCGGCTGGCCCGGTAACCTTGATACCCCGGACTCCGCAGCCGGAATCATTGCTGGGGAGTACATCAGGGCGTTGCTGGAAAATGACGTCTACCGCCTTGATGAAAAGAAACGCGACCCCCACAAGATGAACTTGCTTCTGCGATCCCTGGCGAGGAACGAAAGCACCACGGCCTCGGTCAAGGTGCTGAAAAAGGACATCAGCGGGGTTGACGGCGAGGACATTGATGACGACACGATCACGGCGTATCTGGATGTGCTGAGACGGTTGTTCATATTAGATAATCAGCAGCCGTTCGCTCCGGCTACCCGTTCTTCCATCCGTATCAAGCAGGCGGAAAAACGCCATCTCGCCGACCCATCCCTTGCCTGCGCTCTGCTCAAACTGACGCCGCAGGGATTAGTCAACGATCTGGAAACGTTCGGTCTGCTCTTTGAAGCAATGTGCGTTCGCGATTTGCGAGTTTACGCCAATTCGTTTGGGGCCGAGCTCTACCACTATCAGGATTACAAGAACCAAGAGTTCGACGCAGTGATCGAGCTTCCGGACAAACGGTGGTGTGGCATCGAAATCAAGCTGGGAGCCCATCAGATTGATGGAGCGGCGGAAAACCTCCTGCGCATCAATTCTGCCATCAGCAAATCGGACGGCAATCCCGCCTCGTGCCTGGTCGTAGTCTGCGGTCTCAGCAATGCAGCGTATAAACGCCCGGACGGAGTGTTCGTCGTGCCGATTACCATGCTTAAACCGTGAGCAACCAAGACGGCAGAATACGCCTCATCTCCCGGCATGGGCGGTGGGCGTATTCTTTACACTAAGCAAAACAACGGTTCCGACGGTTCCAGTTGGATCGAAGTCTGTGGTTTCCGGTTTTGGAATAACAGGCAGAGCCTGGATCGCATTAAGGAATCCTGTCAAACCATGCGTCAGTGACAGGGTGAAATGTGAAGCCGCAGTTTTTGCAGTTCGTAAGGCTATGTTAAGGCTGTGTTGAAGATGTGGCACACAAAAAAGCGGGTCCCTGTCCAACCACACACCAGGGGTGTGCCTTACAGTGCCGTGCTTCACGACGACACGCCTGTGAAGGCATCTTCGGAGGAAAAAAAGACATGAAAATGGCGGGCGTCTGTCCAACCAAGAAACAGACGCTCGCCGATGTTTTGCGTTTTGAACGCGGGCTCGAAAGCCCTGTGCAAGGGGTTTTCCCTTCGGGGGTCGCTTCGCTCCTCGGTGAACTCGCTAATGCGAGTTCGATCCGTTTTATAAACGCGAGGCGCGGACAGCGGAGGAAATACCTCGGGCAATCGGATGAATTACATCATGCCTGTAAATTTTTATGCTCAAAAACAAGAAAATTTTCTGTTTTGTGCTTGTAATTTGCCTTTTTGATGCTATTTTATACCAAACACGGGCAAATAAACACAAACAAGCAAAGGATCGGTAAAAAATGGCACGAACGACACGCGGACGGCTGTATAAACGAGGGAAGAAGGGAAACTATTATCTCCAGTATTACCAAAACGGCATAGAGCACCGCGAAGCCTTGCGAGACGAACACGGCGAACCGATAACCGGGGCCGATGCCGCAAGGGCCGCCGCAGATCGCATTCTTGCCCCGCTACGCTTTAAGGATGACGCGCAGAAGCTCCGAACGCTTGTAAGTGAGCTTTCCTCTTTGGAAAAGAAAGCGGAAGATGCCACCGCCGCACTGAAAAACCAGGCCGCGACACTTGAAAACGGCTGGGAATGCTTTTTGAAATGTCCGACTTGCCCGGACACTTACACGCGATACGGGCAGAGCGAACCGCCGCACGACAGCCGCGCTTATATATCCAGGGGGTACTATCGGAATTTTGTTTCCTGGACGCAGAAGCATCACCCGGAAATCATACTTTTAAGCGAAGTATCCGAAGGTATAGCGCAAGAGTACATTAACACGCTGAAAGAAAAGTATGGATCAAACGGGCGGCCAGTTAATGAAAGATTGCGAATACTGAAACAGATGTATTTTTCCATGCTGGAAGATGAAAAAATAGTTATGCCGCGCGACCCGTTCAAAAGGATAAGAAGGCTAAAAACATTTACAACCACGAAAGACGCGCTCACGATAGAGGAAGTCCAGCGGCTTGTAAGCGCCGCCAAAGATGCTGAAATGCGGAGACTAGTTTTAATCGGTTTTTGTACGGGCTTGCGGCTGGGGGATTGCTGTACGCTCCAATGGGGAGAAGTGGATCTGATAAGACGTGTTATTTCACGGATTCCGAATAAAATGTGCGACAGGGTACAGAACCCGGAGAATGTACGAGTAAAAGTAGGGATTCCCGCCCTTTTGATGAACGAGCTTTTAGCAATTCCAGCAGAACAGCGAACCGGGCCAGTATTGCCGCATTTATGCGAACAGTACAACGAACGCCACACGGGGCTTTATAAGCAGATCAGAGCGCTTTTCAAAAGCGCAAAGATTGTTACAATCAAGCCAGGGAGTAAAGACGCGCAACATCCGCACGGGATTATTATAAAGGGCTTTCATTCGCTCCGGCATACATTCGTTAGCCTAAGCGCCGAAGCCGGGGCCCCGCAACACGTTATACAGCGGATTGTCGGGCATAGTTCACCATTGATGACGATGCATTACACGCACCTGGGAAACGCCGATCTATTGCGAAGCGCCGACAGCCTGCCAGCCTTGCCCCTGGAGACCGCGCCAGGAAAGGAGACCGCCGGGGCCGCCGCCGTGATCGATGTTTCGCCCCTGGAGACCGACGATCAGACGGAACGCGACCGGGCAGAACTCCGGGCGCTTGCCGACACCCTGCCGCCGGATCAGATCCGGGAAATACTGAACCATTACCGGGGAGCTTGAACCATGAACGAATACGAAGCCTATTTTTCGAGTGTTGCAGAGCGGCGTAAACTCATTCTTGATCTTGTGCTACATTTGCCGGTGAAAACGGCCTTTTTCTGGGGAGATGATACAGTAGCTCGATTATCAGATCAAGACCGGGAGACCTTCAAAAGCTATCTATCAGAAGTCCGGGAACATCAAGAAATCGTTACCGAGTGCAAAAAGACGATAGGAAAACGGTTTGATTACTGCCAGGAACGTGCCGCCAGCACAGAGCCGCCAGCAGACGAAACGCCGGTTTTAATGATCTGGGGCTTGTTCGATGAGTTGTTACGACTTTCCGCGCTTGCTATGCAATCTGTAACGCTTTCCGAGAAGATCAGCCGCTTGCTGGAGAAATACAGCGACGAAGAAAAGGCCGCCGCCGCACATCAGAGCTTAAAAGCGGAATTTGAAGCTCTCCGGGCCGATCTCCGGGCTGATCTCCAGGCCGAAATACTCCCGCTCCGGGAGATCGTAGAAGATCAGCACCGTCACGCCGGGGAACTCTGGGCCACTGTTCCCGAATGTGCGCGAATAGTTGAAGATATGGCGAAGGCTGAACGCGCAGACGGGAAAGATATAGATCTTCCGGGAAAACATGATACTTTCAAAAGGAAGATTTCCGCATGGTTATCTAAACACGGCAAGCGTCAAATAGGAACCCCGAAAAAACCATATTCCCCGCTTGCCGACATAGCCGATGCAATAGCAAGTGTTTACCCCGAATTTATTGCCGCGACGATTTACCGGCAGATTGAAAAAGCCGGTAAACCCGCCGACGATATAAAGAAATCGAAGCACGAAAAGAAACGAACATAAAAACATTTTTGGGATGCTTTTGGGATTTTGAGAAAAAAAACGGGCTATTTTTGAGCCGGAGACGCACCGCCACGCGCACCGTCTCCGGCTTTTTTCTGCATTTTTTGGGAAGGGGCTATTACATTTTCGGCAGTTCCAACACGCAACAAAAAACGCAAGGAGATGCCAAAAATGGAAATCAGAACCAAGCTCACGCCGCAAGTGATCGCCGCCGCCACTGGATTACTACAACCCTTCATCCCCGATCTTTCCCCGCAGGGGCTTGTTTCAGCCTTGAAGGAGTACAACGCCAGCAAGCCGAAGCCGGAGCCGGATAATCGGCCCATGACCCGCCAAGAGGCCGCCGAGCTGCTGAAGTGCTCCAGAAACACGATCAGCCACTATCTTTCAATCGGCAAGCTCCGCAAGATCACGCTTACAGCAAGATCATGCCGGATCGATCCCGCGAGTGTTCGCGCCCTGCTTTCCGGGGAGACCGCCAGCGCCAGCCAGGAAGGATAAGCCGAGAATGCACACGCAAGACGATATAGCCCGATACTTGTACGCGCTTTCGGCAGACTGTACCCGCGATTCCTGGATCAAGATCATGAGCGCTTTTAAGTCAGCCGGGGGAGATTACGAAACCTTTCGCGCCTGGAGCGCCACCGCGCCGCACCGATTCGACGAAAGCGATTGTAACAGCGCCTGGAACAGCATCACGCCTTCCGGGAATTCCGAAGGAGCCGCCGGAATGCTCCGAAAATGGGCGAAAGAGACCGGGGCCACCTTCGACGATCAGCCGAGCCGAGCCAGGAAAGCACCGACGGCACCGACGGCCCCGCCGCCCCCGCCGCCCATTCCTGGAGCGATCCCGCCCCCGCCGCCGATGCCATCACCAGGAAACACGCCGCGCTTTTCAGCCGCCACTACGAAGGGAAAAGAGATCTCCCCGCAGACGATTATAAAACGTGCCGCAGAACTCCGCGCCGAGGCCCTGCCATATCTCGAAAAACGAGGGATCACGGCAGACACCGCCGAACGTTTTAATATCGGTTTTATTCGCCGTTTTGAAGAAGCCGGAACGATCGAAGATCGCATTATTATCCCTTACCCCGGAGAGCCGTATTACACAGCCCGAAGGTTATCCAAAGCGAACGCCGGAGACAGGAAAAAGTATTTGTACCCGCCGAAAGAAATAGCCGGCGAAAAACGATTATTCAATCTTCCCGCCCTCACGAACGGAGAAAAGGCCGTATTCATTACCGAAGGGCCGATAGACGCGATCACCCTGGAGCAGTCCGGCGGGGCCGCTATAGCGAGTAACGACCCCGGACAGATAAAAGCGGCGATCGATGCGGCGATCGAAAAAGAGATAAAGCTTACTGTTGAAACTTTTATCATTATCCCGGACGAAGATCGAACCGGGGAGCAAAAAGCCAAGAAAAAGCTTGAAACGCTGAAAGAGGCCGGATTTCAAGCGTATATCTACCATGTGCCGGCAGAGTATCACGACATAAACGACTTTTTCTTGAAGGCCGGAACCGATGCTTTTTCCGCCTGGATGCTGGGAGCGAAATGCCCATTATTGCAATACTGCATAGACTTTGCCGACGTGCAGGACGAAACGCCGGAACTTCCGCCGCTGTTGATTCACGATTATTTAAGATGCGGCGAAAAAATGCTTATTGCTGGGCCGTCGAAAGCAGGAAAGACCTGGTTTTTAATCCAAATGGCGCTTGCTATCTCCACCGGGGGCAGCTGGTACGGAAATCCATGCGAGAAAGCACCAGTTTTATACTTCAATCTTGAACTTAAAACTAATGCTTTCAGAAAAAGAGTTATAGAGGTTTCAAAAAGGCTCGGAATCCGCATAAATCGTTATATGTTGCATATTGCGAACCTTTGCGACTTTGAAAGCCAGTATAAAAGCGATCTAACGCTTTTGATCTCGTCTATAATCGAACTTGCCCGAACGATTAAAGCCAGGGCGATTTTCATTGACCCCATTTATAAATGCGGCCTTAAAGACGAAAACAGCGCCGAGGATGTTGCCGAGTTTTGCCGCCTGCTGGATGAAATAACGGACGAAACCGGGGCCGCCGTGATCTATTGCCACCACTTTTCAAAAGGCATTCAGTTTGAAAAAAGCTCGATCGACCGCGCCAGCGGATCCGGGGTATTCGCCAGGGATGCAGACGCGATCGCGACAATAACAGAACTTGACACGCCGGACGGATCGAAGGGATACCGAGTTGAAGCAACCTTGCGAGGATTCAAGACCCCGGAACCCTTTGCGATCCGTTTTGAGTACCCGATACACGCACACGCGCCGGATCTGAAGGATTGCCCGTTGAAAAACCCGAAGCGCCAGGGAAAGAAAACCGCATCAGCAGACCAGGCCGTAGAAGAAGAAGCCGCAAAAAAGGTGATACTTGATCTTGCCGCGACACTTTGCCCCCTCAACAAAACAAAGCTTGTCGAAGCTGTAGCGCCGAAAATCCTGCGAGGCAAAAACCGCGCCGGAGATCTTATAGATCAGCTCATAAAGGAAAAGCGGCTTATCTGCAAAACAGACAAAGGGCACTTTAACAGCAAAACGATCACACTTCCGAAGCCCGACGAAACCGACGAAGAATCCGACGAGGAATCCGACGGCGATATGTTTTGAGGTAGTTTTTTAGCGTTTTGAGGTAGTTTTTTAAGTTTTTTACCGCTTTTTATAAAAAACCAAATAACAGAGTTTTTTAGTTTTTTATCCCGGGGAGAGACTATATATAGTCTCCCCGGATGTAAAAAACTGGGAAACTGTTTGCGAGAGGACGAAAACACAGCCCCCATGAAACAGTATCAACCACCGCCGCCGGGATCCACGATCCGCCATGCCGCCGCCTTCCTGGAGCGACAAAAGGACAAAGCGCCGCAGGCCAGCCGCCGCGATCTTCCGCGCTGGATCACGCGACAACCGCCGACGGCCTGCCGCCCTGGATCATTCCGATCAGCAAACCCGCCGCGCCGCCGATAACGCGACGAACGCGACAAACACAAAACACAAACCCGAAGGAGTAGCCCGAACGATGAAACGCAAACCGAAGCCACAAGCGCCGCCGCCAGCGATGCCACGCGAAACGCCGCACACCTGCCAGTTTTGCCGCTGGAGATATACGGAGATTCACTGGTTATCGCGCGATATCTCAAGATTCGGATATCCAACGCCGAGCAGATATGTCCGGCGCTATTACTGCCGATACAACCCGCCGCAACCTGGAAACGGATTGTTTCCGGCTGGGCTGGGATTCACGGAGAAGGATTCGACGTGTTCCAAATGGGAAAAGGACGTAACCGACACGACAGAGGCCCCGAAGGCCGAGAAACTGCCCGACGGCGTGAGATTCACCGAAGGGAGCGACGGAGATCTATTTCCCGATCTACCCCGAGGCTAAAAGGTACTACGGAAAACCCACCCCCGACCGACTACCACCGGGGAAGTAGTCGAAACATTCGGCACACTTTCTTTCTTTGCCATGATCGCGCGGCGGCCGTTTTTTTTGATGCCTGCCGCCGCCGGATGCCGCCGAGAATCGCCGCCGGATGCCGCCGCTTGCCCCTGGAGCGACGAAAGGGCCGCGCCCCTGCGTCGATGCGGATTTATCGGAAAACCCCGTAAAAACGGCTTGAAAACGAAAAGGAGACGTGATATATTATCGTCGCTCCGGCTGGAACCGGGGCAAGGGCTATATCCGAGGCGGGGCCAGCAACCCCGCCGAAAATCGGCATGACCGCCGAGGCCCCACGGATTTTTTTCTTTTTATGGGCTTGCCGCTCTGCGTGAAGTGAGGCCGCTAACCTCGCAAGGTGTTCCAGCACCGACCGCCGAGCGGCTTTTTATGCCCGGAAAGGTGTTTCACCATGAAACAGACCACGAACAGCAAAAACAGCACCAGGAAAGCAACCAGGGCCGCCGCTAGGATGCCAGCGCCGCCGGATGGATCAGCCGCCGCGCTCGATGCCGCCGCCCTTCCTGGAGCGCCGGACGCGATCCGCGCCGCCGTCGATGCGCTGAAGGCCGCCGAGATGCCCGACGATGCCGACGCAAGCGATCCCGAAACGGAATATCTTGACGAACTCCGAAAAGAGGCGGAATCATTCGAGGATAGATATAATGCACCCGAAGTCCTGCACGATTACAAAGTAGAAAACTGGTATGATTTTTGCGAAACTCCCGATCTTGCTTTTTCTGGGTACGACGTGAAGAAAATTGCCGAAACAGCATACCAGGAAGCGACCGAAAACGCAGTCCGAACACTTGTTTACAATTTTCTGCGGTTGAACTATAACGACCGCGCCGCGCTCGATCTATTCGCCGCCGCCGCTCGTTTCAGCGAAGCCGGCGAAAAAGAGATCGACGGCATATTAAACGATACCCGCGACGATATCAGCGAGAGGATCCGCAAGAACTTTTCCGAGGCCCTGCCGCCGGACGTGCTCGAACGGATCATAAAGGAGATTCACCGCTAAAAGATCCACGATCAGACCGAGCCAGCCGGGGAGCCTTGCCGCACTCCGGCTTTTTTTGGCCAGGATTGCCGCCGGAAGCCGCCGCGCCTGCTGTTCCCTTCCTGGAGCGAGAAGTGCCAGCGATCCGCGCCGCCAGCGATCCCCGGCAGACCGTCGAAACAGCATCCCCGGACTTGCAAAAGCGGGAAAGACGTGATATAGTTCTTCTGCAAACATGAGGAAACCAGCATGAATAACGACAGCCCGGCCCCTTTAATCCTCGGATCGATTACCGCCTTTATCCTTGCCATCTATTGCGGTTTTTGGTATGCCGCAATCGTGCCGGGGCTTATTCTTTTCGGTTTTATCGTTCTGTATCTTCAAGACCGGGCAGAAAAGCAGGATAAAAAAGGCAAGAAATAGCCCGAACGCGACCCGCCGCCGATGTTCCCGGCCTGGACGGACGCCGAACGGATGCCGCCGCCCGAAGCGAGGAAAAGAAAAACGAGGCGAAAAGAAAGAAAATCCGCATAAGCAATTCATTTATAGCGAGTTATAAAACTCTACGTCGCATAATAGGCATTATGTTAAATCGTTTGAGGTTAAGCTGTAGCACTTTTTAAGTGTAGTGCTACATAACGAGCAGTAAAATATAACACGATATCGACTTGAAAAATCGGAAAACGGAGTTATATTATCATAGACCCGAAAACACCAACCCTGAAAGGATCCCGATTCATGGAAAGCCCTTATCCGACCCGAAAAGAAGAGGCCGCAGTATTCAAAGAGGCCGTAGAGCGCCTAAAGATCAAAGGCATAGACGCGCCGCGCTGGTTTGGAGTTGCCCGGCAGACCCTTGCCAGCTGGACGAGTGGACGCACGACGATCCCGCGAGAAGCTTTTATAATCCTGCTGGAAACGGATAATATCAACTACCGCCGGACGCAAGAAAGATTCGATCAGATAGCCGCGACTGTTGAACGGCTGAAGAAACAATAACCGCGACCGCGCCAGGGAACTGGATAGCAAGTCCCAAAAAGGGAGCCGCCCCCGTTATGAAGATCACACGGGAGCGGCTTTTTTTTCTTTTGTTCTGTATTGTGCGTATTATTGGCAGTACAAACAAGAAATAATACGCACAAGAAAAACAAGAAATAAGCTCAAAAGATAGGGCTTGAATAGGGCGCGTGTTACATCATGCCGCCCATGCCGCCCATGCCGCCCATGCCGCCGTCACCCGGGACCGCCGGTTTTTCCTTCTCGGGGATCTCGGTGATGAGGCATTCGGTGGTGAGGAGCAGTCCGGAGATGGACGCGGCGTTCTGGAGAGCGCTGCGGGTGACCTTCTTCGGGTCGATGATGCCGGCCTTGAGGAGGTCGACATATTCGCCGGTGGCGATGTCATAGCCTTCGGCGCCCTTGCCCGCGAGGACCTTGTTGACCATCACGCTGCCCTCGAAGCCGCCGTTGGAGGCGAGGGTGCGGAGCGGTTCTTCGACCGCGCGGCGGACGATGTCGGCGCCGACGGCCTCGTCGCCTTCGAGCTTCAGGGAATCGAGGGCCTTGACCGCGCGGAGCAGCGCGACGCCGCCGCCGGGGACGATGCCTTCTTCCACGGCCGCACGGGTGGCGTGGAGGGCGTCTTCGACGCGTGCCTTCTTTTCCTTCATCTCGGTCTCGGTGGCCGCGCCGACGTTGATGACGGCGACGCCGCCGGAGAGCTTGGCGAGGCGTTCCTGGAGTTTTTCACGGTCGTAATCGCTGGTGGTCTCTTCGATCTGCTTGCGGATCTGGTTGACGCGGGCGAGGATGTCGGACTGCTTGCCGGCGCCTTCGACGATCGTGGTGTTTTCCTTCTCGATGGTGATGCGTTTCGCCTTGCCGAGCTTGTCGAGGCCGACGGTGTCGAGCTTGATGCCGAGGTCTTCGGAGATCAGGGTGCCGCCCGTGAGGATGGCAATGTCTTCGAGCATGGCTTTGCGGCGGTCGCCGAAGCCGGGGGCCTTGACGGCGCAGACGTTCAGCGTGCCGCGCATCTTGTTGATGACGAGCGTGGCGAGCGCTTCACCCTCGACGTCTTCCGCGATGATGAGCAGGGGCTTGCCGGTCTTGGCGACGGCCTGCAGCACGGGGAGCATGTCGTTGAGGTTGGAGATCTTCTTCTCGTTGATGAGGATGTAGGCATCTTCGAGGGAGCAGGTCATTTCTTCGGCGTTGTTCACGAAATAGGGGGAGAGGTAGCCCTTGTCGAACTGCATGCCTTCGACGACGTCGAGCGTGGTCTCGATGGTCTTGGCTTCTTCGACGGTGATGGTGCCGTCCTTGCCGACCTTGTCCATGGCGTTGGCGATGATCTTGCCGATCTCGGAATCGCCGTTGGCGGAGATGGTGGCGACCTGGGCGACCTGTTCGCTCTCGCTGACGTCCTTCTTGATGGTGTCGAGCTTGGCGACGATGGCTTCGACGGCCTTGTCGATGCCGCGCTTCAGGCTCATCGGGTTGGCGCCGGCGGTAACGTTCTTCAGGCCCTGCTTGAAGATCGCCTCGGCGAGGACGGTGGCGGTGGTGGTGCCGTCGCCGGCGATGTCGCTGGTCTTGCTGGCGACTTCACGGACCATCTGGGCGCCCATGTTCTGGAAGGGGTTCTGGAGTTCGATCTCCTTCGCCACGCTGACGCCGTCCTTGGTGATCAGCGGGGAGCCGAATTTCTTGTCGAGGACGACGTTGCGGCCGCGGGGGCCGAGGGTGGCTTTGACGGCGGCGGAGAGCTGTTCGACGCCGGAAAGGAGCTGACGACGTGCTTCGTCGTTGAAAAGCAGTTGTTTAGCAGCCATGATATGTGATCTCCTGTGATAAATAATCGGTTAAAGTTGGATGGGGTCAGCCGACGATGGCGAGGATGTCGCTGGAGCTGAGGATCTTGTATTCCTTGTCGTTGAACTTGATCTCGGTCCCGCCGTACTTGCTGGTCAGGACGATGTCGCCGACTTTCACATCGAACGGGGCGCGGGAGCCGTCGTCGTTGAGTTTGCCGGTGCCGATGGCGATCACTTTCGCGGACATGGGTTTTTCCTTCGCCGTATCGGGGATGTAGATGCCGCCCTTGATCTGTTCGACTTCTTCGACGGGTTCCACGAGGACGCGGTCGCCCAGGGGCTGGATTTTCTGCGTTTTTGCCATGATCACATGACTCCTTTGTTGGTTGTGCGGATGCCTCTGTCGTTTATTCTGGTTGGCAGAGGCGTCCTTGTTTATTGGTCGTTATGGGTTATTGATTCAGGATTGTCGTACCTGGGTTCAATCTTCGGATCAGTCGTCCACGACTTCGGCATCGACCACGCCGTCGTCCTTCTTGCCCTGTGCGGAAGCGTCGGGCCCGGTCTGTGCGCCCGCGGCGCCGCCGGCCTGCTGTTGCTGCTGGTAGGCGGCCTGTCCGATCT
>JAEEGG010009718.1_pt1 | contig 21474 bp, 17 predicted proteins | sample 9134161 | NCBI WGS metagenome assembly JAEEGG01 (sample SAMN16246543, study PRJNA631951) | gut metagenome | biome: gut microbiome; feature: rumen; material: CR-attached | host: Bos | place: Iran: Karaj | collected 2018-10
CGCACCGTGAAAGGTGCTGTGATTGACAAGAGCGGTAAGCCTCTGCCCGGAGCGGAAGTGTCAGCAACGAAGGGTGCCGAGAGCACAACCACGGATGCCGACGGCACGTTTACGCTGGAAGTTCCCATCTGGCTCAAATCCGTGACGGCACGCTACGCCGGCAAACGGGACAAGACGATGAAGACCAGCGACGAGATGATTTTCCGTATGAAGAATGCTAGTGGCAACAGGCAGTGGATCCTTAACGCCATAGGCGGTATCGGAATCGGCCCCGGAAGTTCACGTGGTGACTATTCTTCTTCGCTGGGCCAAGTCGGTTTGATGGCGGCTAATCTTGGAAAATGGGGCGGATATGCCAAGGTGTATTGGCAACCTGCAGGAGACGAAGCCGGTGCACCGAATTTTTCTATCGGTGCCACCAAGCGTGTGTATAAGGGCCTGCATGTAGGTATTGGTGTCGGTTTTGTATGGACAAATCAATGCAAAAATCAATATTATCAGTCTATCACCTATCCATATGACTATGCCACCTCTACTTATGATTACAGCAATCCTTCTACCTATTCCTATGACGATTATTATGCAAAAAACATTGCAAGCATAGCTCCGGAATTGAGCGTGTTCTACGTTTTGGGCAATCATATCAGTTTAAGTTTCCATTATGCCATTGGCATTCCCTTGGATGATAGTTATAATAGCAGTAGCAACTATGGTTATTGGGGATGGTACTCTACGTCTTACACTCGAACCACAGATGATATCAACCATAATATACAGTTGGGTATAGGCTATGCCTTCTAAGACCGCAGTTTTAAACAGCTTCGCATTAATATTCAATTCTTGCCCTGTCCGAAAGACAACGGGCAGGGCAGGAATGGCCGTTTTTCTGCCGGCGGCCTTTGATCATAGGGTTGGCCGTGCTATAATTTCATCCTGATGAAATTTCTGTTACGACATATCATAACCACGTTGATAGCTTTTGTCCTCGTTGCATTATTTGCCTTTACGGCTTATAAGGTGCCTTTTATGAGTCCGATGGCTGAGGCGATAGAAGACTACAAGATGACGGATGTGTACTACCATATCCTGCAGGATACGGATGATGGAGACACAAGCGATGTGGTGACGATCGTGGATATGTCGGATCTGTATTCCCGACGCGAGTTGGCAACGGCATTGAAGGCGATAGAGCAGTGTCAGCCGCGTGTGATAGGCATCGATGTCGTTTTTGAGGGTTTGAAAGAAGACTCCGTCGGCGACGAGATGATTGCCGAGGTGGCCTTGACGCACAAAAATCTCGTGTTTTCCTATAAGTTGCTCGATTACGAAAACGATTCCATAGGCCATGCCATCACCGTACATTCCTTCTTTGCGCAGGATGAGGGTGCTGTAACGGAAGGCTACACCAATATGCCGCGAAACCTTTATGGAGGTTTGAAACGCGAACTGAGCCTCGGAGACAGAGCGGAGGGGAAGCTTGTGCCGTCGTTCATCACTCAAACGGTGGCCGTCTATGAAGGGCAGAAGGCGGGGCCCGTCCGTCAGAAAAATCTGAATATAAATTATACTCCGCGCAAATATCATGTCGTCTCACCTGATTCCATTGCATTACATTCGGAATATATAAAAGATAAATTGGTGCTCTTCGGCGCCATGAAGGATGAATACGACATGCACTATACACCGCTTGGTAAGATGGCTGGGGTGGAGTTGCTGGCGTACGCTGTCGAAACGTTTTTGAGACAGAATGAAATACGTGAGGTCAACAAATGGGCCACCGCGGTCATTTCCTTCCTGATTGTCCTGTTGACACAAATGTTGCTCAGCGTATATGCGTATTGGGCACAGCATCGCCGTATCCGTTTCTTTCGCGTTGTCCTGTCGGCATCCATTACAAAGGGATATTTGATATTTTTTTTCATCGGCTTTTGGATGTGGGTAGCTTTTATACTGTTTTACAGTTTCGATTTTACCTTGAATCTGGGTTGGGCGCTGTCTGCAATGGCTTTCCTGATTCTGGCCAGAAGCATATACGATGAGATTATTATGGTATTGTTGGAAAAGAAAAATGGGAAATAGAATTATTATAGTTCTGTTTGTGCTTGTCTCGTCTGCAGTTGGTCATATGGGCCTCTATGCTCAGGATAAGTCTGTGTCCAAGGCATCCAAGCAATATATGCAGTATGTTAAGGATAAGGCACAGGGCAGTGAAAAGAAAGCTCAGAAACGCTCCAGTGATCCGACAACAGTGACCCGGGACAAGGCGGAAAACGGCCTAGAGAGTGAGGCAGATGACCCGATGCGGGATGGTCTGGACGACTTCGAAGAGTTCAGGAGAAGCACCAGAGAGGAGTTTAATAATTTCCTAAACAGGCTTAACCGTGAGTATGCCGAATTTGTGAAGGAAACTTGGGAGTCGTTCCGTGCTCAGCCGGCAGTCCCGCAACCCGAGGAGGAAGAAGTCCCGCCTGTGGTGATAAGTGATGATGATAAGGACAAAGCGCTGACGGACAATCCGTTGCCCATAAAAGAGACGGTGGCAGCGCCGGCGCTGGCGTCTCAGCCCAAGCCGGTAGCTCCGATACGTGAACAGCTTACGGCCGACGAGCAACAGAATGAATTTGCGGTCTACGGCACGTCCATGAAAGTTCGTTTCAACGACGGGCAGAAGTTCCAGTTGGCGGGACTTGACGGAAACAGTATTGCAGGTGCTTGGGAAATGCTCTCGGGCAGCGATTATAACAACACGATTCGCGATTGTCTGGCTCTGAGACACACGAAGCATTTGAGCGATTGGGCTTACCTGAACATGCTGAGCGCTATGTCTGAGGCCTGTCTGGGAAAGACCAATGAAGCCACTCTGCTGACAGCTTTCATATTCTGTCAGTCCGGATATCAGATGCGACTGGCTGTCGCCGGCGACAAACTGAGAATGCTGTATTCTTCGAAGCATTTTATATTCAACAAGCCGTATTATGACATTGACGGAAAGGATTTTTATGTGTTCAACGGTGACGAGCAATCGTTGAATATATGCAGTGCAAAATTCCCGAATGAGAAGGCTTTGTCGCTGTACATAAACAGTCCTCAGGATTTCGATGTGACAACATCCCAAACGAGAACTCTTACCTCTGCGCGCTATCCCGATATGGCCGTGCAAGTGGCGGTAAACAAAAATCTCGTGGATTTCTACAACGAATACCCCACGTCGTTCGTTAATCGCGACTTCATGACGAAGTGGGCCATATATGCCATCACGCCCGTGGATGTCTCTGTACGTGCGTCACTTTATCCCGCATTGAAGGAAGCCATCGAGGACAAGAGTGAAAAAGATGCGGCGGAGCGACTTTTGAATTGGGTCCAGACAGCGTTTGTCTACGAGTATGACGACAAGGTGTGGGGTGGCGACAGAGCTTTCTTTGCAGAAGAAACGCTGTTCTATCCCTATTGCGATTGTGAAGACCGCTCTATACTGTTTTCGCATCTTGTGCGTGACTTGTTGGGATTGGACGTCATCCTGATTTATTATCCGGGCCACCTTGCAACAGCCGTAAACTTCAAATCGGACGTCAAGGGAGACTATATTATGAATGGGGGCAGGAAGTTTGTCGTATGCGACCCCACATACATAGGTGCCCCCGTAGGATTGACCATGCCCGGAATGAACAACAGTGAGGCTACGGCGATATTGTTGAATGCCGTTCCGCCGAGACCGTAATCAACCTTATTTATTAACCCATAAAACAACACAACTATGATGAAGAAAATGATTTTGATGGTGGCCGCATTTTTGATGACCTCCATTGCAGTGCAAGCCCAAAGTTCTGCCGAGCTTCGTAAGGCTGCAGCCAAAGAGCGCCGTGACGCCGTGAAGGACCTTAACAAGGAAAAGTCGACCAAAGACGCCCAAAAGAGAGCCAAGAAACTGCAGAAAGAAGGCTGGTCAGTGATAGGCTCGGGAAAAGCGATGGACAAGCAGATTACCGACGACCAGCTGTTGGCCTCGGAATTGATGAAGGACGAGACCGGTGCCGTTGTGACGCGCTACTTCCAACACGATGCTTTGGCCGTTGAGGGTTCGTTGAATGCTGCTCTCGCGCAGGCACGCCTGAACTGTCAGACAGAAATCTCTACCATGATAGAAACGAAGCTGGCCGGTGCGATGGAGCAGAAAATGGACGGGGCGCAGAATTCGTCCATCACGGCAACCACGGTGGACAAGTTCCACCAGCGCTTTAAGGCTATCGTGGACGGATGTCTTACAAACATGATATCGGGTCTGAGCATCTACCGAGTCCTCCCCAACAACAACTATGAGGTGCAGGTGACTTATTCTTTTGACAAGAAAGAACTTGCAGCCCGGCTTAAACGCAACATGCAAAAGGAGTTGGAACAGGAGGGTGACGAATCGTTGAACGGACTCGTGGATGATACGATCAAGCAGTGGTAAACCGACTGTGTGATGAAGCGTATTCTTTTCATCTTGAGCATGGCGGGACTCTCGTGGTCTCTCCATGCTCAGACCGGTCATCAGTCTAACAGCCTGGACGAGTTCAGAAAGCAGAACGAGAAGGGGCTCAATGACTTTCGGCGTTCTTCTGCTGAGGATTTGGAGAACTTCCGCAAGCAGTGCATGGACGAATTCCTGTCCTTCATGCGCAACCCTTGGAAGTCCTTTGAATCGGAGGCGCCGAAGCCCAAGCCCAAGGAGGACACCGTGCCTCCGCAGGTGGCGCCCGAGGAAGACCGTAAGGCCCCTGCTGACGATACGCCCGTCACCATCGACGGTGTGGTGCCCCCACAGCCCGAGGTGCCGCAGCCCGAGCCTGCCGTGCCCATCGAAGAATACCGTGGCGCCGCCAAGTCCATGAGCTTCACCTTCTTCGGCACCGCCGCGAGCGTACATTTCGACGCCCGGAGCGGCCCTAAGTTGAAGGGCTTGGATGTCAACGACATCGCCACCTTCCTGGAGACGTTGGAGAAGAACGGCAACGACCGCCTCATCCACGACTGTCTCCAGATTCGTCAGATGCGTCGCCTGAGTGACTGGGCCTACCTGCAGATGCTGCAGGCTCTCGGGGAGGCCGCCTACGGCAAAGGCACCGGCGAAGCCGAGCTGCTCAAGGCCTACATCTATTGCCTCTCGGGCTACAAGATGCGCATTGCCCACAACGGGCAGTGGGTCAGGATGCTCTTCGCTTCGCGCAACGTGCTCTTCGGCCTGCCTTCGTTCACCATCGACGGCGACACCTACTACTGTGCCGACATGATCATGGGTTCGATGTATGTCTGCGAGGCCGCTTTCCCCGGGGAAAAGCAGATGTCGCCCGCCATCACGGATCGCCAGCAGTTCGACATTAGGGCCTCCGAGCCGCGCACGCTTGTCTCCAAGCAGTTTGCCGACGTGCGTGTGACCTCCAGCGTCAACCGCAACCTGCTGGACTTCTACGCCACCTATCCCACGTCGTACTACAGCGGCGACATCATGACGCGCTGGGCCATGTTTGCCAACACACCGATGCAGGATGAGGTGAGCCGCTCGCTCTATCCTCAGCTCCGGCAGCTCTTCGACGGGCGCTCGGAATACGAGAAGGTGTCGCGCCTTCTGAACCTCCTGCAGACGGGTCTCGAATACGAGTACGACAACAAACTCTGGGGCGGCGACCGCATCTTCTTCTCCGAGGAGAGCCTCTACTATCCCTATTGCGACTGTGAAGACCGCGCTATCCTCCTGACGCGCCTCGTGCGCGATCTGGTTGGGCTTAAGTGCATCCTCATCTACTATCCCGGCCACCTGGCCTGCGCGGTGGAGTTCAACGAGGACGTGAAGGGCGACTGCATCCTGCTCGACGGTCATAAGTTCATCGTGTGCGACCCGACCTACATCGGCGCCCCCGTGGGCCACACCATGAAGGGCATGGACAATGCCACGGCCAGAGTAATACTTTTGCAGTAATTACGCAAAAATCACGTTCTGTCGTCGAAAAGTGTGAGATTTTACTCATCTTTCTGCGATAGAATGTGAAATGTCTAATGATGTTCTTTTGTCGCTATAAAAATTATTTCCTTGGATTTTATCTTTTTACTCTGAAGTGAAGTAGTTAGTTCCCTTTGCCCTTCACTATCTGCGGAAACGCGGCAAAGAGCTCCAGAGCCTGCGCCGTTTCTTCTATGAGCTTGGTTCTGACGAAGTTTTTTGTGCGCGCATCATCGATAACCTCTCCCAGTCCCTGCATCAGCAGCTTGGGGCTGGTCTCCTTCACACGTTGTGCACACCACGCAGCGTATTCGGCAGCCGACTTGTCCGTGCATCTTCTTTGCCTCGTCGTCGATGGTGCCGAAACGCAGCAAGATCCGGCGCACCTTCTCATACACCGCATCCTGGCGCTCCGCATCCAGCAGGTTGAAGTCCAGATCGGTGGAGAATCTCGGCAGGTTGTGGAAGAACATCAGCGCCGTGCCTCCCTTGAAGCCCAACACGTTACACAGGTCCTTGTCCTTAAAGATCAGACTCAGAATCTGAGCCATATACAGCTTATGCTTTTGTTTGTCCATACGGTGTCACAGTTTGATATTCAACATCTTTGCCACGCGTTCGTTGAGGCGGGCGGAGCGATACAGGGGCAGGAGTTCCCGCACCCGTTTGACGGACAGCGGCCTCAGGTTGTCGAAGTAGCAGTTGCCCGCGCTCAGATACATCATGTCGAGGAAGGCTCTCTCCGGTATAGCCATAGCGATGTTGTCGCGCTGTTCGATACCCTCCAGCCCTATCCACAGCTCGGGGTTGATGCGACGGTAGCGGTATTGCCTGCCGTCCACCTCCACTGCTCTGTTCACATAGCTGACGCCGGTGATGCTGTCATCCCATTGGAACACCACTCCGGCGCGCTGCAGCACGTACTCCATTGATATATACGACGGGCGAAACAGACTGCATGCCATCTCCTGTTCGTTGTATTTGAGTTTGGTGTAGATGCCTCGCCTGGGATTGCCTATCTTTCCGTCCTTGGCATAGTAGTGCAGCGACTTTGTCAGCTGTGTGCTATCGTCGGCTCCGGTCAACATGCTGAGTGTCTGCACAGTGAACACGGTTCTTTCGCTGCTCAGAATGGCCTGCAAGGGATTTATTCTCGAACTCATAATACGAATTATTTGTATTTTCAGTTCACAAAGTTATATCTTTTTCCTGAAACTGCCAAATTTCTTGCGTATTATTTTTCTTTTTTTCCGAAAACACCTGTAATTCTATGACTCAAACTCCAGTCGCCCCTGGCATCGGCGGCGCTTTATTGTTCCGTCATTACGGTGCTGTAAATTGCCTTCGGTTACACCTCGGCCCCATTTGCTAGCGCAAAAGGAGGTGACGGTCCATTTTTTTTGAAAAAATGGCCACAAAGTCGAATGATTTTTGTAAATTTGGGGCCAGATTAGTGTAATATCGTGAAATAAACAATATATGTCAACTGAAGATTTACAGAAAAGGACAACAGTTAATATACAGGAGAAGGCGAATCTCATTTGGGCTATTGCCGACAAGCTGGTGGGAGTTTATAAACCCCACGAATACGGCAACGTCGTTCTGCCTATGTGCGTCATCAAGCGCTTCTCCGATACTCTGGCGCCGACGAAGCAAAAGGTGTTGGACGCCAATGCTCTTTGTGAACAGCGCGGACTCGCTGTGAGGAAAGGTTTCTTGACAGCCGCTTCGGGCTACGATTTCTACAACGTGTCGCCCTTCACGTTCGAGAGTCTGTTGAGCGATCCCGACAACATTGCCGACAACTTCCGCAGCTATTTGAACCATTTCTCGGAGAATGTGGTGGACATCATTGAGAAGTTCGACTTCGATAAGGAAATAACAAAGCTCGACCATAACGGCATCCTCTTCAACGTGATACAGGAGTTTTGCTCGAAGAAGGCTTATATGGGCGCCGACGAAATCAGCGCTGTGGATATGGGATACATCTTCGAAGAGCTTGTGCGTAAGTTCTCCGAGAGCTACGACGAGCAAGCCGGAGCGCACTTCACTGCCCGCGATATCATCTACATGATGGCAGAGCTCCTTGTGGCTCCTCAGCGCAAGCGGTTGGAGCAGGAAGGCGTGACGGCTACTGTTTACGATATGGCGATGGGCACCAGCCAGATGCTCGACTGCCTCAGTGAGAAGCTCCTTGAGATTGACCCCGAAGCGCAAATCACGGAGTTCGGTCAGGAGCTGAACGAACAGACCTTCGCCATTGCCAAAGCCAACGTGCTCATCAAAGGCGGCGATGCCGACAACATGCGTCACGGCAACACGCTGAGCGACGACAAATTTGAGGGCTACACCTTCGACTATATCATCTCCAATCCTCCCTTCGGCATCGAGTGGAAAAACGAGAAGAGCGCTGTGGAAGCAGAGCAAAAGCGTGGAGATATGGGCCGCTTCGCCCCCGGTCTTCCTGCTATTGGCGACAGCCAGCAGCTCTTCATGCTCAACGGCATTGCCAAGCTGAAAGATAACGGCCGCATGGCCATCATTCAAAACGGCTCTCCGCTCTTCAAAGGCGATGCCGGTAGCGGCGAGAGCAACATTCGCGGCTATCTACTGGACAACGACTGGCTGGAGGCCATCGTGCAGATTCCCAACGATATGTTCTATAACACGGGTATCGCTACCTACATCTGGATTGTCACCAAGGATAAGGCAGCAGAGCGTGCAGGCAAGGTGCAGCTCATCGACGCCAGCAAGTGCTGCGAGAAGCGCCGCAAGTCGTTGGGCAACAAACGCAACGAGTTCACCGATCGCTGCATCGACCTCATCAGCAAGGCGTATGTCGCTTTCGCCGACGGCACGTATGAAGACGGCGATTTAGTGGTGGAGAGCAAGGTGAAGGACTGCGAGGACTTCAAGTACACCAAGGTGGCCATTAAGCTGCCCGACAAGAAGAAAGACACCGAGAATGTGCCCTTCAAGGAGGATATTGAGGCCTATATGCAGAAGAACGTCTATCCCTATGCCCCTGAGGCTAAAGTGGATATGAAGGCAAGCAAAATAGGTTATGAGATACCCTTCACCCGTGAGTTCTACAAATATGTTGCACCCCGCAAGAGCGAAGAGATCTTTGCTCATCTTCAGGAATTGGAGCAGCAGGAGAATGCTCTGATGGCTAAAATCATGGGGCGATAAATGACGATTAAGACTATGGCAAAAGATATAATTAAAACGAGCTCGGAGTCATCGCAGGAATTGTCTGTCGGCTTTGTCAATGACATTCGTGCCATTATTGAACTTGGTCGCAAACAGGCTTACGACGCGGTAGGACAAACTGCCATTGCGACATTTTGGAATGTAGGGCGTCGAATTGTTGAAGAGGAACAGCAAGGAAAGAAAAGAGCTGCATATGGTACCAAACTGATAAAGAACCTTTCAGAGACACTCATTCCTGTCTATGGAAGAATTTTTAACAAGCGAAACCTGGACTACTACAAGAAATTTTATCTTTTATTTCCCGAACTGGAAATAGTGAACGCACGTGTTCACAATTTGGAATGGTCGCATATTCGCCGCATATTGTCCGTAACGAACCCGGATGCAAGACTCTGGTATTTGGAGAATGCCTCAAAGGGAATGTGGAGTGTACGCGAACTCGACCGCAATATCTCTACTCAGTATTTCGAACGTCGTTTGGCTGCTCAGTTGCCAGCCAATACGGAAGACCTTCCTTCAACAGATAATGACCCGCTTGAATACATCAAGAATCCCGTTGTGGCAGAGTTTATGGGCTTCCGTCGTGATTCTGCATATTCTGAATCTGAATTGGAGCAGGCGCTTATTGATAATCTGGAAAAGTTTATTTTGGAGTTGGGTCGAGGTTTTGCCTTTGTCGAGCGTCAGCAGCACATTGTCACTCAGACCGGAGACTTCTACATTGATCTTGTGTTCTATAATTTCAAGATTAAGCGTTTCGTCATTTTTGAGTTAAAGACCCATCGCCTTACCCATCAGGATATAGGACAATTGGACATGTATGTGCGCATGTACGATGACCTGGTGAGGGGAGAGGATGACCAGCCCACAATTGGCGTGTTATTATGCACAGACACAGACAGCACTATTGCCCGTTACTCCGTGTTGCATGACAGTGACCAGCTGTTTGCTGCTAAATACATGACCTACATGCCTACAGAAGAAGAATTGCGCAGAGAAATCGAGCAGCAAAAGCAATTTTTCTTAGAGCAGCATAATCATTACGAGGATTGATTTATGGCAAGAGAATTCAAAGATAGCGGCATCGAGTGGATTGGCCAGATTCCGAAGGAGTGGAAGGTGGTAAGAGCCAAAGGGCTCTTTGTTCAACGTTCAACGAAAGGCAATTCTCAACCTGTACTTTTATCTGCGACACAGAAGCAGGGTATGTTACCACAGTATTTGTTGGAAGGAGTTGTGCAAACAAATAAAGATACAGATCTGCAAACATTTAAGACTGTACATAAAAACGATTTTGTAATTAGTCTTAGAAGTTTTCAAGGAGGTTTTGAAAAGTCAGATTATGAAGGTGTCTGTTCTCCTGCATATCAGGTTTTTTATAATCGGGCACCTATCAACTATAGTTATTTTTGGCAATTATTTAAGTCTGTCGGCTTTATTGATAAAATTAACTCTTTAACAGTTGGTATACGAGAAGGGAAAAACATTCAATATAAGGATTTTGCAGATATGTATCTAGCAATACCATCATTGCCAGAACAGCAAAAGATAGCCGACTACTTGGATAAAGTCTGTGGCGAGGTGGATGAGATGGTTGCTCTTCAGGAGAAGATGATAGAAGAACTGAAAGCCTATAAGCAGTCCGTCATCACAGAAGCCGTCACCAAAGGCCTGAATCCTAATGTCCCGATGAAGGATAGTGGCATAGATTGGATTGGGGAGATTCCGGAGCATTGGGAAGTCGTTCAAACCAAGAGGATAGTACAGAGTCATTTACAAGGATATTATGATGCAGACGGATATGCAATGTCTGGTTACCGATTATTACGTATTACAGACTTGTTAGACAATGGCAATTTGACACTAGATAAAGCGCCATTTGTTAAAGAATCGCCTAATATTCAGGAATTCATCATACAGCGTGGAGATTTTTGTTTTGCAAGAACTGGCGGTGCTGGAAGTTTTGGATATGTAGCCGAGAATCTTGAGCCGGCAGTATTTGCTTCTTACCTTATACGATTTAGGTTTTATGGTCAAAACAATAATTTTCTTCGATACTATTTTTTATCGCATAACTTTATTAATGAGGTAAATAGTTCGATACATGGTGGCGTAAATAAAAATATTCATGCAGAAAATATTAAAACTACACACCTACCTCTACCCCCTCTCTCCGAGCAACAACAAATCGCTTCATATCTCGACACGAATTGCTCTGAAATTGATTCTCTGATTGCCCTTAAGCAACAGAAGATAGAGGAGCTGAAAGAATATAAGAAAAGCATCATCTACGAATATGTAACAGGAAAGAAAGAAGTCGCATAAGGTGGAGCCAAAATTTCATATCAGAGGTACAGAGAAGTTCGGATATTCTATCATCAATAGATATCTGCACTCTTACTATGTCTATATGAACACTATTCAAAGGATATGCAAGCTTTACAACAATGCGTCTGTAAGTTTCTTAAAGGGATATGTGGCTCACTTCTGTTATATTCGGCTGAAGTCTTTTAATACATTCCTAAAAGTTGTCGTAGAGCAAAAGGACTACGTAACAGCCAATTGCATCATGAGAATGTTGGGCGACAGTGTTGCAGTATTCCATCTGGTCTATATGGAGCCTGACAAGAATCTACGCTTGCTTAGACATTGTCTTTATGTGTTGGATGGATGTGAATGTAATTTAAAAGTATTACCTCTTGATATAATCGAAGAAGGAGAACTTCCAGAAAACGAACGAATTGAGGCAAACAGGCAGGTGGAATTTAACATCGAGCACAGAAAGTCTATGATACGAGAAGTACAAAAAATGCTGTCTTCTTCACCGCTTAAAGCACAGGATGAAGCAGCATTTAATCGTATCGTTGAAGATAGGAATTGGAAGTTTAAAGAGTTTAGAAATTACGCAAAGAAAGATATTAATACGAACCAATATAAGTGGAAGGAACTCTACGAAAGAATTGATTATTGTAAATACTACGATATACTTTCGTACATCTCTCAATATGCTCATGGATTAAGTATGAGTAATCTTGTTGTGGAGTTAGACGAACAGGGGTATATTGGAGTGATTGGCGAGGCATTAGGTTTGCTTGACAGAATGAATCAATATGTCCTGAGTTTATATCCTGAGGATCTGTTGTATATAGTTGATGGTTTAAAAGAGCCTGAGATGCGAGATAAGATTTTTGCTTGTTATGATGACCAACATCGGCCAACGGTAGATGAATGGACAAAGCAGTTTAGCTATAACATGAATTGAGTGCTATGGAAACGAAAGAGAAGAACCTTGAACAAGACATTGAGTCGTATCTGCTGAACGAAGGCGGTTACGTGAAAGGCACGATGACAACCTACGACAAGAAGAGAGCCATCGATATGCCCGTGCTCATCAAGTTCATCGAAGCCACACAGCCCAAACAATGGGAGCGCTATAAGAACCTCTACGGAGATCAGGCAGAGCACCAGCTCTACAAGATGTTCCAAGCCGGAGTGGCTCAGAGCGGACTCATCTATGTGTTGCGCAACGGCATCAAGGATAGAGGCGTCGGGCTGAAATTCGTCTATTTCGAGCCCGCATCGGGTCTCAACGAGGATTTGGTGGAGAAGTATCACGCCAACATCCTGACGGAGACGCGCCAGTTCTTCTATTCCACCGAAAACAAGAATTCCGTCGATATGGTGCTCTCCGTCAACGGCATCCCCGTTGTAGCTCTTGAGCTGAAAAACCAATTCACGGGACAATCGGTGGAAAACTCGAAGCATCAGTTCATGTACGACCGCGACCCCAAAGAGCCGCTCTTCCAATTCAACAACCGTATATTGGCGTACTTCGGCGTTGACCTGAACGAAGTGGTGATGACCACACAGCTCAATGGAGAATACACACGATTCCTTCCCTTCAATCAGGGAAGCAACGGCGCAGGCAACATAGGCGACGGAGGCAATCCCGAGAATCCCGACGGATATCCCACAAGTTATCTTTGGGAGCGCGTGTTGCGCAGAGATATGCTGCTCTCGCTCCTGCAGCGTTACATCAGTCTGCAAATAGAGACAAAGGTGAAGCTGGAGAAGGGCAAGAAGGTGACATTCAAGACTCCCAAAATCATCTTCCCCCGCTATCATCAGCTGGATGTGGTGGAGAAGTTGATTGCTGACACTCGGGCATCGAAGGAGGGTAAGAGCTACCTGCTGCAGCACAGCGCAGGCAGCGGCAAGTCGAACTCCATCGCCTGGTTGACGTATCGCCTCTCGTCGCTCCACAACAAAGAAGACAAGGAAATGTTCCAATCCGTTTTTGTGGTGACAGACCGACGCATCCTGAACAATCAGTTGCAAGACACCATCCTCGGCTTCGACCACAAACAGGGACAGATAGAGACCATCACCGACAGCGACAACTCGACGAAGCTGAAGGACGCCATCAACGACAAGAAGCGCATCATCATCACCACAATACACCGTTTCCCCCTCATCTACAAAGAGCTGGACGGACACGCACAGAAGAACTTCGCCATAGTGATCGATGAAGCCCACAGTTCACAGAGTGGCAAGAGCGCCGAGAAGTTGAAGGAGGCTTTGGCCGACACCGACGAAGCATTGCGCGAGATGGCCGAATGGGAAGAAAAGACGGAGCAGGAGCTGAAAGACAGCATGGACGTGATGACCGAAACGCTGTTGGCTCAAGGCAAACATAAGAACCTCTACTTCTACGCCTTCACCGCAACGCCCAAACCCAAGACGCTGCAGACGTTCGGCGTGATGAGGGCCGACGGCACCTATGATGCCTTCCATCACTACAGCATGCGACAGGCTATCGACGAGGGATTCATCCTCGATGTGCTGAAATACTACACCACCATCGAGACCAGCTACGAGATAGCAAAAGCCGTTTCCGACAATCCCGAGTTTGAGGAGATTCCTGCCACAATAGCCATCAAGCGCTATCACGACGGGCACGATTTTGTGCTGCAGCAAAAGGTGGAAGTGATGGTAGAGAAGTTGCGAGAAATCACACTCTCGAAGATTAACGGACAGGCCAAAGCGATGATTGTGTCGCCCTCAAGAGCTCATGCGGTGAGATATCTCTTCCTGCTGCGTGAATACTGCCAGAAGAAAGGTTATACGGATGTGCATCCTTTGGTGGCTTTCTCCGGCACAGTGAAGTATCAGGGCGAAGAATATACGGAGAGCAAGTTGAACAGCACAGACGACCAGCATATCTCGGAGAGGCAGCTGCCGCTATTCTTCAACAGCGACATGTATAACGTGCTGATTGTGGCCGACAAATACCAGACGGGCTTCGACGAGCCTTTGCTCCATACGATGTTTGTGGACAAGAGGTTGCGAGGCGTGAAGGCTGTGCAGACACTCTCGCGACTGAACCGCAGCTGCAAGGGCAAGAACGACACCTATATCCTGGACTTCATCAACACTGCAGACGAGATAAAGAACTCCTTCCAGCCCTTCTACGAAGAGACGCTGTTGAGCGACGCTGTGGATGTGAATGTGGTGTATGAATACGACACCGAGTTGAAGAAGTATTATCTGTGGAATACGGACGATGAAGAGAAGGCTTATCAGCTGTTTGCCAAACGTAAACAGGGCGACAGGGATATGGGCAAGTTGGCTTCTGTGCTGAAGCCCGCATTGAACGCCTACGAGAGGCTTGAAGAGGAAGAGCAGTTTAAGGTGCGCTCATTGCTGAAGAACTTTGTCCGCTTCTACGCCTATATGGCACAAGTGGTGAGAACGTTCGACCGAGAGCTCTTCAAGACCTACATCTTTGCCGAGTATTTCTACCGCATCATTCCCAAGAGGGGACATCAGCACGTTGACCTGAACGACAAGTTGGCGCTGATCAACAACAAACTGACGGAGACGTTCTCAGGCGCCATTGAGCTGAATCCGACGGAGAAAGACAAGACCGTGAACCCAGAAAAGGGCACACAGGGCAGGAAGCCCGAGGAGAAGGTGGACCTTTTGGCCAACATCATCGAAAAGATCAACATCATGTATGCCGGCAAGTTCACGGAAGCCGACAGAGTGATTGTGGAGACCATCTTCGACAAACTGATGAGGGCAGGTAAGTCGCTGAAGAAGCAAGCCAAGAATACTGACGCTCAGATGTTTGAGACGAGCATCTTCCCCAAGGAGTTCGACAAGATTGCCCGCTCGTGCTACATGGAGCAGGTAGATGCGTTCGCAAAGTTGTTTGAGGACGAGCAGTTCTACAAGCGCGTGATGGGCGAGATGGCCAAAGCAATGTATCTTAACTACAGAAACGGCACCGTTGCCGAAGCAAAGCCGGAACCCATCGCCAAGACATTCTCCATCGTTTCGGAAGAAAGTTCCCTGCCTCAAGCTGCAGAAGAGGATGAGTGACGCATATAATATAAGTAATGCAGGAGTAATTGAAGGCTACATCGTTTAATCATGGAAGATAATCAACTTGAGTTCACAGAAGTCAGCATAACGCAAATGAACAGCGCCATAATGGCGTTTTGCGGCATCATAACGAATCAATACCTGGACCAGTTAGACGGGAGAGAGGCACTTATCTGCAAACACCTGCTTGAAGGCCGTTCGATGAAAAGTGCATCCAATACTTTCGGGCTTACAGAAGAGCGCGTAAGACAGATATTCTACAAGTGTATCAAGAAGATAAAGAACGCTTACGAGGCACAAATAGACGAAACAAATCGAATAAAAGCAGAGAATGAGGAGCTGAAGCACAAAGTCTATGTGCAGGGAAAGGAGCTTGAGTCCACCCAAAGCAAGGTGAATGTTGACAGTCTGATGACGCAGGAGAAAAATCTGTGCAGGAAAGCGGCAAAGCTGTTGGACACTTCCGTTAAAGATCTTCCCTTTTCCATTCGTACGCTTAATATTCTGATAGCAAACAACATCATGACCTTTAAGGAGATTCCTCAGTATACGCCCGAGCAATTCGCTTTCATGAGAAATTGCGGGCGGAAATCTATCTTTGAGATAGTAAACTACCTGTCCAAATTCGGTCTGAGAGCGGGGATGCCATATGATGAAGTTATAGAGAAGCTGTCCACCCTGACCGACAAAGATATAGATTTACCTTCCAAAAGTTTGGGCGTGCTAGCTCCAATAAAAAAGCCAGCGATTAAATTACAGGAACCCTCCAAAGAAGAACGTGCCGAACAGCTCAGCCAGATGACGTTATCCGCATTCTGTGCAGAGATGGGGCGGAGCAAAGGAACAAAAAAGAAGTGGGGGAAAATGGTAAATAATCTTCTCCTAGCCAATAACATCGATACGCTGGATAAGTTTCTTGCAATGAGGCGCAGCGATTTTGAGGCACTGAAAGGTGTTGGCCCCGCAACGATTAAACACGTCAAAATGGCCTTTGATCATTTCGGAATAGAATGGAAGTAATTTCCCAAATTCCCAATCGATAAGAACTTGAAGATGTCTGAGGGCTGATGTCTGATGTAAGAAGTAAGAAATAAGAACTAAGAACTAAATACTATGAAAAAGTCTATTATCCTTAGAACGCTTTTCTGCGTAGTGCTGCTGATGACGTCCGCAATGATGACAGCGGACGAATACTATCTGCCCGTAACCTTCGAGGCCGACGGCATAACATTCCAAATAGCCGGAAAAGACATAGTCTATGTGCGGCGCAGCAATTCATCCAGAAAAGCATATCAGGGCGATATGGTCATCCCGGCCAGCTGCACACACAAAAACAAACGATACAACGTCGCCGGCATAGATGATTACGCCTTCGCAAACTGTAAGAAGCTGACCTCCGTGACAATACCCGACGGAGTGGAGCGCATCGGCAACAGAGCCTTCGACGGATGCTCCTCACTGACAGCCATCGTACTGCCCAACACGGTGAAGAAGATAAAGAAGCGCGCCTTTGCCAACTGCCCGCTACTGGCAACGGTGTCCATCGGGACAGGCATCGAGGAGATTGGCGAAGAGGCTTTCTACAAGAGTTACTGCCTGGAAACACTCTATGTGAGAGCAAGTCAGATGCCGAAGATAGACGAGGATGCCTTCGAAGCGCTGGACCTGAAGAGCGCTACGCTGTATGTTCCCAATGGGACGGAAAAGGGCTACAGAAGGATAGAGCCTTGGTGCAAGTTCGGCAACGTCCTGCCGCTGGAGTAGGGAAGAGGGAAGATGGCTGAGGTCTGAAGGCTGATGTAAGGGGTAAGAAGTAAGAGGTAAGAGGTAAGAAGGCAGAGGGCTGATGTATGATGTAAGAAGTAAGAGGTAAGAGGTAGTATGAATATAGAAGAGGTCAGAGGCTACACGTTGTCGCTCCCAGGAGTAACAGAAGACCAAGCGTTTGGTGAAAAAATGATATTAAAGAAAAGAATGATGAGAAAAGCAAGCAGAGAGATGGATGCCGCCTTCGCATTGGAAGTGTTGGATAAAGCTCCCTACGTGACCGTCAGCATGACTAGACCTGATGGTACACCATATGGATTGCCCTTGTCTTTGGTCAGGACAGACGATAAGACTTTCTATTTCCACTGTGCCCAGGAAGGTGAAAAGCTGGACTGCATAAAGAGCAATCCTACTGTTTTCCTTTCTGCAGTAACCAAGTGTGCGCCTACTGTCGGTCCGAAAGATGGAAGCTTTACACTACAGTATAAGTCAGCGACTGCCATTGGTAAGGCTGAGATTGTAACTGACCGTGAAGAGAAAATAGAAGCACTAAGGGCAGTCTGTCTGCGTTTCCTCCCTCATCACATGGATGCTTTCGATGATGCTATTGCCAGAAGTCTCGAACGGACAGCAGTGGTTAGGATTACTCTGACTGAACCTCCTATTGGCAAGCGGAAACAGTATGACAAGCAAGGAGAAGAAATGAAATGGGGACGAATGGAATGAGCTAATATGGCAAACATTAAAATCATACAAGGAGACTTTGAGCAGAAGTAAGAGGGCTGATGTATGATGGCTGATGTAAGAGGTTGTTTTCGCTGCGCTCAGCCTCATCGCTGGCGCTTAGAAAGAGGTAGGAGGTTAGAGGTTAGACGAAAGACGATAAAAATGCGTAGAGAGTTTCGTTGGGGATACGACTTTTTCAAAAACACCGAACGAAATACCTCAAAAATACCGAACGAAACACCTCAAAAACACCGATTCTTTTGTTTGTTTAAAATAAAAATACTATCTTTGCGTTCAAAATAATATAAGAACAGATGGAATATCTTAGCAGAACAGCAGATAGACTGCTTAAGGATTTGCTTGATGCCTTTGGCGCAGTTTTGATAGAAGGGCCTAAGTGGTGCGGCAAAACCACAACAGCTGAGCAAACGGCTAAAAGCGTCATCAGGATGCAGGACACAGACATGCGCGAGGAATATATGGCTACGGCAAAGTCCAAGCCGTCTTTACTGCTTCTGGGCGATACGCCCAGATTGATTGACGAATGGCAGGATGCCCCCGTTCTTTGGGATGCCGTCCGCACAATGGTTGACAAACGCGGAGATATTGGACAGTTTATCCTGACGGGGTCGAACGCCGTCGACAAGTCAGAGACGCTACACTCCGGCAACGGGCGTATTGCGCGCATGAGCATGATGCCGATGAGCCTGTGGGAATCCAGAGAATCGACTGGCGAAGTGTCTCTGCGGCAGCTTTTCAACGATCCGAATTACGACATCGACGGCAAGCGGTCCGAGATGGGTGTGGAAGATCTGATTTTTGCCGCTTGTCGCGGAGGATGGCCGGGGACTCTTAAGGCGCGTACGGAAAAAGCTAAACTCCTGATTGCACGCAACTACGTTCGCACGGTTTGCAGTGAGGATATCTCCAGGATAGACGGCAGACGACGCAATGAAAAGCTCGCGATGTCCATACTGAGGTCATATGCCCGTAATATATCATCACTTGCCAAGAAGACAACCATGCTTGCCGATGTGGTGGCGTCGGGTGAAATGGAGTGCAGCATTGACACATTCAATGACTATGTGAATGCCCTTGAACGCCTGTTTGTCATTCAGGACATCGACGCCTGGTGTCCGGCGATACGAAGCAAGACCGTCGTGCGCAGTTCGCCTAAACGCGGATTCTGCGACCCGTCCATTGCTGTGGCGCTTTTAGGTCTGACCCCTGAATCGTTGGCGACACAGCTGAAAACTTTCGGCTTTATCTTTGAGCAAATGTGTGTGCGCGATTTGAAAGCCTATACGCAGGGGCTTTATAGCCATGTGTCCTATTATCATGACCGATATGATTTGGAAGCCGACTTCGTATTGCATCTTGAAGATGGTCGCTATGCTTTGATTGAGTGCAAACTGGGAAGCAACGAGATAGAGGAAGGGGCAAGCCATCTCTTGGAGCTGAAAAGGCTTATTCGTGAGCATAACGAAAAGGAGAAGCAGATGCCCATCCGCGAGCCGGACCTCTTGATAATACTCACTGGCGGAAAGATGGCTTACACCCGTCCAGACGGAGTGAAGGTCATACCGTTAGCTTGTCTGAAGGATTAACTGAGGGCTGAGGGCTGAAGGCTGAAAAAATCCGCCCCATCCCAATGCAGCGCACTACGTTGTTTATCCTCATCTTCATCGTGGCGTTGTTGATATGGGAGCAGAAGTGACGTGAAGTAGTTAGTTCCCTCTGCCCTTCACTATCTGCGGAAATGCAGCAAAGAGTTCCAGAGCCAGCGCCGTTTCTTCTATGAGCTTGGTTCTGACGAAGTTTTTTGTGCGGGCGTCGTCGATGACCTCTCCCAGTCCCTGCATCATCAGCTTGGGGCTGGTCTCCTTTACACGCTGTGCACACCACGCGGCGTAGTCGGCAGCCGACTTGTCCGTGCGTTCCCGGATGATGTTCTCGTTGATGCCGGCGTGCAGCACGTTAAGGAAAAACCACACGTCGAAGACATCACGCGGCGACAGCCGTTCACCCATTGCACACAGCTTATGTGCAAACATGTCGGGCACCGTCATCACACGGATGTCCGTTCCCGCCAGCGTGTGCGTCTCGTAGTGGTTGTCGTATTGACGGTTGGTGATCTCCACCTTCAGCATCCTCTCTCCCTTGCCGTAGTTCAGCACGAGAATCGGTCCGTGCATCTTCTTTGCCTCGTCGTCGATGGTGCCGAAGCGCAGCAATATCCGGCGCACCTTCTCATACACCGCATCCTGGCGCTCCGCATCCAGCAGGTTGAAGTCCAGGTCGGTGGAGAATCTCGGCAGGTTGTGGAAGAACATCAGCGCCGTGCCTCCCTTGAAGCCCAACACGTTACACAGATCCTTGTCCTTAAAGATCATGCTCAGGATCTGAGCCATATACAGCTTATGCTTTTGTTTGTCCATACGGTGTCACAGTTTGATATTCAACATCTTTGCCACGCGTTCGTTGAGGCGGGCAGAGCGATACAGGGGCAGGAGTTCCCGCACCCGTTTGACGGACAGCGGCCTCAGGTTGTCGAAGTAGCAGTTGCCTGCACTCAGATACATCATGTCGAGGAAGGCCCTCTCCGGCGTCGCCATAGCGATGTTGTCGCGCTGCTCGATGCCCTCCAGCCCTATCCACAGCTCGGGGTTGATGCGTCGGTAGCGGTATTGCCTGCCGTCCACCTCCACTGCTCTGTTCACATAGCTGACGCCGGTGATGCTGTCATCCCATTGGAACACCACTCCGGCGCGCTGCAACACGTACTCCATCGATATATACGACGGACGGAACAGGCTGCATGCCATCTCCTGCTCGTTGTATTTGAGTTTGGTGTAGATGCCTCGCCTGGGATTGCCTATCTTTCCGTCCTTGGCATAGTAGTGCAGCGACTTTGTCAGCTGTGCGCTGTCGTCGGCTCCGGTCAACATGCTGAGTGTCTGCACTGTGAACACGGTTCTTTCGCTGCCCAGAATGACCTGCAAGGGGTTTGTTCTCGAACTCATAATACGAATTATTTGTATTTTCAGTTCACAAAGTTATGTCTTTTTCCTGAAACTGCCAAATTTCTTGCGTATTATTTTTCTTTTTTTTCGAAAACACCTGTAATTCTTCTGGGCTGCCTTGGCACCGCGCTTTTAATCGTTATTCTTATTGTCGCGTTGTTGGTATGGGTGCTGAGTTGACGTGAGGTAGGGTAGTAGTCTCGCGAAAATGTTCGTGAGACGAGTGAGACGAACGAGACAAAATAGAAATGGCCGCCAGCGTTTTTGCGCCGACGGCCATCACTTTTCATTTTTCATTTTTATTTTTTCACTTGGATTCCATGTCCGCCTACAAGGCGACATGAATCCAACTGCCCTCATTGATGAGCTCCGTGTGCGGCA
>JAEEGG010009721.1_pt1 | contig 21467 bp, 13 predicted proteins | sample 9134161 | NCBI WGS metagenome assembly JAEEGG01 (sample SAMN16246543, study PRJNA631951) | gut metagenome | biome: gut microbiome; feature: rumen; material: CR-attached | host: Bos | place: Iran: Karaj | collected 2018-10
AAGCGCGGCCTGGCCGCCGCCGACAAACCCTATTCCTTTACGGACAAACAATAACCCTTCCGAATATGAAAGCACTTCGTTATCTGACCCTTATCCTGGCTGCAGGCTTGCTGCTGCCGCCGGCCCTCCCGGCCCAGGATGCCGCTACCAAGGCCAAAATGGCCGAAATCCGGAAAGCCTATGCCCGGGCTATGCAGTTTGAAAAAGACGGCAAGACCGGCCCGAAAAAGAATTACCAGACCTTCCACCGCGTACAGACCGATCCCAACGGTGAATCCTGGGAATCGAAAATGGATTTTGTCGTGGACCCCAGCGGCTACATCGAAGAATTGGATTTGTATTACCCCACACTCTGCCTAGTGCGTGAGAGCGGCAAAGATTTTACGCAGGAGTTCCTCTACGATCCGGACGGCAGACTGCTCTTTGTCTTTACACGCAACGATTACGATGATGACGGTAAGGTCTTGGAAGAACGCTACTATTATGGCGACGAAGGCGCCTTCTGGAAAATCGTGAAAGAAGTGGATGGCAAAACGGGGAAAGTGCTCTCGGAAAAGGCGGACCGCGCTGAGGAGGCCGACGGAACGGCCCTCTTTATGTATCGCGTTGCCGCTGACCACTACAGTGCCTTCCAAGCCCTGAATACAATCTACGACTAAAACAGAACGACTGTGAAACGGATCCTTGTCACGATGTTTGCGATCCTGCTGGCTGCGCTGCCGATGCGCGGGCAGACGCACGAACTCAACTGTTTTGTCTGCGACCCCGATACGGAAGGGATGACCAACATCCGCTCCGCGCCGAAGGGAAAGATTGTCCATCGATTGGAGCCCGCCGGTTTCTATCAGCTCACTGCCATCGTGCAGCCGGGCGGCTGGTGGCGCATCAAGGATGGAATCGTGTACGATGAGGGGGGATGTGAGGAGAAGGTTCCCGGCCGCGAGGCCTGGATCCACCGCTCCGTGCTGGCTGTGGCTACCGACTATGAGGACGGCCAGCTCCGGAAACTGTATGCCGAGCCGCGGAAAGATGCGAAACGGCTGATGGTCATCCACGAGATCCGTGCACTTCTGCGCCCGCTTGAACTCTCAGCCGACGGCAAGTGGGTCAAAGTGACGTACGACCCGAGTGAATTTGAGGACCGTCCGTGCGAAACCGTGACCGGATGGATTGAGAAATCCCAGGTTCGGGATGATGCTTTTGAGCCGGGCGACGGCGGTCCGGTGCCGACGCTGACTGTTTCCGTCCCCGGCATAGAGACCGTAGTTTTCCGTGAAAGGCCCGTTACCGGCACGCAGACCTTTGTGTTGGAAAAGGGAAAGACCTACAACTTCACGGTCGGCAACCCCAAGGACGGCTGGTGGCAGCTCTGGTACGGGTCCGTCGATGAAAACGACCAACAGAAATGGGTCGACGACGAGGCCTGGATGCCGGCTTCCGCACTCTTTTTGGTCGTCAAAGATTGGGACGGGGCGCCGACGGTTCCCGTCTATGAGAAGCCGGACGACAATTCACGGAAACTCTTTGACCTGAAGACGGGCACGCACGTCCATCCGCTCGACTTGTCGGAATGGAACTGGATCAAAGTGTCTGTTGACGGCCATCCGGAACAGACCGGCTGGGTGGAAAGCGGCAAGCTGACCAACTGAAACCTTACTTCGCTTCCAGGTAGAAAACGGCTGAGCTGTATTTCTGCGGCAGGTCGGGATTGAACGCTCCGGTGCCCAGGAAGGCGCCGGAGAATTCTTTTCCGTCCCCCCACCAGCAGGAGCGGTCCACATTGAGTTCCTTCACCCGATAGTTTCGTTTCGGGTCAAGCCCGTCGAGCCTGAAGTTGTGCTGGCTTCCTGCGCGATGCTGGTAGCGCATGCAGTAGGTATAGACCACGGCACGGGATTGATCCGGAGAGACGTACATCAAGGCATAGTAATCACTGTCATAAGGCGAGGAAAGGCGATACAGGTCTCCCGTAAACACCAGATCCCGGTACTGGTAATAGGATGCGATGCAACGCTCCGCCAGCGCCCTTTCGTGCGCCGGGAAGTTCTTGGGCTGCAGTTCCAGGCCCAGGCGGCCGGCGCAGGCCATGTCGAAGCGGAATTTCAGGGGCGTGACATTGCCGCTCTGGTGATTGGGCACCGCCGAGACGTGGGCGCCCATGATGAAGGGCGGATAGATGAGATTCGTGGCGTACTGGATATAGGCGCGGCAGTCGCCGTCGGTATTGTCGCTGGTCCAGATCTCGTCAAAGTAGCGCAAGGCTCCGTAGTCGACGCGTCCGCCGCCCGAAGAACAGCACTGGATCAGCACGTCGGGATACTTTTCGCGGATACGCTGCATCACACTGTACAGGCTCTGGCAGTATTCCACATAGAAGCGGTCCTGCTCCTTGCCGAGATAAGTGCTGCCGAACGACTCGATGACGCGGTTGCAGTCCCATTTCACGTAATCGATATTCTTGGACAGTTTCATCACGCCGTCGAAGATGCCGAACACGAAGTCCTGGACGGCCGGGTTCGACAGGTCGAGAACCCATTGGTTGCGTTCCTGATAGATGGTGCGCCCTGGGCTCTTGACCACCCATTCAGGATGGTTGTGCGCCAGATTCGACTGCGGATTGACCATCTCGGGCTCGATCCAGATGCCGAACTTGAGCCCCTTGTCGTGGGCGTAGGAAGCGACGTAGTCGATGCCTTCCGGCAGCTTGGCCGTGTTGACTTCCCAGTCGCCCAGGCCGGCGTTGTCGCCATTGCGCGGATAGTCTTTGGCGAACCAGCCGTCATCGAGTACGAACATCTCCAGGCCCATACCCGCCGCATCGTCAATCATCCTGAGCAGGGTTTCAGTAGTGAAGGTGAAATAGGCGCCTTCCCAACTGTTGAGGAGGGTGGGATGGATCTGGCCACCGCCGTAAACACCCCAGTTGCGGGCCCAGCGGTGCAGGTTGCGGGAAGCCTGTCCTGCACCGGTGTTGGAATAAGTCCAGACCATGTCGGGTGTGACGAAGGTCTTGCCGGGAGCCAGGGAATAGGTAGCAGCATGGGGGTTGATGCCGGCAATGACATTGAGCTTTCCGGCGTTGTCGTGTTCGAAACTCAGCCGGAAGTTGCCGCTCCAGGCCAGGGCACCGGCGATTACTTCGCCGGCCGTCTCGCTGAATTCAGCCGTATTCAGACTCAGCAGGAACGAAGGGTTGTTTCCCTGTGTGGCCTGGACGCCGCGCCGCGATTCGATGACCTTGGTGTCGTGTCCCAGCAGTTCGCGTTCCACTTGCATTTCGGTGGCCCAGCCGCCCCAGGTATGGGTGAGCAGGTATTGATCGGCGTTGAAATGAAGGGCGGAGGAGGCGTAGTCGAGCAGTTCTACGGGCTTCTTGCCGCCGTTGATAATCTCGGTATGGGCCACGATGACATCTTCTTTCTCGTAGGCATCGTAGATGAGATGTACCGCTAGGGCAGTGACAGGATCGCGGAGCATGATTTTCGTCGTGAAAACACCGGCCCGGGATTCAGATGTATGGCCGGTATAGTAGAGCTCGGTGTTGTGGCTGCCGTCAGCAAAACGAACGTGAAGGGCAGGGGTGCCGACGTACACGCCGCCGGTTGTCGGGATCGTCATCGGTCCGGAACCGTTGGGACCGGTGAACAACTTGTCATCGTTGAGGAATTGCCAGGGAGCGTCGATCCGGACTCCGTAATAGCGGGTCCTCAGATTGCCGTCTGCATCGGTGGTCAACAAAAGCTGGGTATGGTCGGTCTGGATGGTGATGGCGGTGGGCTCGGCGGCCCGGGCGGGCAGGCAAAGGCACAGGAGTGCGGCTGTCAGGAAGCAGATATGTTTCATATCGATCAAATGAGGCAACAATTTACACATTTTTTCTCAATTTATTGATAACTTTGTCAGATAAACCAGACGGAGGAATGACCCGGAAACAACAACTGACTGCCGCCCTGATGACGATTCTGACAGGAGTCGGCATCTTTGTTTTTTTTGCGTTCAGATATCGGTATCATCTTCATTTTCAGGAGCAATACCAGTTGTTTGAGTGGACGTTCGCCTATTTCGCCGACGTGGCCCGGGTGCCCGGTGGCCTGGCCGACTGGTTGGGTCGTTGCCTGACGCAATTTTTCTATCATGCCCCGGTCGGAGCGGTGCTTCTGGCGCTTTTGTTCTGCGGCGTCCAACTCTCCGTCTGGGCGGCGTGCCGCCGTCGCTCACTCTTCACGTATGGGCTCGCTTTTATTCCGGCGCTGTTGCTCGTGGTCTTTTTCTGCGATGAAAATGCGCTTGCCGGATCAATTGTGGCCCTGGCGCTGTCGCTCGCTATGGCGGCTTTATGCCAGCGTGTCGCTTCCCGGAAAGTACGCCGTGTCTTGGATTTGGTACTCCTGCCGGTTCTGTATATGGCTTGTGGGCCGTTGTGTATCCTGTTCGCTGTCGCAGTGGTCTGCTACGAGGTAGCGGAGGGGGAGGGGAAGCCTTGGCTTTTTGCCATCGGAATGCTGTCCGTCGCTGCAGTCTGCGTCCTGGCTGCCTGGCGTCTTTTCCCGTATCCTTTCAACCGTCTGGTCCAGGGGGTTCATTATCACCGTTTTCATAATATCCTCCCCGGACTGCTCTATGCGGCAGCTGCGGCAGCGGTGCTGGTGGTCCTGGTCTCCTGTTTAAAGGTACGCAAACCGCTGAAGGGCATCGTAGTTCCTGGGGCCCTGTTTGTGGTGTTGGCAACTGCCGGCACTTTCGCTACGCTGCATGTTGCCGATCCCGTCAAGGAAGAATGGATGCATTACGACTTCATGGTCCGTATGCAGATGTGGAACCGCATCATGCAGCAAGCTGACCGTCACAATCCTGACAATCCAAAGACCGTTTCCTGTCTGAATCTGGCTCTTGCCAAGACTGGACGCATGGTCGACAGCCAGTTCTCCTATTTCCAGAACGGCCCGGAAGGGCTGATTCCCGGCTTCAAAGGGGACTATACCAATCCTGTCTCGACCGGGGAGATCTTCTGGCATCTGGGCATGGTCAACACCGCCCAGCGTTACGTGTTCGAGGCACAGGAATCCATCCCCGATTTCCAGAAAAGTGCCCGTTTCTACCAACGTCTGGTCGAAACGAATCTGGTGAACGGCGATACGCTCGTCGCGATGAAATACCTGAAAGTGCTGGAGCATACCACTTTCTATCGCTCATGGGCCCGGGAGACCGCTACCCTCGTAGAGAACGGCACCCTCTTTGAAAAGCGTCCGGAACTCGCCCGGATCCGCGAATTCCGCCTCAAGCAGCACGATTTCTTTTTCAGTGACTCGGAGATGGACTCGATGCTGGGGTTCCTTCAGGTGGAGCATCCCGAAAACAAGATGGCCCTTGATTACCTCCTGTCCTGGTGCCTGCTCCGCAAAGACTTGACCCGTTTCGCGGAATGCCTGCGGATGGTGGATACATCCCCCTTGCCGCAGACCTACCAGGAGGCGCTCCTGCTTCTGTGGGTCTTTACTCACAATGACTTCAACGGCCTTCCCGACACCATCGCCCCCATCAACGTGCAGCGGATCAATCGCTTCATGGCTGACGCCAACGCCGGGAAACAAGAGACCGCGATGCGGGCCTCCTATGGTAATACCTACTGGTTTTATTTCATGTTCCGCTACCTGAACCAACAGCCATGATTCCGCTATGAAAAGATTCCTGTGCTTTATAACGTCTTTGCTGATGCTGGCCGCATGCGGGCCTCGGGAACGGAATGCAACCCAGGTTCAGGGAGTTCCGGACATCTGGCCCGATTATGTCGGCGTGACCGTGCCTGCGACGATTGCTCCTTTGGATTTTACGCTCCACGGCGCTGATGCGCTGGATGTGCGCGTGACCGCGCCGGACGGATATTCACTTCGCAGCCGTGGAAAAACCGCCACCTGTTTTTCCGAAAAGGGCTGGAAGTCTTTGCTGAAACGCAGTGCGGGTGATTCCCTCATGGTGACAGTCAGCGGCTTGTTTGACGGGGTCTGGCGCTGTTATGAGCCGTTCCGGATCTTCGTATCGGGCGATGAAATTGATTACGGCCTGACCTACCGTCTCATTGAACCGGGCTATCAGATTTACAGCCATATGGGTATTTATGAGCGTGAGCTGGGCTCCTTCCGCCAGCGTGCGTTGCTCGAAAACACGCGTTTTGCCGGCTGCGTGAATTGCCACGCGAGTTTCCGGGGCGATCCTTCCGCCTTCACGGTCCATATCCGCGGCGATCACGGTGCCACGCTCCTGACGCGGGACGGCGAGATCCGGGCCTATGATACGAAGACGGACAGTACGCTGGGCTTCTGCGTCTATCCGTATTGGCATCCCTCCGGCAACTACATCGCCTATTCCACCTGCAGCACCCGGCAGAGTTTCCACGCACAGCCCGACAAGTTGATCGAGGTGTTCGATCTCGATTCAGACGTCCAGATCTACGATGTGGTCCACAACCAGATCATTACGGCACCGCAGATCAAGAGGCACGGCATCTGGGAGACATTCCCTGTCTTTTCGGCCGATGGCCGGACGCTCTGGTTCACAGCGGCCGATGAGGTAGAGATTCCCAGCGGACTACCGGATTCGCATTATAATCTGTACAAGGTGTCGTTCGATCCCGTGACCGGCACGATCGGACAGGATGTCGAACTGGTCCTCACTGCGGCCGATTTCAACGGAAGCATCTGCTTTCCCCGGCCATCATATGACGGGAAGTATTTGATGTTTACCCTGTGTGATTACGGTACATTCCCGATTTGGCATCACGAGGCCGACCTTTGGCTGCTGGACCTGGCGACAGGGGAGACCCGTCCGTTGGACGAGGTCAACAGCCCCGACACCGACAGCTATCACAACTGGAGCGCCAATTCCCGCTGGTTCGTATTCTCGAGCCGACGGGGTGACGGCCTGTTCACACGCCTGTACATCGCCCATTTCGACGAAAACGGCGTGTCCGGCAAGCCATTCCTGCTCCCGCAGCGCGATCCGAAGAACTACGACGAAGACCTCTTCCGTTCCTACAACGTCCCCGAATTCACGACCGGCCCCGTTCCCTTCAACAGCATCCAGGCCCAACAAGCCATCAATTCCCTCGACCGCATCCCCTTCGGCTTCCGCTGGTCGGAATAGGTCTTGCTTTCTGTCGGTATGCTCGAGATGATGCTTGGCTTGGCTGCCTTCGGGCGTCATGCCCGGTTTGGCTTACCGTCCTGCGTCATGCTCGGTTTGACTTGGCTTCCTGGGGCATGTCCGGTTTGGCTAGCCTTCGTGCGTTATGCCGGTTTGACTTGCCTTTTGGGGTCATGCTCGGTTTGGCTAGCCTCCGTAGGTCATGCTCGGTTTGGCTATCCTTCGTGCGTCATGCCGGCTTGACCGGGCATCCGATAGTGGGCTGTCGGCCTCTTTCAGCTTTGCCCCCCCCCCGGCTTTTCGTAACCATCAAAAGACTTTTCGCCAAACAGGCGCACAAGCGGCCATCGTATTGTGTTGATAATCAGCGATGGGCTTCTTAAAACTGTGCGCCATAGATCGATTTCGGAGCTTGGCGCACGGATACCTTCCTCATAGGCACACAGATCGAATGTTGCCGTGCGCCAGTTTGGCGAAAAAGATTGCGCGGCATGCATACTCGTCGTGTCCAAGCCTTTTTCCAATCCCTCTGTTCAAGCCTTCTTTCTGTTCCGACGGGGACAGAAAAGATGTGGCAATTTATTTATAATCAGTATGTTAGGATGTTATTTTGGGTTATGTCGGAATGCGGCGGACCGAGCAGTGGCCCATCGGCCGTCCAGAATTCGGTGGTATGCCGATTGTTATTCTGCGGGGCAAAATGCGACGGAACGGGCGATGGTCGCTCAGCTGGGTTAAAATGAGGCGGACCTAGCGTCACAAAATTTCACACGGAATCGCAGCCGCGACAGGACTCCAAAGGACCGTTCGATCCTGTCGCGGTACGATTCAGGCCATATTTGCCACGTTTTCTGCCGCGACAGGATTGCAGCAGCCTGTTCCGTCCTGTCGTGGCCGTGTTTTCGGCGAATTGTCCGTGCTTTCTGTCGCGACAGGATTGTAGCGGCCTGTTCCGTCCTGTCGTGGCCGTTTTTCCGGCGAAATGTCCGTGCTTTCAGCCGCGACAGGATTGTAGCGGCCTGTTCCGTCCTGTCGTGGCCGTGTTTCCGGTGAATTGTCCGTGCTTTCAGCCGCGACAGGATTGTAGCGGCCTGTTCCATCCTGTCGCGGCCGTGTTTCCGGTGAATTGTCCGTGCTTTCTGCCGCGACAGGATTGTAGCAGCCTGTTCCGTCCTGTCGCGGCCGTGTTTTCGGCGAAATGTCCGTGCTTTCATCCGCGACAGGATTGTAGCGGCCTGTTCGATCCTGTCGTGACCGTGTTTCCGGTGAATTGTCCGTGCTTTCAGCCGCGACAGGACTCCATAGCATATGAGCGTTCTGTCGCGACCAAACAACGGCAAACACCGGCTGGAAAGACAGGCTCTTGGGAAACCTGAAAATCACCCTCCACACGAACCCTTGTTAGAAGCAGCCAGCCGTGTCTTAGTGTGGATGAGCATACCGTATCGGAGGCATCTTTCTACGGGCAAATGTTTCTCACGGCATATGATGGATCAGCAAGTGGAAGATGAATTTCGGGTTAGCGGGAAATTGATAGCGGGAGCCGTTTTCGCACGACCCTTCCCAGGCCAGGACCCAAACGAAGTTTTCCCTTGTTTGTGTAACCATCAAGTTTCTCCTTGTTTTGTAGCCATCGCGCGGCGGATCTTCAGGTAAATACCTGATTCTCAGCCGGTAATTTGTGCCCAAGGCGCTTGGTCCGCCGTCCGGGTGGCTTATTGCGCGGATGGATGATGGGTTCTGCTTTGATTATCAACGACTTATCGCAACCCTAGCCGCGCGATGGTCGCAAAACAACAACGGGAATCCATAGCCATATCCATGCAACTACCTCCTGGTTTCTTCGCGGGTTCCAAAACTCCCCACCCGGTTTTGGCGGTGAGATCCCTTTTTTTCGCTGCAATGTACACACTTGATTTTCATGTGTTTATAAGAAGTGATCCCTCTCAAAGCGAGGAGGATCAACTTGCGTAACTGTCTGATTGACTGATGTGTCCGTTGCAGCGCAAAAAGTCCTTTTCCAAAATGCGGTTAACGACATAGTCCCCCCTTCTGTTAATCAGGGTGCGTAGGTTTGAGTCTTTGGGGCCAAGTGAACAACACAAGGAACAACATTTCTCTCGCGGCAGAGTAAAAAAGAAGGGATAAGAAACATTTAGCTCTTATCCCTTCCTCTTTTATGAAAGTGATTGCGACGTGGACTATGTAATGCTTTATGGCGCGATGATCCAGGTGCGGGTATTCTCGTTGAACGTCGATTGGGGGAACAAGGCATCGAAACCAGGATTCCTTTCATTGAAGAGCCCGACGATTCCGTTAGCCCCACTCAAACTGCTGGTGATATCAACCGTATGGGCCATGACTTGTTCAGCACCGAGAAACTGATTGGCATAGGCATTTCTGCCGCCGCTTGCATAGGGGTTCTTCAGCGTCAGGCTGGTGATGCCGGTGGTGAAGGTGATGCTGGCGCAGCTGCTGGTACCGTCGCTTTCAGCAAAGCCTTTACCGATAGCCGTGGCACTTTTGCCAGCCGTTGCCGTAACGATGCCGCCCTCGATGCGGATGGCGTCACAGGAGGATGTACCACTATTACAGTATCCGCTGCCGATGCCAGCAGCAAATTGGTCACCTGTTGCCGTCACGTTGCCGCCAACGATGGTGATAGTGCCGCATCGTGAATTGCCTAATTCAATGCTGCCTTCAGCACTGCCGATACCCGGGCTACCTCCAGAGCCCGTAGTATTAATGGTGCCGTTCTCTATGCGTATATTGCCGCAACTGATGCCATTGCCGCCGCCGATGCCCGAAGCATACCCATTGCTGCTTACCGTCAGACTGCCGGTGCCTCTGATAGTAAGTGTCTTGCCCACAGCGGGTAGGATGCCAGGGTAAAAAAGATGAAAACCCTTTACTGAGTTCGTCGTCCCTTCGGCCAGCACGATGGTGGCGTCGCCAAGGCAGGTGATGCCTGCCCACGGGCAGTCGGCCCAATTCACACCGTTGATAGTCACTCCACTGAGTTTTACGGTGGCACCGTCGGCGATGGAAATCTTGTAGTTTCCGCTGAGTCTGCCAGTAAGTATCGTGTAGCCGTCCGGCACGGTGTAGTTGCCAGTGAGGGTGGAGAGGTCGATGGTGGCGTACGGATGGTCTGCGGTCATCGTCACGCCGATGGCGTAGTACTGGCTTTTGTCGAACGACACGCCCGACTTCGAGTAACTGTAGTTGTCGGCATCAGCACTGATAACCGATAGCGACACGGCTTTGTTTGATGCCTGTTTTATGGCGACGTATATGTCACTGGTGGCGATTGTGGGTGTCACGTTGTACGTGGTGCCTCCCACCTTCAACGTAAGGCTCGTGGCGGAAAGGGGCGTTGTGCCGTCAGGATGTTTCAGCGAGAACTTCACGATGGATTGCTGGTTTTGGAACGCAGCGGTGGCAGTCGAGGTGACGTCACCAGTCTCGGTATCGACGGTGTTAACGATAATGTCAGCCACGGCGTAGTCGCAGTGCGTGGCGATGTAGTCGAGCGTGCCATCCTGTTCGGAATAGTCGGGCTTTTCGTTGAACTTAAGTCTGAGTTTTACGCCAGCCGTCGGTTTGAAGGTCGAAATGAACTCGCCCTTCAATGTTGTAGTCACACCGCTGCTTTGGGCAGTGAGTGCACCTACTGGGTAGGCAGATTCCATTTCCTCTAAACCCACGCCTGTCACGCTATACACTTGTACCATTTCGCCCTTTGCCCACGTGGCATTGAGCGTCTTCCCGTCGGCACTGAGAGTAAGGGCCCGTGTGGCGATGTCATCTCCTTTTGTGGCGGAAACGGTAAGCGTGTAGGTTACCGGAGTATTGTCTGTTGTCTGCAGTTCATCATCAATGCTGCAGGCAGAAGGCCCCATTATGATGAGGGCTGTGGCCAGCGCAATCCATCCTGAAATGCTTATGATCTTTTTCATCATCGAATCCTCCTTATTCCCACTCAGCTTCCTGAGCAGTACCATAGCCTGAGCGCATGGACTGAATACCGGGACTTTGGCAGATGATACCTTCAAATGTCACCTCCAGTACCTCTGTAGAGGGGGCTTCATACCTTGCTCTGTTCATCGTTTCCATGAAAAATTCGCGTAGTGTATTGATTGTCATACGCAAATATAATTAATTCGGAGGGAAAAGCCTACTTTGCCGCCTTGTTTTTACTGAAATAATGTGCTTGGCCAGAAGACTAAAACGCCACTCCATTGCTCCCCCTCACGTGCCTTTTTTACAATTTCGCTGCAATGTACACACTTGATTTTCATGTGTTTATAAGAAGTGATCCCCCTCAAAACAAGGGGGGCAACTTACATAACTGGCTGATTGACTGATGTGTCCGTTGCAGCGCAAAAAGTCGAGGGAGGGACCATTTCTCCCGGGTTCTCATCTGCGGCGGTGCCGAGGTGCACTTCCCGTTTTTTTCCGTCAATCAGGATGATCAGGTCGGTTTTTATACTGGGCTACGGGGCGGAGTTGTAGACGCTTTCCAGAGTGTAGGAGGGGTCTTTGGTGGTGGCGGCCTTGACCATGAGGCCGATCAGGGTCTTGGCTTTTTCATCGACGAAGGCACCGGTGCCGTGATCGATGTAACCGTGCTTTTCCGATCCGACGCCCGTGGCGCCGTTGTCCCAGACATACATCGGCAGCAGCCGGTCCGCCGCTGCCTTGCAGAAATACTCCATGTAGTACAGCTGGTAGGGGAAGTCCTCATCGGAGTGGCGGGAGCAGCCCATTTCACCGAGATAGACAGGGATGTTCTTGTCAAGATAGGCTTTCTTCAGGTTGTCAAACACGGCGACGACCCCTTCTTCGTCGTAGTCACTGCAGCGCTTGTCCTTGTCGGCCGTGTGCCCCCACTGGCGGACAAGGGGATTGTTCAGCGTATAGTTGTAAGGGTCATAGTCGTGGACAGCCACCATAAGCCGGTTTTCACTGGTGTAGTCCGTGGGAAGGACAAGACCCGTGATAGTGAAGCCCGGATTGGCAGCATAACCTGGTACTCCCAGCCAGCGCGTCGCATTGTTTCCACCCGTGGAGCGGACCGCATCCACGAATGTCTGGTTCCATTCGTTGAGCACCTTGTATTGGGCTTGCGGGTTTGCCTGGAAGGCGGCGCTCCAGCCCCAGCCGCCGTCCTGAATCTCGTTGAACGATTCGAAGACCAGCCATTCGCCTTTTTCCTTGAACCGGTTGGCGATCTGCGTCCAGACGGCGAAGATCGCGTCTTTTACCTTTTCGTTCTGGGCTGCATTGTTGTAGGCTTTGGCAATGTCCAGCCAATAGGTTTCATCGTGGTGGGTGTTGACAATGGCGACAAGACCGGCTTTCTCCGCATAGCCGACGATTTCTGCCACGCGGTCGAGCCATTTGGTATCCAGCTGATAGCCCGGGGCGGCGCCGATATGACCTTCCCAGGTGGTGCAGATGCGCACCGCTTTGAAACCAGCAGCTTTCACGCCGTCGAAGGTAGCCTGGGTGCATTTGGGATTTCCCCACACGGTTTCAGAAGCCACGCCGTTGTTGATGGCATCCATGTGATTGCCCATGTTCCAGCCCGGTGCCATGGCATTGAAGACCTGCTCGGGTGTGAGCGCCGTCGCAGGGGCCGTAGCGATGGCCTTGCGGGCATCCCGGGCAATTTTGACGGAAACCTGGTCGTTGCCGCACTGGATGGTAATCGTTCCGCTATTGGCTGTTGTGGTCCGGTTGGCTCCGGCGGAAAGTGTGACGGTGGTCTTGTGAGAGGCATCGATCGTGCCGGCGGCAATGCCGCACCAGGTCGCATCGGTAGTGACCGTGGGCTGAGCCGTGGAGGTGACAGTCAGGACGGCTTCGCCACCGAAGCAATCGAATGCAATACTGGTCTTATCGACGGCCAACTGCACTTGCGGGACTTTTTGCGTGACCGGAATCATGAGACTCTGTTTTTCGCCGATGACCCGTAGGCTGGCAGTCCGTTCGGAGGTACCGGTATAGGGTTCGGCCGTTACGGAAAGCTTGAAACTGTTGTTGGCGTACGATCCTTCCGTCAGGCGTATCCAGGACTCGGTGCAGGTAACCGTGGGTTTGATCCCACTTGTAAGGGTCAGGTCCAGGGTACCTCCCTGGGCATCAAAAGAGAGGGATGCGGGCTGGGCTACGAGTTTGACTGGCTCGGGTTCGACAGGATCGCCGCAGGCAAGAGCCAGGAGGATGACGCTCAGCAGCAGAAAGAGTTTCCGTAGTTTCATGGTGTAAGATGCTATTGAAAGGATTCGGCCGGCACTTCTTTCCAGATACGTCCGATTTCCGCAGCGTCAAAGCCTACCGGAGCGTTTCCCAGGTCGGGAACATTGAAAGAGCGCAGCATCGTATCGTAAAAATGAGGATTCTTCTGGGGAAGCAGGAATGGCCTGGTCACGCTTCCATCGGGCGAAACGTGGCTGAACCAGGGCTTCCCGTACAGGCCGTCACCCCGTTTGGAGGCGAAGACAAACCAGCGGGCGTCGGAAGCCCAGCTATGATAGGTATCTGACTTGTCGCTGTTCACGAGATTCAAATCCATGATTCCGCCGGTAGTGAGGTCCATCAGGCAGAGGTCGCATTCCCGGTGATTGATGGGGAAGGTGCCGTATTCCGCGACAGTGAAGAGCAGCCAGCGGCCATCGGGCGACGCTTTCGGGTGACATACGGAGGCGCCTCGCTGCGAAGCACTCCATACCGTGTCGGCTGGGCCTTCCAGAACGCCGGTTTCCGCGTTGAAAGGTCTCCGAACCAGCGAATACGTCAACTGGTCGATTTCGGCGGGAAGCGGACGGGCCTGTGCGGCACAGTAATACACGAAACGGCCGTCGGCAGAAAAGACGGGGAAGGTTTCCAGGACGTCCTTTCGTGCGGTTTCCGGGAATGTCATCATCCGGTTTGCGTCGAAGTCAGCCACGCACAGGTCGGATGCCCGGTCGAAAACCTCCATCCGGCGCCCGAAGGCAGCATGCATGGCCGGGATGATGATATTCGTTGAAAAGACGCCGAAACGGCCTTCCGGATGAATCTCCCCATAGACAGTAGGGGAGATCATGGCACTGTCCTGCAGGGTCAGCTTGCGAAGCGTTCCGTTGCGGTTGAGGATGGCACCGCCTCCCTCACCGCGCAGATAGAACATGGACAGGTCGCCTCGTCCCTGAGCGTGGATGTGGCAGTTCATGCAGTGGTTGCCCGTGTGCCGCCAGTCGGAGATGTTACGGGTCTCGAAACTTTCCAGATTCCGTTCCTGGATCTCCAGGTCGTCCCATACTTCGAAGCCGGGTTCGATGAGCCGGTACGTCAGATAGGGATCGATCCGGTCCGGGCTGACATGGATGGACCACTGCCAGGATACGGGGCCATCGGCACCTCGGTAGGTAGAGACAACCGTGATGTCGGAACCTGTAGCAGCTGCCATCAGGCGTGTCCATTGCTTTTCTTTCCAGACGACTTCCCGTCCCCGCAGCGTTACGGACAAGCTGCCAGCGGAGAAAACGGTCGTGAAACGGGAACCGTCCGGATCGGTATAGTAGTAATTGAGCGGTGCGATATTGCAGGGAATGGTGACGTCGGTGTAGTCCGGGAACAAGGGCGAAGAACGGTCGGTACCCGGTCCTGCCGGACGCACATCAAAGCGCCTTCCGCAAGAGAGCAGAAGGAGGGCCGCCAGAAGGAACCCTGTAAACCGGATCAGATCATTCCTTTTCATTCTTGACGGCAAAATAGAAATAGTACCAGTAGCTTTTGCCGAATTCCTGCGTCAGGTTGCGTCCAGAACCGTTGTCCCGCTTGTAGATGGAAACGAAGCGGTTGAAACGTGCAAGGGTCGCGGCCGAGATATGGTAGTGATTGAGATTGTCTTCCGTCATGCCCCCTTTGGCGGCCAGGAAAATCAGCATGGCTTCTTCATAGAGGTGGGAAGCGGTCAGAGAGGGATCGTAGTCGCCTACAAACGCATCCAGGTCTTTTGTCAACAGGTCGTAGCAGAGCAGATAATCCAAGGCCATCTTGTTGGTGTGATTGGTCCCCAACAGGATCCGGAGGGCGATCTGAGCCTGGTCCATACCGTGGACCAGGTCCAGTTGCGGCAGAAGGTTCCTTTTTTCTGCTATCCGGAGTTGGTAAGCCGGATCCCAATGGCCGGGGAATCGATCCCGTGCCCATTGGCGGTTTCCTCGCATGTTGTGCAGGATCCGCAGGTACTTGGATGCCGCTTCCAAATCGCCGGTAACCAGATTGCATTCAGCCAGACGGCGCAGGTACCGGGAACCGGTGTGCGCCGGGGAGAAGAGCATGCCCAGCATGGCATCCCGTTCGGCTAAAGGCATGTATCCCAAGGCGAACCAGACGTCACCGGCACAACCGATCTGGAAAGGCGTGGAATGCGCTCCGACAGGAAGGAACAATCCCCGTTCAAAGGGCTGGTAATAGTCCATCAGCCGGTCGGCGAGCTGGCCTTTCATCGCATTGGACAGGTTATAGTAATAGGTGCCGATTTCCGTGGTCCGGTCGCGGGCAGCCAGTTCGGATACCTTGTCCCAGTTTTCCAGCGCCGCTTCCACGGCCAGCCCCATCGCCCATTCAGAATCTTTGTCAGGATGCCCCCAGGCCTTGCGGGCCTCGCGCAGGGAAACGCCGTTCTGGGCAGCGTATCGGCGGAAATAGGGATAACGAAGCAGGAAGACGCACTGGCTCAGGCCTGCCGCAAGCAATGCGACAGCCAGGATGATGCCTGCAATGCGTCTGCCTCTCCGCATAGTCTATTCTTTAGGCAGGGGATACAGTTGCAGCAAAAAGGCGCCCAGCATGGTGTCCTCGCCCAGCGCAAGGGCCATCTGCTGGGTACGTTTGCGGTAGGCGGCACGTTCTTCCGCCGCCTCTTCCTTCATGCCTGCATCGTACAATTGGGCATGACGCCTGTTGTGCTCGATGGTAAGGTCTTTCCACACCTGCAGACTGTCGTTTTGGGGTGTACCTCCGCCGCGGCTGTCGGGTCCGATGGTGACGTAGATGTCGCCAGGTTCCGTAGCTACCAGCAGGTTCTGGCCTTTGTGGCGTTCGTGCGAAATCAGGCGGAGGGTGCACATCCAGTGCTCCCGGCCTCTGAATTCGAATTCATGGTTATGGATGAGCACCGAATCTACATTCTCCCGTTCCTCATGCCCGTACGGCACCAGGAAAATCTTCACGCCTTCCAACTCGTTGGAAGTCACGCGTCCGTGGATCCGGTATTCATCGCGCCCGCAGGCGCAGAGGAGGAAGGCCGCCGTCGCGACAGCCAGGAAAAGTATCTTTTTCATGGTTTGACCGTGGCTTGGATGCGCTCGTCGGAGAACACTTCACGATAAACGCCGTGCGTGTCGAAATCGACCCGGCTTTTGGTGAAATCGGGCGCGTTGTAAGAGTACAAGGTCCCGTGATAGTGCTTTCGGGGATTCTTCTGGGGCAGTACGAACGGTTTCGTGCAGTGCCCGTTCTCATCGATCGAGGCGATATATACTTGTACATAGAGTCCGTCTTCCCGGCGGCTGGAAAAAAGGAACCAGCGGCTGGAAGAACTCCAGTTGTGGAAACTTTCGGAGAAGGGGCTGTTGACCTCGTCAAGGGGTCTTGTCTCACCTGTAGAGAGATCCATCAGCCAGAGGTCGGCTTCCTTGTGGCTGATGGGGAAGACACCGAAATCGGCCTGGTTGTACATCAGCCAGCGGCCGTCGTAGGAAGGGCGGGGGAAACTGATGCTGAGGCTGTCCTGGCTGGCGGGGATGACGGTTTCAATCTCGCCAAGGGCGCCTGTTTCGGGGTCGAAGGACACGCGCATCAGGTCGTAGCGGATGCTGTCGACATAGCGCGGGACCTCATAGGCTTTTGCCTGGCAGAAATACAAGGTTTTTCCGTCCGGCGTGAAAGCAGGTGAGGACTCCAGATGGTCTTTTGTCGTGAGTCGGGGATCCACGATCAGGGAGTGGTCCTGCATATCCATGATGACCAGGTCGGAGGCCAGGTCGAAGACTTCGATGGTGCGCTGGTCGCCCGTCCAGAAGCATTGGCGGACGGGGTTGATGGACCCGGCGAACCAGCGGCCGCCGGGATGCCAATAACAATAGGCCATGTTGCCGAGTGTGCTGTCGGTCTTGGTGGTCACCCACTCACGGTGGCCGTCCTGCTGGATGAGCGTAGCGCCGTGCCCGCCCCGCAGGTGGAAGAGGAACTGCGACGGATCGGTGGCGTTGGCCGTATGGCAGTTCATGCATTGCCCGGGCGTGAGCGTGCTCTCGATGATGGGTTCTTCCCGGAACGTATGGATGTCGCGCTGATAGATGCCGATGGTGCTGTATGTGGTGTAGCCGGGCGCGATTTTCCGGTAGGTCACGCCGTAATCTTCAAGGGGCAGGTCACTGACGTAAAGGATGAAATCGCGCCACTGCGTCCAGACTCCGTCCTTGCGCCCCAGCACGGTAAAATGCAGGGTTCCGCCGGCATTCTGCCGGGTAAGGCGGTGCCATTTCCGGATTGGGAAAGCGGCCATACGGCCCCGGGTCCTGATTTCCCCGCCAAGGCTGCCCGAGACGCGGACAAAGACGCGGGTGTATTCTTCGGGCAGGTTGAAATTCAAAGGCGCGATCCCGGCGGGGATGGTCACACCGATGTAGTCGGGATAAATGGCCGGAAGGTCATCCACAAGCGTGGTCTTTCCGGAGCAGGCGGCCAGCAGGACCGCAGCCGCGAGGAGTGTAAACCATCGTTTCATTGTCCTGCCTCCGTTTGTTTGAGCCGTTGCCAGACCGTGTAGTACTGGGCGGCCATGAAATTGTTCTTGTTCTGGTTGTACAGGATGGCCATCATCAGGTCGAGTCCGTCATAGAACGTGACGAAATCGTCCTGGAAACGGACGCTGCGGATGTAGGCGTACACAGGGTCGGCCGCCACCTGACTCTCATCCCGGATCATAGCTTTGCGGCCGAGGGCCCACTTGCGGTAAAAGAGACTCTGTGAGAGGATGTCCAGATACTTTTCTGCGCGGTCATACCATCCGTTGACGATGTTGCATTCGGCGATGCGGGAAAGGAAACGTCCGCTCTTGCGGCCGTTCTGGATGGATTCCTGGACATCGAAGAAATACTGGAGAGTAAGATTGGGCATGCCCATCATCCAAAGGAGTTCTCCCGAGGTAATATCGGAGAGGTTGTCCCGGATGCTGGGCAGTACAAGGCCTTCCGTACCACATTGGTAAAACTCCGTCAGGCGTGCGTCCAGCTGGCCGTTCATGAACAGGCAGAAATTGACCGAACAGGCACTGACGGGATTGTGGGGCTGGTATTTTTCAGCGCGGGTGATGACATCCGCGTACCGTTCGTGGCGGATAAGCCAGTCGTAGGCGAGGGTTTCGTGGGTGTCCTTGTCATAGGTCATCCGTACACCGGCGAAAGTCCCCAGCGCCAAGGCGATGAACGTGACAATCCCAGGCACAAGCGGCCTGCTGAGCCGGATCTCCAGACCGCATAACCAGATGGTCAGGAGTGTGATGGCCGGGATAACGATTTGCAGTACGGGCAACGATTCTACGAGCCGATAGTAGTTGAGGCCGAAAAAGGCGTCGCGGGCGGGGTATTGCGCAGCCAGAAGCCGGTATCCTGCAAAGAAAACCAGTCCTGTATAGAAGAGTATAATAAGGTCTTCCCATCGCCGGCTCCGGATGCAGGAGAGCAGAATCGGAACCAGGATGACGGGGCCTGTCAGCCACCAGCCCAGCGGAATAAGCCACAGGCGGTTCCAGCGGGCGCCAGACATGGCAGGACAAAGCGCTACGGCCAGGATCAGGGCTACGGGATAGCTCAACAGCACTTCCACATCCCCTTGGTAGACGAGCATCAAGAGTGACGGGATGAAAGAAAGCACATAAAGGCTCCGTTCATCCCTCTTGGAAGATGTCTTAGCTGCCCGCCAGACCAGACGTTGCAGAAGGATGGCCAGCAACGCCATGATCAGGGCGCCGGCCGTACGGGAATAGAAGAACTGGACCAGGAATTCCGACAACCAGTCTGCCGGGCCGCCGGGCAACGCGAGACGCTGGCCCAGATAGTCCCAGGTAAAAAGGAACAGCTGGTTCTGCTCCTGGTAGGAGAGATCCTGCGGAAAGAGCCACATCCAGAACGCGAACACGGCCGCGCCCAGCAGGCTGCTTGTCAAAATCCGGTACAATCGGTTCATTCTTTGAAAAAAAGCAGCCGCCCGTAAGCGGCTGCTTCGTCGGTAAACGATGGATTACTTCTTGGGCTGGAATCTCCACCAGGTGCATTCGCCCCAACTCCAGGCCTCCATGCCGTTGGTGCAAATCAGCGTCAGCAGATTTCCGTCCATGTAAACAATCTCATAGTTGGTAGCAACCTTTCCGCCCGTGTTGATGATGAACGGGAAGAGGATACCGGAACCACCCTCAGTCACGAGGTCGCCGAGCTTGTAAGCCGCCTGCCAGTCGAAGTTCTCGACAGCATAAGGGGAAGTAGCGATCTGCTTGCCGGAGGCATCGTACGAAGTGACGGTACCGTCCACGCTGTTGAACACCATGTAGGCATCGCTGCTTCCGTAGCCATAGGCCACGTTGCCGGAGTGGGCGATCTGCTCGGTTTCCAGTTGTTCGGGTTCGCAGCCCCACCACAGACCGGGGACTTCGCCGGCGGCCAGATTGGCACCGTGACCCGCATCGCCGATGTAACCGGCATTACCCCAGGTGGAACCATTCATCGGGTAGTAGGTCCAAGCGCGCGTGCCGCTGCCGGCCAGCGCCGCATCGGGATCGGAGGCGTTCTTGAAACGCCACCAGGTGCATTCACCCCAGCTCCAGGCAGCCTGGCCGTTGGCGCAGACCAGCGACAGGTTGTTGGGATCCACATAGACCACGTCGAATTCATTGGCGCGCGTTCCGCCCGTATTGATGATGAACGGGAAGAGGATCGGGGCGTCGGTAGTGACAAGCTTTCCGTAGTGGTAACCGTCCGTGCATTCGGGATCGTAGTTCTGCAGGGAATAGGTACCTTTGGCAATCTGGGTGCCGTCGGCCTTGTAAGAGATGCATTCGCCGTCTTCGTTAAAGACCATGTAGGCGTTGGGGTCACCGTAGCCGTACACCGTGCCGCCCGCATGGGCGACCTGCTCGGTCTCCAGATCTTCAGGCACGCAGCCCCACCACAGACCGGGGATCTCGCCGGCGGCGACATTGGCGCCGTGGCCGGCATCACCGATATAACCGGCGTTGCCCCAGGTCGAACCGTTGATCGGATTCCATTTCCAGGCCTTGGCGCCGGATTCACCGGTGAGGACCTTCACCTCAGGTGCCAGGTCGGCCGGGACATAGACGTTGACGTTGCTTTCGAAAAAGATGACGGAAGCGTCCTGGTTGATGGTGGAAACAGCGAAAGGCTGATTGGGATCAGCGCCACGGCGGGGCGTGATGTTGAACACGCCGGTAGCGCCGGTCGCGAGGACATTCTTCGAACCGTCGGACTTGTAATTGAACACCTGGACGGTCGTCGCCGGAGAAGTATGGTACTTGATGTAGTTACCATCGCTCTGGGGCTGGGTGCAGGCAGCGTCGGAGAATTGTCCGTCAATGACGAAGGCATTCTGAAGTTCGCTGGCGACCATGGGGAGGTCGGCCTCAGGACCTTTGATGATGACGGGCTCGCAGGAAACCAGCAAAACGGCTGCCAGGGCAAGAATCGATAAAAAGAATATTTTCTTCATAACTCAAAGTGTCTTAAGATATCAGTCTGCTACCAGCCCGGGAAGTCGAACTGGGAACCCCAGCCTTCGTTCTGGGTGAACTTGTATTCCTCGCCGGCTCCGGCAGACAGGGAAATCTGGCTGCTCGGAATCGAGACGAAGCCCTTGGTCGCGGTATAACGGTTGCCGTAGCCGCCGTTGTATTTGGAAGCATTGTTGGTGCCTTCCACACCGTTGTTCCAAACTTTCACGCCTTCCTGTTTGTTGAGGGCGGTAACCGCATAGCTTTCGCCGTAGCGGCGCATGTCGTTGAAGCGGACGCCTTCGAAAGCGAGCTCCCAGCGGCGTTCGTTACGCAGGTTTTCGTCGTTCAGCGGTTTGCTGGGCAGGCCGGCACGGGCGCGGACCTTGTCGAAGGAGGCCTGGTTGCCGTTGATTTCGGCATCCATCAGCAATACTTCGGCGAAACGGATCATCACCATGTCGTTGACGCTGTTGAGCTGGAAGTTGTCTTCATTGCCGCTCGACCAGGTCAGGTCGGGGAACATCACGTTGGTGAAGCTCTTCAT
>JAEEGG010009722.1_pt1 | contig 21465 bp, 20 predicted proteins | sample 9134161 | NCBI WGS metagenome assembly JAEEGG01 (sample SAMN16246543, study PRJNA631951) | gut metagenome | biome: gut microbiome; feature: rumen; material: CR-attached | host: Bos | place: Iran: Karaj | collected 2018-10
GCTTCAGCTTGACACTCGTCTTGTCGTCAATGCGCGGCGAGTGCTTGTTCACCATGAATGTCACCGTCTTGTACTCGCCCTTCTTCGTTTGTACGACGTCGTAATAGTGGCGACGGCTCTCAGCACGCACCACCGTCTCGCCAGCCCGCTTCCTGTTGCCCAGCGTCACCGTCACGCGGTAGTTGCCGTCAGGTGCCGCCACACTGTAGGAAAACGGCTGCGTCGCCCATTTGTCCAGCGTCGCCTCCCATGTTCCATTCTGCGATTGCAACGCTGCACGCTGAACATCGGTCTGCGACTGTGCCTCCTGCGCCCCGCAAAGCAATGGTATAAAGGCCAAAAAGCAAAAAATCCGTTTCATAAAGATATTGTTTCTCTTTTGGTTTGTTTTTGATTATGCAAAAATACAAAATAATCTATATACCGCCGACGCTTTGCCCGCGTTTTAACAAATATTTGTATTAAAAACGTAGTAACGTGCGACTTTTCAGAGGTATTTCCTCACCGTGTTCCTGTTGTTACCCAGGTTCGTTTCGTTGATGATGTATTGAGATTCAGTAGCACCCCTAAATAGGTGTGGACTGTTTCCATCGTTTCTGAGGCATTGCAGGCCTGACCAGAGATGGAATACTTTTCCACACCTTATTATTATATATGTTTATATTATGCAGATTTCCATCTTCGAGTATGATATCCAGCAAGTTCGTGACGGGCTGCTCAGCGATTTTCTCCGCATAGCCCGACGCTATCAGCTCTTTCGAGCCGACAACCCTGTTCAATATCGTCATCTGGCAATCACAGAGATGCAGCAATATGCAGGGCAGTTGAAATCCCACCCTGCCTATCGCCGCTTCTGCGACAAGTTCCACTTAGATTACGACAAGTTCATTGACAATATCCTCCAGCAGGCTATTATGCAATTACTCCATAAATAGAATTTGTAGTTATTCGAATAAGAAAATATTCACTTAATCATAAACTTATATCCGAGTGTTATCTGGAAAACGCTATGCTTGGTTGACTCCCCAAAGGCGGAAATAGCTTTCGTCAGGCTTAAGTTATAACGTGCATCCAACACAACATGGCTAAATTCATAAGATATGCCTAGAGGGATTGCAAAATCAAAAGAGGATATATCTGCGTCGATTCCTGCAGCCTGATAGGCTTTTTTTAGATCTACCTCAGCGGAAACGCCATTTGACGATACTTTAACTTTGTCGTTGACGAGGAATCCCTGCTGTATTCCAACTTTGACGGCAAATCCCTTGGTCACATAAAAATTGGCAAGAATCGGAATATTTACATAATCCATCTTAATTGTCCCATTCATGCCTTGGCTATCTGCGTCGGCTCCCTGCTGAGAATAGAGTGCTCCTGCTGAGACAGACAGCAAAGGTGATGCCTGATATTCCAGCTCGGCTCCAGCCACGAGCCCAATTCGAGTCTTTGCATCATTGTCGTTCGTCATCGTAGCCAGATTAATACCCACTCTAGGCTGAAGACCCCAACTGCCAACAGCATTTTGAGCGTTTGTACATACACCTAGCAACAAAATTGTTGCTACAACCATTACCCTTTTCATATTTATTCGTTTTATTTTATAATACACCTTCTTCTAAATCTAAACAAGACACATAAAAGGAAAACCTAGGATCAAAAAACTGACCCTTTTATAGCCCGGTATGAAATTTCCAGAAATAATTCTATCTCTGCCATACGTCTTGGAAGTTTTTGGGGTAGAACATCCCTGCCGGAAACATCATTCATGACTACATGTCCTATTGACAGATCATCTATTTGTAATGAATATTTTTTTAGACATTTATTTAGTTTAGTGATATAATATGAATTTAAAATAAGATTTTTTATTCTTTCCTTCTTATTGTTCCATTTCTGATTAGTGGAACAAATCTTTGTAACTTCAACGGCAATATCGCAGGGAAGGTCTATTTGCATACCTTCAAGTCTTTCAATTGCTTCATATTTAGACAAATATGTTAGCACAGCACTTATACCACTATAGCAATCTTGGATATTAGTTTCTGTAATGTCAGAAAGCGCAGATAAACCCAACCACAATCCTGATTTTCTTTTTATGTATAGCCCCGTCAAGACCGGTGTAGAATCGTTTTTTACTATCTTAAGGTCATAGTACCCCAAACAGCTGTCTAGTTCATTTTCAATATAATAAGAGGTTACCACAATACTATCAAGAGATAATATTATACAGTTTTTACAGTTACCTCCCAATGTTCGTTCAGAAGCAAATAATAGTGTAAAAAATATACCAACACAAGCAATTATATTCATTTTCTCCATACAATTGTTTCTTTTGCATTAAATAGCGAACCACGTAATTGTGGATTGTAATATGTTCCTGCAGCCTTATTAGAAAAAACGACATCAATGTGTCCAGAAACATTACTAAATCCAGACTGATATACCAAACCATATTTTATAGAACTGTGGTTTCCTCCAATATGAATACCTTTTACATTGACATGATTCGAGATGTATTGACTCATCAATTTCGCATTGGCATAATAATATCCATTATTACCTTTAACTGTTTTTCCCCCTGCACTTTCAATTTCAACACCTTGACCAGGGGACGGTTCTGTGATCATTTTTTCTTTCTTCATAACTTCTGTATAACTCCATAAGAGACACCGGTCAATCGAGAGAGCTGGCGTATTCCCGCACCATAATCTTTCGTTGACTTGAGAATGTAGTTCCGTCTGTTTTTCTCCAGACTCTGAACCATCAGGGGATTCGAGACGCCATGGGTATTGCTTAAGAATTCCTTAAGCTCGCTATCGGTATGATAAACAGCCTCTGTCGTTTCAATATCAATAATGTTCATGCAATCATTCAAGGGCTCATCAATCAGTGCCAGTAGATCTGCAGTATCTATTCGGGAGATGACAGCAGATGTTTTACATATGCATGGCCGACCTGCAGAAGTTCCCGCATACTCGTGCCAGCTGCTCCAAGAATAGTCACCGGGTGAAGATACGAGTCCTGCCTTTAGTGGATTTTGGTGGATATATCGCATCAGAGTGACAAAGTACTCCATCGTATTGACTGGCTCACTACGGAAGCGGTCTTGGAAGAGATGGCCGTTACGCTGATACTTCTTATTGAAATAATACGCATAAGCAACACCCAATCTTTTCATGACAGAGCTGATGTCCTCTTTTTGTTCACGTACTAGAAGGTGTATATGATTGCTCATCAGACAATAGGAATAAATGGTACATAGAGGCTCCAATGCAACGCCATTTTCATCATAGCGCTCCGTAAGTCCCTGAAGGCACGCTGTCATCTGAAGATAATCCTCATCGTCCTCGAAGATATCCTGACGGTTGATACCTCGAAGCATGACATGATAGATGCCAGTACCACTCTTTGTCCTTTCCTGTCGCGGCATGTATTGATGCTTTGTTGATTGACAGTGCAAATATAGTAACATTTTCTTAAACAACAAAATTATTAACTCAAAAAATGATCACAGAACCGTCCCCTGGTCAACTGGTTCTCCAGGTCCTTCAGGGCCAATCCCATATATCGTTCCTGAGACACAAGATTTTACTTCGTTATTCTCATCATCACCACTACACCCCATGGAGCTAAACATCATTGCATACAATAGGGGCAGGTAAATAAAAAGTCTTTTTGATTTCATAAGAGTATCTCTTTTATTTCGCTATAATCTTCCGGCCGTTCTGGATGTAGATGCCTTTGGCGGGCTTGCCTGTCAGGCGGCGGCCCAGCGAGTCGTAGGCTGGAGAAAGGTTGTCAGACGAATACGTCGTTGGCCGAATGCCCGAAGTATAGTCTTCCAAAGGCAAAACGACACCATCATAGGTTTTTTGGATTTCTTCTACTTGTGAAGCGGTGGTATAGATGATGGTTGAAGTATCCAATCCCTCAAAGGAGAATCTATTAGGATGCTCTATTTTGCCTCTGATGATGAGATGATCAAATTTGCATCCTCTGAAGGCGTTCGCACCAATAGTTGTTACACTTGTCGGCAAATCCAGTTCCGTCAGCGATGAGCACCCTTGGAATGCGTCCGGACAAATATCTGTTACTTCATCAGGAATGACAACCGTTTTCAGCTTGCTGCAACCATAGAACATACCATTTTCTATGCGCTTTAATGATGAAGATAATTTTACAGTCTCTAAGCTTGTACAAGCCCTAAAAGCGTAACTTCCCACGAAAGAGATGTTATCAGGCAGAACTATTGATTCCAGTGAGGAACACCAGCGGAACACGCCCTCACCCATGTAAGTGACCCCATCAGGAATCTCTATCGACCTCAGGCTCTCGCAATATTCAAAAGCATAGGCACTGATATTGGTGATATGATCTGATAGCCGAACGGTTTTCAAGTTCACACAATTTCTACAAATATAGCCACAATCTGTCACGCTGTTGGGGATTGTCAGCGAAATAAGATATTGGTTGTAACCAATGGCACCGCTACAAATCTTCGTAACATTATCCGGAATAACAAATGCCTCTTGCCGCATGCCGGCAGGATAGCAATATAGGCACGTTTTGTCTTTGTTATAGAGTGTACCGCCTTCAGAACTCATGACGGGATTGTCCTCGTCAACTTCAATCCATTCAAGAGCGGTGCATCTTTGAAAGGGATTCCTTTTACTGGAACTGCCACAAAGCGGTTCGTCAGAAAGAACACCATTTACGAAATGGTTTATCGTCTTCGGTATCCTAACCTTTGTTAATTCACAGCCGTCGAAAGCCAAGTCCGACATGCCTGTCACCGTAAACGTCTCTCCGTCGTAATTCACCTCTGATGGAATAACCAATTCTCCAGAACAGGTGTTTTTATTGTTTATAGCAGCTTCATGAGTATCAGGGAACAGATAATAATTAACCCCATCAATAGTCACATTTTGGGCTTTAGCATATGTCAACGACAACAAGCACACCAAAAACGTAAATAATCTCAATTGCAGACAACGATTCTTTCTCATAGCACTAATTCTTTATTAATACAATTATTTTTGGCAAAGATACAAATAATTTCAATATGCTGTATTTAATAAGTGGGAAATTTTACTTCTTTTAATTAATTTCCCCACTTTCAATATTGACAATTGTACCAACTGGAGCTATAAATTCCTTTCCAGAAGCCATATTGATGACTCCGTTGTTCCTTATTATTAATGTACTTCCTGGTGACCAGGGGACGGTTCTGTGATCATTTTTTCTTTCTTCATAACTTCTGTATAACTCCATAAGAGACACCGGTCAATCGAGAGAGCTGGCGTATTCCCGCACCATAATCTTTCGTTGACTTGAGAATGTAGTTCCGTCTGTTTTTCTCCAGACTCTGAACCATCAGGGGATTCGAGACGCCATGGGTATTGCTTAAGAATTCCTTAAGCTCGCTATCGGTATGATAAACAGCCTCTGTCGTTTCAATATCAATAATGTTCATGCAATCATTCAAGGGCTCATCAATCAGTGCCAGTAGATCTGCAGTATCTATTCGGGAGATGACAGCAGATGTTTTACATATGCATGGCCGACCTGCAGAAGTTCCCGCATACTCGTGCCAGCTGCTCCAAGAATAGTCACCGGGTGAAGATACGAGTCCTGCCTTTAGTGGATTTTGGTGGATATATCGCATCAGAGTGACAAAGTACTCCATCGTATTGACTGGCTCACTACGGAAGCGGTCTTGGAAGAGATGGCCGTTACGCTGATACTTCTTATTGAAATAATACGCATAAGCAACACCCAATCTTTTCATGACAGAGCTGATGTCCTCTTTTTGTTCACGTACTAGAAGGTGTATATGATTGCTCATCAGACAATAGGAATAAATGGTACATAGAGGCTCCAATGCAACGCCATTTTCATCATAGCGCTCCGTAAGTCCCTGAAGGCACGCTGTCATCTGAAGATAATCCTCATCGTCCTCGAAGATATCCTGACGGTTGATACCTCGAAGCATGACATGATAGATGCCAGTACCACTCTTTGTCCTTTCCTGTCGCGGCATGTATTGATGCTTTGTTGATTGACAGTGCAAATATAGTAACATTTTCTTAAACAACAAAATTATTAACTCAAAAAATGATCACAGAACCGTCCCCTGGTCAATCCTCATGGGGACTGTTCCAGTGAGCACTTAGATCAGGGATAGGCCAGTTCTACGACATTGTTTTCCTTGAAGGATACATCACCAATGTCCATGCCATCTATCGACAGTTGGAAAGCGTCACCCTCCACGTCGTACAGAGTAAAGTAGATGTTAATGAAGCAGAGACAATTAGACCCGATGTCGTCCGTATTGGATTGTTTCTTCTCATTTACATTAATGTTCAATTTCTTGCCATCCTCTTGGCAGTCTACATATAGATCGCCATGTGAACAGCCTATACGGTAGTCCCTTATCTCACCAGAGATGTTTTTTCCCTCACGAATCAGTTTGACGATCAATGGCTGTGAGTCTATCCTACGGAGCTGTTCTGGAGAGTGCTCCTCGTCAGCATCTGCTGAGCGTGTCCACGTTTGGGAACACTCCGAATTATGCACATCTCCAACCGATACTGCGTTTTCTGCTGTTGAGCAGCCCGTCAACAGAACCATTGCCATAATAGCCAATACAATTGTTGCCTTTTTCATTTTGTTTGTTTCTTTATTTGTTATCAATATTTAAACGTTTTCCCTAACAATATATTGCGTAGGAAAACGTTTAAATAATATTTTTTATTTTATTGTTATATAAGCTTCGCGTTTTGTTGTCATATATAAAGGGGGATACTTTGAAGAAACCATAGAAATATCCGTAAAGAATATTATCGGCACCCCAAATGATGGGATCTTCTGAGGACTTCGTGGCTTTTAAAAAGGAATTATCATTTGTAGGTATCACATTTGTAGGATATATTGCCGGGTTACCCTCAATGTCTATATTCTCATATATTAATTCCTTTTCATAGTGAATTTGGTAATTGCTGGCTGACATGTTTGCCGGTCGTAGAATACGATAAGGGAAATATGGAATTGCTGGTACTTCCCTATCTTCCAAGTAGAAAGAAAAATCTTTTGTTGTACTTATTGATAAAAGACCTTTATCAATATTAAAATTGAATTCTGACAAGTTGAATTTTAATTCATAATTGCGTTGCTTCTGTTGTGAAAAAAGCACGATGCAAAAGTGAAATAAAATCGCCAATAGAATAGTTCTTTTCATAATCCTCTACAGTTAATTGATATAAAAATGTTCTTACAATGTAATATAACCAGTAAAAAGCCAATTGCCCATGACAAGCTCAATCTGATAATCACCTGAGAGAGTAGAAGGCAGGACAACCTGCATCTGAGTAGAGTAGACCACCGTCGTGTAAACCACATTGTCATCCTCATCCTTAATATAGAGGACATACTCAGGATGGTTGGCCTCAAACAGCAGCGTGTAGTCATCAATATAGACCTTCGGAGTTGTGATTGGTGCCTTAGGTTGGCCATTAGTTACTGGTTGTTCATTTTCATAGTTAACAGAAAGTGGAATAAGCTCCCACGCCATAACACATGTGCTCATAAATAGAGCAAACAAACCTAATAATAAAATTTTCTTCATAACTTTATTGCTTTTGGTTAAACGTGTGGCAAAGATATGAAGAGTTTATTAAACGACCATGGAATAAATGAGATAAGACTTAAGCAATAATTAAGTTTTCACTGGAAGTATCTGATAATAAGACAGTTGAAATTAATTAAGTAAAAGTTTAGTTTGTTAGTAATATTCGTGAAGAATTTCAATTAATGCCGTAGCTCCCCCCTCGTCTTTCTTGAAAACTTCTCGAAGGACCTTTGAACAGATTTGGGAAACTCTTACCTGGCTCAACCCCAACAAATTGCTTACCTCTTTAGACTTGAAACCAAAACGTAAAAGTATGCATACATTGAAATCCTTGACGCTGATTTTGTACTCTTTAGTTAACAATAGACTATTAAACTCAGGAAGATTCTCGAGAACCAGTTTACGACATTCGCGCAATTCGGTTATGGTTAGTTTACTGTCGTATTGTTTTTCCAAAAGTATCTGATAAATGTTAGACTCTTTAATATGACTATCTATTGCAGCATGGTCCTTCAAAGAGTCCTTTCTTAACTCCTCAAACCTCATTCTTTGTTCTTCAATCTGTTTTTCTTTTACTGCTATTAATGCATCATTTACTTCAGCGTGTTCTCTTAGTTGAAGCACTTCAGATTGTGTTTGCTCTAATTGCTCAAGGTTTTGGAGATATAATTCCTGTTTCTTTTTTTTCTCTATATACATCAGATAAATAATGAAGGCTGCAATGACAACAACTAATAATAACATAGCGAGACTAAGTTGGCGTTTTGCTTTTTCGGCTGATGCCTTTTCTTTTTCTTGTATAGCAATATTCTGATGGCGCGTATAATCATGGAGTGCCTGAATGCGCTCCACTTCTTTGGTAGCTCTTTGGATGTATACGGAATCAAGCATGGAATAAGCATACTTGTAATATTTTGCAGTAGAGTCTGTTTGTTGTCGGATTTGATAGAGTTCTGACAATCCTAAAGCACCTGAATGTTGATTGTCGAAGTCCTTGCCATCACGCAATTCTTTGCGAAAATAATACTCAGCAGAATCTAACATGTTTGTATACAGAAAGTATAGCCCTTTTATACGGTAATATATCTCTCGTCCTTTTTGTACATTCCCAAGTGAATCAAAGTATCTGGATTCTGATTCATATATTTGCATATATCTTCTTGCTTTGTCAAATTCTTGGCGATGAATTAGTGTACTAAAAGTGCCTGCTAATGCAATGGCGGAATAACGAGTATAACCATATTTGCGATAAAGTTGGGAAACATGCTCACATATATATAATAATGAGTCAGTCATATTCAAGTTACGGTATGCCTGGCTTTCCTGTTCATAACTCATCAGGGCAGCAAGTGTGTCTTTGCCTTTCCATGCATATTTCTCCGAATGCTTTTCATAGGTTAACATTTGTCTATACAAACCTTGCTGATAGAAAATCTGTGCCATCTGGCCATAGACCCTCGCGAGTTGGGGATAGTCACAATCTGTGCTGAGGGTGTCGGCAGCATCAACGGCGTCCTGATAGCACTGGAGGGCCATGGGGGCTTCGCCGTGTTCGTGATAGGCGCGCCCCAGAAGGTAGTGGGCCAGCAGGCGGTCGTTAGCTGTGCCGTGGTCGTCGAAGAAGTTGACGTAAGGCTGTACGTCGGCAGCGGTGAAGGGCTGGTCGTTGCGGTTGCGCTGGTTGATGCTGTCCAGCTCAGTGCGCATACGGTTGCGGTCCGCCTCTGTGGTGCAGCAGGCGAACGCCAGGAGAATGGCTATGACGGTCAACAGATTCCGCCAGTCCAGAAAGTTACTCGAAGACCTCTTCAATATCTTCTTCGACGGCATCACTGAGACCAGATTCGTCCATCACGCAAGGGTTATATCCGGGGGGCAGGTCAAAGACTGCACTCTCGTTATAGCCAAGCTGTTTGTCCTTGTAAACCTTTTGCATATAGAGGGCAAAAACGGGAAGAGCCATCGTTGCGCCCTGGCCCATCGACATAGATGCGAAATGGATGTCACGGTCGTCGCCACCAACCCATACTCCGCTGACCAACGTAGGAGTGAGTCCCATAAACCATGCGTCGCTATTGTTGTTGGTGGTACCGGTCTTACCGGCCAGTTCGCCGGTGAATCCGTACTTGTGGCGCAGGCGTCCGGCCGTACCGCCGTCAACGACGGCCTTCAGCATATAGATCATCTTGTTGGCACTCTCCTCGCTGATGACCTCGTTCATGCGAGGCTGGAACTGGGCAATGGTGTTACCCTCGCTGTCCTCAATGCTGGTTACGAACATGTGGGCAGCACGGATGCCGTGATTGACGAATGCCGTATAGGCACTGACCATTTCGCCGACGGTGATTTCGCACGGTCCCAGACACAATGCCATTGAGGGGTGAATCTCCGGATTGCGAATGCCATACTCATGGAGCAGCGAGACAAAGGCCTGCGGACTGAGTTTACTCATGAGATATGCCGAAATCCAGTTGTTCGACTGTTGCAGTCCCCATTTCAGCGTCACCATCTCACCGTAACGCGCATGTCCGGAATTGCGGGGCGTCCAAGGGCGACCAGCCACCATATATGTCTGCTGGACATTCGGTGCGAGGTCGCAGGGCGAGAACCCGTTCTCCATGGCCAGTGAATAGAGGAACGGCTTGATGGTTGAACCCACCTGTCGGCGACCCTCCATCGCCATGTCGTAGGCGAAATGCGAGAAGTCTGTTCCGCCGACATACGCCTTCACATGACCGTTCTGCGGACAGATGCTCATGAATCCCGTGCGCAGGAACGACTTATAGTAACGTATGGAGTCGAGTGGCGTCATGATGGTGTCAATCTCGCCGTGATAGGTGAAGATGCTCATCTCCGTCTTCGTCTTGAACGCCTGCATGATCTGCTCCTCGGTAGATCCTGCCGCCTTCATCAGGCGATAACGCTCACACTGGCGAACGGAACGCATCAGAATCTGGTTCACCTGCTCTTGCGAGAGTTTGCCCGAATACGGTGCATTCTTCTGACCGCGATTCTCCTTGTCGAATGCCGGTTGCAGATACTTGACCACATGTTCCTGCACAGCCTGCTCGGCATACGCCTGCATCCTGGAATCGATGGTGGTATGCACTTTCAGACCGTCGGTATAGATATTATACGGGTCGCCATTTTTCTTGTAGTTCTTGTTACACCAGCCATACAGGGGATCCAGTTCCCAGTTCAGCGAGTCGATATGGTATTTCACCATGTTCCACGACGGATATTCCGAGCGGACAGGCTTCTTGGCCGTGATGTAACGACGCAGGAAGTCGCGGAAATACACCGCAATACCGTCGCGATGGTCGGCCACGTGGAACTTCAGATTCAGGGGTTCGGCAACATACTTCTGATAGTCAGCTTCAGCGATATATCCCGCCTTCAACATCTGTCCCAGCACCACGTTACGACGCTCCAGCGAACGTTCCGGATGACGGACGGGATTATAGTACGACGGATTCTTACACAGTCCGACAAGCACCGCAGCCTCCGTAGGCGTCAGATCCCTCGGTTCCTTGCTGAAATAGGTATTCGAAGCCGTTTTGATTCCTACTGCATTATGCAGGAAGTCAAAGTAGTTCAGATACATCGTCAGGATCTCGTCCTTCGTATAGTTACGCTCCAACTTGACGGCTATCACCCACTCTATCGGTTTCTGCAACAGGCGTTCCATCACGCTGTGTGCAGTCTCGGAATACAACTGCTTGGCCAACTGTTGCGTAATGGTAGAACCACCACCGGCACTCTTCTGTCCGAACACGCCACGCTTGACGATGGCTCGTCCCAAAGCATAGAAGTCGATGCCCGAATGTTCGTAGAATCGAACGTCCTCGGTAGCCACCAGCGCCTGTACCAGTGACGGCGACAACTGGGTATAGTCGACAATGATACGGTTCTCCCTGTTATAGTTCCAAGTACCCATCACACGTCCGTCTGCCGATATCACCTGGGTGGCAAAACGGTTGATAGGATTCTGCAGATCTTCAATGGGAGGCATATAGCCAATCCAACCTTCGTTAATGGCGTAAAAGGCCAGTCCTGCCGTCAGTATGGAAGCCACTAAAAGTGCCCACAAAGTACGTACTATAAACTTTCTCATGACTGAAAATATACTAAGTTGAGTGCAAAATTACACATAATTTCTGAATTTTGCGTGTTTATTCAGAAGAATTTTGTAATTTTGCACCATCATTTAAACCAAAAGAGATGGAAAAGCATGATTTTGTAACGATTGCCGACCTCACAAAGGAGAAAATTCTCTATATGATTGAGATGGCACAGGAGTTTGAACGTCACCCTAACCGCGAGCTGCTGAAAGGCAAGGTGGTGGCAACCCTTTTCTTTGAACCATCCACCCGCACGCGCCTGTCTTTCGAGACTGCCGCCAACCGCCTCGGCGCCCGCGTCATCGGTTTTGCCGACCCGAAAGTGACCAGCGGTACCAAGGGCGAGACGCTGAAAGACACCATCTCGATGGTTTCCAACTACGCCGACGTCATCGTGATGCGTCACTACATCGAGGGCGCAGCCCAATATGCCTCGGAGGTTACCAACGTGCCCATCGTCAACGCCGGTGACGGTGCCCACCAGCATCCCTCACAGTGTATGCTGGACCTCTACTCTATCTATAAGACACAAGGCACGCTGGAAAACCTGAACATCTATCTTGTTGGCGACCTGAAGTACGGCCGTACCGTTCACTCGCTCATCATGGCCATGCGACATTTCAATCCCACGTTCCATTTCGTGGCACCGAAAGAGCTCGCCATGCCACAGGAATACAAGATCTACTGCAAGGAGCACGGCATTCAGTATCAGGAACATACGGCGTTCAACGAAAAAGTCATTGCCGATGCTGACATCCTTTATATGACCCGCGTGCAGAAGGAGCGCTTCTCGGACCTCATGGAGTACGAGCGCGTCAAGAACGTGTACATATTAAATAATGATATGCTACGTCTGGCCAAGCCCAACATGAAGATCCTCCATCCCCTACCCCGCGTCAACGAGATTGCCTACGACGTCGATGACAATCCTCATGCCTACTACATCCAGCAGGCCGGCAACGGACTCTTCGCCCGCGAGGCCATTTTCTGCGACGTCCTCGGCATCAGCTTAGACGAAGTCAGAAAGGATAAGACTATCATAGAGTAATTTCGTAATACCGTAATACCGTAATTTCGTAATAACGTAATAACGAAGAAGAAAATTATGAACAAGAAAGAACGCCTGGTTGCCGCCATCGAGCAAGGCACCGTCATCGACCACATACCCGCCACAAAGACCTATCAGGTAGCCAACCTCCTGGGACTTTTCGACCTGAAGACTCCCGTCACCATCGGTAACAACTACCCCTCGCAGAAAGTCGGCAATAAGGGTATCATCAAGGTCAGCGACAAGTTTTTCACCGACGACGAGATTTCGCGTCTCTCCGTCGTGGCCCCGAAAGTTATCCTCAACATCATCCGTGACTACGAGGTCGTTGAGAAGAAGACCGTCGAGACCCCTGAGGAGATCAAAGGCATCGTGAAATGCAACAACCCCAAGTGCATCACCAACAACGAGCCCATGGCCACCCATTTCCACGTGGCCGACGGCATCCTCACCTGCCACTATTGCGAAAAAGAGCAGGACATCAACAAGGTCGAACTTGTGTAAGAATAACATTAAATATAATTATGTATAAGCAACTATTCATGTCGGTAGCCCTCATGGCTGCTAGTGTTCAAATTGATGCACAAACGCTGTCCCCGGATGTAAAGAGCACTAATAACAATCCCATCAGCGCTAACGTCTTCTGTGCTGACCCGACGGCTTTGGAGTACAACGGTCGTCTGTATGTCTATGGCACTAACGACCATCAGGAGTTCCTTACTAATAAAAAGAAAGGTGATAATACCTATGGAAGCATCAAATCAATCGTTGTATTCTCTACTGACGACATGGTGAACTGGACGTTCCACGGCACTATTGACACGAAGAAAATCTGTGCTGGATGGACGAGCAGTCCATGGTATGTAGGGTACGGAGTGTCGTGGGCCCCATCCATTACCTGGCGTCATAATGACGAGACAGACAAGGACGAATTCTTCCTCTATTTCTGCAATAGCAGTCATGGCGTCGGTGTGCTGAAGGCTGAGTCGCCCATCGGTCCATGGACATCGCCTAACAAAAAGTTGATGATTACTTACGATACTCCGGGTGCCAACAAGCAGGGAACAAATGCCAATTTTGACCCAGGTGTGGTGATAGACGATAACGGTGTGGGCTGGATATCTTTCGGTGGCCTTGGCCCAAGCGAAATTATGCCTGAAGCAGCCCGTATCATCAAGTTAAAGCCCTCGATGACCGAAGTAGATGGTTCGGCAGCTAAGATTCACGCCCCCTACCATTTTGAGGCTAACGAGTTGAATTATATCGGTGGCAAGTATGTCTATACCTACTGTTCGAACTGGGCATCACGTGATAATTGGAACACTTACAAGAGCGAGCATAATATCACCGCCAGTGCACCTGGCGGAGGCACTATGTGCTATATGGTCAGTGACAATCCTTTGGATCCTGACTCGTGGGTGTACAAAGACTATTATGGCCCAGGGGTTTCCGGCAACAACCACTCGCACCTGCAGAAGTTCCAGGGCAAGTACTACCACATCTACCACAATCACGGAAGTGTTCTGTTGGATGTGATGAAGAATAAAGGCCTCGTAGATAACAGTGCCGGCGACTACCGTTCTATCTGCGTAAATAAAGCAACGGTGAATGAATCAACAGCAACCATTAGCCCTGTCACACTGAATAATGAGGGTGTTACGCAAATCAAGAACATGAACCCTTACGAACTGCAGCAGATGGAGACGATGGCTAACTGTGGCGGTGTGGAATATGAGGACATTACCAACATCAAGAAAAATACCAAAATCAGCTCGTTGGGCAATGACGCTTCCGAGAATATGCAGGTGAAGATGAAGGTTGGTTCGTGGATTAACGTTCGCAAGGTAGACTTCGGTAAAACGGGTGCTGATAAAATCATCCTGCGCGCCAAGGGAACTGGTAAGCTAGATATACGTACCGGTTCTAGTCCAAAGAACTCAATAGTAACCATTGAATTTTCGTCAACGGGCTTGGAAGACCATATCGTGGATATTCCAGAAAACAAGCTGAAAAAGTGCCAGGGCGAAAAGACGAACCTCTATTTTGTTGTTTCTGAAGGAGATGATGTCTATGTGGATTCTTGGAAATTCCATGAGATTGGAGCCTCTGGCATCCAGACGATAGAGAACAGCAAACCTGTTCAGCGAGAAATCTACGATCTCTCTGGCCGCAGGCTTTCAGAAGGTCAGAGCCATCGTGGTATTGTCATTGAGCAGTATACCGATGAAAACGGCGTCAAGCACAGCCGCAAGGTTTTGGCTGATTAAGAAAAATATAGAATTAAAACGGGGTTGGTTTTGAGTACCAACCCCGTTTTTTATGTTTGATGACATGATTACATGATAATTTTCCTGGACTTTCCATTAGCACTTCTCTCAATACAGAGACCATGGGGCGTATCCAGACGCCGTCCGTGCAGATCGTAGTAAGTCTTGGGAGCATCATCATCGTCGACCAGATTCACATTCTCAATGGCTGTGCTACCATTGTCGGCCATGAAGATAAAGGTGCTCAGACTTTTTTCTGGCATCTCATAAAGGTACTCGCTTGTTGATTGGGGGATGTCGAGGTCCGACTTCTGACAGAGATTCGCAGTCTCATTGCCTGTTGACAACCATAACATACCGCTCTTCACGTTGTATGGCAGGACAATTTTCAGGTCATGAGCCTTCTCTGTTGTATTGATGGCCATCACAATGATGGAGTCGCCCTTGGCGTAGGCTGAAAATTCGTAGTTCACGGGAATCTCCTCCTTCGTGCGTCCCTCGATATCGTCTTGTGAGGTCTGCAGACGCGTGGAACCAGTGACATTCTTGGAGAAGTGGGACATAACGAAGGCACGGGGCAGCAGTTCGTCCTTTTTGTTCTCAGGGAAATTGTACTTTTGACCATTATGCTCCCATGACGTTCCTGTGCCAGCGAAAGCCCAGTGTGCACGTAGATACCAGTAAATGTAGCCTGTGCATCCAGCCAGCATACACTCGTTGAGTTCCTCGGCAAAAATCAGGTTCTCATCCCAAGTGGGCATATGGTCAATGTTATCGGTCACAGAGTGCTCGGTCATCCAAACCTCCTTGCCTAATGGGAGTGCTGTCTTGGCAACAGGCTTGATGTACTGTAGAGGTAAGTGTCCATAGATGTGTCCAGCAAAGATGTCCACCTGTTCGCGACAGGTCTCGTCCTTCAACAGAGCATCGTAATAGCTTTTAGCGAATCCCAATGGCTCAGCGCTAATGATACGCACGCCATCGTATGTCTCGCGGTCGAGCATGTGGGCATAGTTCTTAATCAGATTAACCTGTTCCTCCGGCTCATAGAGACAGCCAGAGTAGTTGACCCACCAGTCGGGCTCGTTCTGGATGGACACTGCATCCATGACGACATCATGGTTCTTCATCCATTTCAGGAAGGTGTTAAACCACGGGAAGAACTTCTCATAGCAGTCTTCGCGCAACTTGCCCCTGACGTTGCCCTGATCGTCAGAGTTACCACCCTGAGCGGTGCCGTTGGTCTTATACTCGCCGGGAGGCGACCAAGGTGTTCCGAAGACGATGCCGCCACGCTTCTTGACAGTCTGAGCCGACGGCAGAGAACCGTTCCAGTCGTAGTCACCCCAGTTGTCGCCAGTGAAACTTGGCGAGATTTCCATACGTAGAATGTTCAGTCCGATTTTTGACTTTGCTCCATAGAGTTTGCCAACACAAGCATTGTCGTTGCCAAACGGTTTCATGGCACCATCGCAGCAAGCACCGCCAAAACCAGTGACAGTCTGTTTCTTTGTGTTGTACACTTGCAGTGACGTACGAGGTTTTCCTGCCTGAGCAGCAGTAACGCCCAAAAGCACGACAAGTGAAAGAATTATTCTTTTCATAATAATAAAATAAATAATTAGTTGTTGTATCTCTCCGTTTTTTTCGGCGGCAAAGTTACTAAAAAAAAGGAGTTGGACAAAATAAATTGCCCCTTTTTGTGACGCCCTCCTCAGAGTTGATACACAAGAAAAAGATTATGAGACTTTTGAGCGCTTGGGGTTTTTAGGGAACCAGCCCCTTTCCACGCGTTTCTTCTGTTCAAACAGTTCACCAATGCCCCATAGCGCCGAGGCTCCGAAGACACCCAGAAACGATGACAGATAGACGTTCTCGACAAACAATGCCGCACCTAAGCACGCCACACCAACCACCAGGTATATCACCCATGGCCACGTCCCCCAATGATACTCCGTCTTGATGACAATGGGGTGCCAAATGCCAATTGTGAGAAACGTCACAATGGCAATAATAATACCAGTAAAATACATACGTTTCTTTAAGTATGCAACTCGAGGACGAAGCGGGTACCTTTGGTGAATGCGGGATCGATGTCGAGGTCACCATTCATATGCAAGGCCATCTGTTTGCAGATAGGCAATCCAAGACCGTCGCCTTGGGTAAGGTCGCGGATTTCGAGGAAAGGTTTGAAGAGGTCGTCGCGCTTCTCCTCGGGAATGCCCTCACCCGTGTCGGATACAAGGAACTGATGACTATGCTGTCCGCGCTTCTTATATTCGAGGGTTACTTTACCACCCTCAGGAGTGTATTCTACGGCATTCTGTAGGAGATGAAGCAGGATATGACTGACGTATTCACGATTCATGGGCACACTCATCTTGGGGGCGTTGACTGTGATAGTGACATCATTCTTTGCTTGGTCGCGCACCTGATTCATGAGGTCCTCACAGAATTGCTGCACCTGAACGTCCTCCATCTCAACCGGTTCCTTGCTATTCTCAAGTTCAGAGAGCGTCTGAATATGGCTGGAGAAGTCGAGCAGAGCCTGCACCTCGGGCTGACGGCTGTCGAGCTTGCGGAAGGTTGGTTCGAGTTGAGCTGCGATATTGCTGATGAACTTAGCCTTGAGGGCGTTGCTCTCGTTAGCCAACTGGATGTTCTTCTTCTGACGACGGGTGAGGAGGATATAACGCATAAGCATGATTGCACCGAGAACCAGTGCAGCAGCAAGGATGCCGACGAGAACGAGTAGCGCAGTAATGATGACGCTACGCGAGGTGAGCGAGCTGTCCTTATCAGCGATGGTAGCCTCATTATCGGAAATCTGCTGTTTCAGAGCCTTTATTTCGTCGGCATGTTTCAAGGCGTTGGTAGAGTCTTTCCATGCCATATAATTGCTGTAGGACTGGGCGACAATACTGGCACTTCCAGACTTGCGACCATTGGCGATGAGCGTCTGATAGACTTCGTCGACTTTGTCGTACTCCTTGCTGGCAGTGAGCTTGTCGGCCATCTCCTTGAAGACAGCGTTGCCTTGGGCATTCATGCCAAAAGTATAGTAATAGACGGCCTTGGTATAAAGCAGGTCGTTGGTTGTCTCGTCATTAGAGGCGGCAACAGCGTGATTCTCCAACAGTTTGAGCTGTTCCTTGGCACTTTCAATACGACGCATTTTGATGTACATCTGAAGACGCTCCTTGGTGGTGAGATAGTGGCAGGCAGCGCTTTGGCTAGACGATAGTTTTGAAGCAGCAATCGTCTGGTCAGCACGGCGTAACAAGTCAAAAGCTTCCTGATATAAGTTCTCTCTGTAATACAAAGCCGTTGCCTTGGCAGCACACTCTACAGCCTGATGGATTTTACCCTGATTCGCATAGTCATTGAATGCATGGATGAATGTGGAACGTGCCGAAGCAATGTTCGTCTTAGGGTCGATGGACTCAGCGCGTTTTTGCAATTCGCTCTTCTCGGCATCCTGCGCAGACAGGGAAACACAGCAGAAAAGCAAGTTCACGAATAAGATTAAAAATCTTCTGTTCATATCTAATATATTTTGTTTCACGCTGCAAAAATAAGAAATATATTTTACAATCGTGCAGAAAACAGCGAAAAAAAGCCTCCCACCCTGCAAAAAACAGGAGGGGAGACATAATTTTGGGGTTATTTTTACTTAATAGAACTTGAAATATCTTCGTGCATTGTTGTACGAGATGTCCTCCACCATCTTACCCAGCAGCTCACGATCGTCAGGCAGCAAGCCCTTCTCCACGTCGTTACCAAGCAGGTTGCAGAGGATGCGGCGGAAGTACTCGTGACGCGGATAGCTCAGGAACGAACGGCTATCAGTGAGCATACCCACGAAGCGGCTCAGCAGACCCAGCACCGAGAGGGCGTTCATCTGCTTAATCATGCCGTCCATCTGGTCGTTGAACCACCAGCCGCTACCAAACTGAATCTTACCGGGCTCGCCACCCTGGAAGTTACCGAGCATCGTGGCGATGACCTCGTTGGCACAGGGATTCAAGGTATATAATATGGTACGCGTGAGCTTACCCTTCATATTCAGGTTGTTCAGGAACTTCGACATGGCCTTGGCGGTATTGAACTCACCGATGCTGTCGAAGCCGGTGTCAGGACCCAGCTGGTTGTACATGGCGGTGTTGTTGTCGCGGATGGCACCATAGTGGAACTGCTGTGTCCAGCCTGCGTCGGCATCCATCTCGGCCATCACGGTCAGGAAGCAGTTCTTGTACTGGCGCACCTCATACTGCGACAGCTGCTGGCCACGCATGGCCTTCTCGAAGATGGTCTCAATCTGCGAGTCGGTGTAGTCCTCGTCGTAGAACTCCTCGATGCCGTGGTCAGAGAGCTTGGAGCCCTGTGCCTCGAAGAACTCATGACGATTCTTCAGGGCGTCCACCATATCGGCAAACTTCGTGATGCTCACGCCGCTGACATTGCTCAGCTGCTCCACATACTTGGCGAATTCGGGCTTCTCAATGTTCATCGCCTTGTCGGGACGCCAGGCGGGAATCATCATGGGATCGTCGGCAGCCTTGTGCTTGGCATACTCAATGTGGTTGTGCAGGTCGTCGACGGGATCGTCGGTCGTACATACACACTCCACATTATAATGCTTCATCAGTCCACGGGCAGAGAACTCGGGCTGCTTCAGCTTCTCGTTACACTCGTCGAAAATCTCGCGGGCAGTCTTGGGGCTCAGCAACTTCTCAATACCAAAGGCAGTCTTCAGCTCCAGATGTGTCCAGTGATACAGCGGGTTACGCAACGTATAGGGCACCGTTTCAGCCCACTTCTCAAACTTCTCCCAGTCGCTGGTGTCCTTGCCCGTGCAGTACTTCTCGTCAATGCCGTTGGTACGCATGGCACGCCACTTGTAGTGGTCGCCGCCCAGCCAAAGTTCGGTGATGCTCTTGAAGCGATGGTCGTTAGCCACCATTTCGGGGATAAGATGACAATGGTAGTCAATAATTGGCATCTTAGCCGCATGATTGTGGTACAGGTCCTGAGCTACCTCAGTCTCCAGCACGAAATTTTTGTCGTTAAATGCTTTCATTTCGTTTGTATTTGTTTTAGATGATTGTATAATTGTTTGCAAAGATAGTGAAAAGATTCGACTTCACACAATCTTTCAGCGTTTTTTGAAGAAAAATTAACGTAAACGATAGCGTAGTTTTGTAGGAAAATGTGTACCTTTGTCGGCTGAATGAATAGAATTATGAAAACAAGATACGTCCTAACAATAGTTTTATTGGCCTTTGTCAGCGTACTTAATGCTCAGGAACTGCAGGTGAAAATAACCATCAATAGCCAGCAGGTAGAGGGTACGGACAAAAGCGTGTTTGAGAATCTGCAGCAGACGTTGCAGCAGTGGATGGACGACCGACAGTGGACGGAGTTGCAGTTCCAGAAGAATGAACGCATTGTGTGTAACTTCAATATAACGGTGACGAAGTATGACAAGTCAAACAACCGTTTCTTCTGTAATGCCATGATTCAGGCCAACCGTCCTGTGTATAATTCGGCCTATACAACAACCTTATATAATAATAAGGATGCAGACTTCAATTTTGACTTCGTACAGTTCGATCAGCTGAACTTTATCGAAGAAGTCGTTGACAACCAGTTGACGGCACTGATGGCATATTATGCCTATCTGATTATTGGGCTGGATCTGGATTCTTTCTCGCCATTGGGCGGCACAGACGTGTTGCAGCGTTGTATGCAATTGACAAACAATGCACAGGATTTGGGATTCGCTGGCTGGAAAGCCTTTGAGAACTCACGCAATCGCTTTGCCATCATCAACGACTATCTGGACGAAGCTATGAAACCGTTCCGTCAGTTGCAGTACGACTACTACCGTACAGGGCTCGACGAGATGGCCCAGAATGCAGAACGCGGGCGCGCCAATGTCACCACAGCGTTGGAACTGCTGAAGAAAGCCCACGAAGAGAAACCCCTGAGTCTGGTGCCTCAGATATGGACTGACTACAAGCGCGACGAACTTGCCAATATCTATAAAGGCAAAGGCACACAGAAGGAGAAAGAGGCTGTCTACAATCTGCTGTTCAATATCAATCCCTCGCAAAGCAATGCCTGGGATAAAATTAAGGAGTAAGATGCTGAAACAACTATATATCAAGAACTTTACGCTGATAGACGAACTGGATATAGAGCTGTATCCAGGTTTCTCGGTGATTACTGGTGAGACAGGTGCTGGTAAGAGCATCATCCTCGGAGCTATAGGATTGCTGCTGGGTCAGCGTGCCGATTCAAAGAGCATCAAGACGGGTGCCGAAAAATGCATCATTGAGGCTCATTTCGACTTGTCGCGCTATCACATGGAGGCATTCTTTGAAGAGAACGAAATAGAGC